>WSSedL1CaDRAFT_10000100_pt1 | contig 52958 bp, 48 predicted proteins | sample WetSurSL1Cattail_FD_9464 | JGI IMG/M metagenome (IMG submission 9464)
GAAGAGAAGGAACGCGCCAAGGCTGCGAATGCCAAGGCAGCAAAGGTTATCGTCCTGATTCTCCTGGTCCTGGCCGTTGTCATCACCGGGGTCAGGATGTTCGCTGGCGTAAGCATCAATCCTTTCAAGGAACGTTGTACGGAGTACAACTCATACAGCCTGAGGGAGGGTTGTGATTGACCCGCCATCCAAGAAAGGATAGTTTTTTAAAAGAGCCTTGTGCGTAAAACGTGCAGGGCTTTTTCTTTTTTTAAATTCGCAAAGAGTCCTATTTTTTATTGATGCATGGTATCTAGTCTTTTCATATGCAACAAGAGAGAATATGTGGTATATTATGGAAGAGAATATATCGGGGTTTCACCGCACGTTCGATTTTTTGATTTTCCGTTCTAGCATTTGGAGTAAGAACTGAAAGCATGTCAGTTTTTGGTATCGTTTGAAGAAAAAAGATTCTTCCCTATGGATGTTAATACGCTAAATACCATACTCAATCCGGTGGGCACGCTCGCGAGCAGTGTTGTTTCTGGTGTGGCGGGCAATATCGTGATATACGCGTTCAAGTTCTTGATATACTGCGTGTTCGTGTTGCTCGGATGGATAGCTAACATCGCGATGTCATTGTTCACTTTCATGATTCAGCCGGATCTTTTCCAAATCATGAATGAGAGCAGCGTCTATGTGATGTGGAAGTTTATCCGTGATTTTTTCAACATCTTCTTTATTTTGATGCTCCTTTATATCGCTTTCACTACTATTTTTCAGATAGGAAAGGATTACAAGAAGGCATTGCTTCACTTGGTCATGATGGCGCTGCTTGTGAATTTCAGCTTCCCGATCACGCGTTTTATCATCGATGCTGGAAATGTTCCCATGTATTATTTCGCCGATATGTTGAGTGGCGGTACCGGCAGCGCGAGCGCGGGTCTTGGTTCAGTATTCGGTGCATCGAAAATNCAAAGCATTCTCATATATGGCAATGAGANTACNGNNNTCACNTTTTCAGCANTAANCGATAGTGTCGAATTGNCGCACTTGCTCGCCGCGACCGTTTTTTTGTTCATGTTTTCCATTACGCTGCTGGTGCTTGCAGTGATGTTCACTATCCGTTTGGCTATGCTGGTCGTGTTGCTGATTTTCGCATCGGTCGGTTTCGTGGGATCGGTCATTCCAGGTATGGCGAAGTTTTCAAGCGATTGGTGGAACAAGCTCATGCAGTATGTCATCTATGGTCCGGCGGCGATGCTTATGCTCTTGATTTCGGTGAAGTTTTTCGAGATTGTCGCGTCGAGTTCTTTTCATACGAAAGTCCAAACTGCGGCTAATACCCAGAGTATTACGGGCATGAAGGACTTCATGTCTGCTGCGACGCAGTTTTCTATTCCAATTGTCATGCTGTGGGTAGCCATAGGCATGTCCGGAAAAATGTCGATCATTGGTGCTGGCGTTGTGAATGGATATGCACAGGCTGCGACAAAATGGGCACGTAGGAAGACATATAATAATCCGATTACCAATAACGGCGTTACTCGGGGTATAGCTAAGGGAGCTCGGCAGAGCTTAGAAGGGAGTAAGTATGGAAAATTCCTTCTTCCGAAAACATGGGAGAAAGGTTCGAAACATACTGAAGAACTTACAGCTGGTTTTATTAGCGGTGGAAATAAGGGTTTTGCGACTGCAAAGGAACGATATCACGATGCCAATGTGAGTGAGCAGGAAAAGAAGATGGAAGAGCAGCGTGTGAGTGAGTCGGAGTTGCGCAATATCATGAATGATCCGAAGAAGCACTCCAAAGAGAAGGTCGAAGCAGCTGTCAGGTTATTGTCAAAGAAGGACGCATTACGCAATGGCACCGATATGAAGGCCGCTATGGCCGCTATGGATTTTGCTAATGAAGGCAATAATTCGGCAAATGATAAGAAACGCGAACTGATTCGCAAGGCTGGCGGGGAAATCTATAAGGATGCAGCAAGTCTCACGAGCGCGTTGAGTGTCTTGGGCGAAGATACCAAATCTGCCGCAGCGCTTATTGAAAAGGCGGATAAGGCGGCATTGAAGGGCGGATATGGCGAGATTGCCGGAAAGGTTAAGGGAAATGAACAGTTGCAGAAATCGCTTGATGGTCGCTATAAGAAAGAAGGTATGGTTCATGAAATCATGAATCATCAATTGAACCAGCCGGGCGCTGATAGGCAAAAAGTGTACGAGGAAACCATCAGGAATATGACGGCGGATGATTTCGCGAAACAGGGTGGCCTGCATGAAATGATAGGTGCAGAAGCCGAATTGACTGAATATCTGAAGAAACATGCGAAAGAGAATGTCTCGTATTATCAGGAATCGATAAAGAAGATGAGTAGCGCGAGCCAGAGCAAAGTCAGGACGATTATGCCGGTGAGCGAGGGCGGCAATAAGGGTTCGAATATACGTGAAAAATTGAAAGAAGTCGGGACGAAAAATGGACGCCGGTAAAAAGGATTATGGAAAACAAAATAAACAATCCTATCTACTATCCAATGCTTGCTTCTGAAGAAGTGAACGGAGGAGCTCTTTCTGATGAGGAATTCCGTTCGGTTTGGAACGGTTTCCAAGCGCTTCCTCAAGAGCGGCAGGATATATTGACGAGCGAGGAAATGCCGTTTCGTATCAAGGAATTGCAAACATCCCTTGAGCTTGGCGATGATGTGGTCGAAAGCTTGAGTGTGCTTATTCGTTGGTATTTTTTCGATTTTTTGAAAGACGCGGCATTAGTCGATGCGGTACGCTCAATCTTGCCGCCAGATGGCGTTTCCAAAACCGACAAGATTATCGAGAAACTGAAAACTGATATTTTTTCTATCAAACCGAAGAAAACGTTACCTGTTCCGCAAGTGCTACAAGCGAAAACAGCTTCCGTTGAGCAGATTCCGCTTATGCAGGCGATCACGAAATATGAACGTCTTTCGCAACAGCTCATCACGGAGGATAAGATCTTAGTCCGATCACAACCTGTCCGTCCATCGCTCGTGAATTGGATCAAATGTTATCGTGATGAATTAGGCGTCGGTTTCCATGACAGCGTCCAACGCGGAAATTTCTTATTTCGTTCCGAGAACGGCAAACGTTTGACGACGGGTGAACGTGAGCGAGTCAATCTTATACTGAAGTCTATCGAAGAAAATTATCCTTTATCGATTGATACGGAGCATTTCGAGATAGTGTTTCCGAAATCCTCAGTCGCTATGCCTCGTCCAGAGCATCATGAACCTTCCGCTATTGCGGCGAAGTATCCCGTCGTGAAAGGCCCGGAATTTGGGACGCGTCAGGAAATCCCGAAGCCTGTTCAGCAGACTGTACCCGTATCGGCACCACCGAAAGCGGCAGCGTTTGTTCCGAAAATCGCTCAGGATCGTCCAGTATCGGTGAGCCCGTATCGTACTGGCAATGCTGGCATCGATTTTTCCAATCAGAAAACATCAGAAATTCCTGATAAGTCGTTGGTAGATGATTCACAGCTCAGTTTTTCGCTCAATCATGTCTTTCCTGCGGAGCATGAAGCGATGAATCATCCGCAATCAACTCCGGCACAGGCCCCGGTGATTTCGAAACCGGCCGTAGAACCGGTTCGATCCATGCCAACTACGACTCCTCCTGTCGCTCCGAAGCCAGCTCCGAAAAAGATGAATCCGTTTATCATCAATCCGATTTCCCATGAGGAATAGGCTGCGCAGTCGGATGTTTTTGAAAGAATCATAAAAACAATCGAGTATGATGTTCAGCGTACCGCAATTTATTGATATTGAAGATAAGATAGCCGGTCCGCTTACATGGAAGCAGTTGTTGTGGATGATCGGTATGGGAGCAGCGCTCCTTGTCATGTTCAATACGTTTGATAAGGCGCTTTTCTTCATTTTGGCTATCCCTGTCATTCTACTTTTTGTGGCACTCGCTTTTTATCGGCCGAATGGCATACCGCTTATAACGTTTATTTTTCAGATGTTCTTTTTTCTCTTTCGTCCGAAAATATCCGTATGGGAACGTCCGGTACAGCGTTTGCCGCAATCGCAACCAAAAGAATCGCTGCCTGTCGCTGCAGGTCCAAGCGATAAACGCATCACAGCAGATCGTTTGAAGGAATTGGCTGGCATACTCGATAATCAGGGGAAATGATGTTAGAATAGAGAAAAGGGTTACGTCAAAGTCGTTTTTCCTGCTCGTTCACTTTATATGGAATTGCTCAAACCAAAAAATAAATCAGCCGGAGGCTCTAGCACTCAAAAGTATGTTGATGTTGAGGAGATACGTGACGGAGCTATTGTCTTGAAAAATGGGGCGCTCAGGTCCATTTTATTGGTTTCTTCAATCAATTTTGATCTCAAATCAAGTCAGGAACAAGATGCTATCATCGGCCAATACCAATCTTTTCTCAATGCTTTGGATTTTCCCGCTCAAATCGTCATTAGCTCCCGAAGATTCAATATCACTCCTTATCTGGAACTTCTAGATGACCAAGAAAAGCATCAGGAGAATGAATTACTGCGTTTTCAGATTTCCGAATATCGCACATTCATTAAAAATATGACAGAAGTGGCGAATATCATGTCGAAGTTTTTTTATGTTGTGGTGCCGTTTGCTCCGTCTGAAGATGAGAAGAGCGGACTTTTGGGGAAACTGAGCGGTATATTCCAGCCGAAAAAGATGAGTAGTCTCCACGGTGAACAGTTTGAAACGTACCGTAGCCAGCTTTTACAGCGTGTCGACCAGGTTTCTGCGGCGCTTGTTGGCACCGGAGTAAAGGTGACGCAGCTCAATACCGAAGAGATCATAGAACTCCTTTATAATAGCTATAATCCATCGCTTTTCACGACTACCGTCATCAAGAATATCGAATCAGTCGAATTATCTTAGGAAAATAGCGTTAAGCCACGGATAGAAACTAAAACGATGCCACAAGGAATCACATTGCCAGAACCGGAAGCCGCAAATACTCCCGAGAAGAAAGGATTGCTTAATGTATTCGGACAGCATAGCCAGCCGAAACAATCATCCGGACAGTCTGAAGCGGAACGGTTGTATCAGCAGGGTATCGCTACTATCCGGGATCTTATTGCGCCTCCGGCAATCAAGCTCAAACCGAATTCCATGCAGGTAGGAGATGTGTTGGCACGTACGTATTTTGTCATCGCCTATCCACGCTATCTATCGACGAATTGGTTTTCACCGATTATCAATATTGATTTCGCGATGGATACGGCTCTTTTCGTGCATCCGATTGATACGGCTGAAATCCTCAAAAATCTCAGAAAATCTGCTACCCAAGTGCAATCACAGATTCACATTGAAGCGGAAAATGGGAAGATTCGCAATCCGCAGCTCGAGACCGCATTGGAAGATATCGAAGCACTTCGTGATAAATTGATGCAGGGAACGGAGAAATTCTTTCGATTTGGTCTTTATATGACCATTTATGGTACTGATGATCGGGATCTTAATGATAAATGCCAGACAGTAGAATCGATTCTTGAAGCGCAACTCGTTTATGTGAAGCCGGCTGTGCTGCGTATGGATCAAGGTTTTGCAGCGACGCGTCCTATTGCGACAGATACGTTGGATGTAGCGAACAATCTGAATACAGAACCGCTTTCGACGACCTTTCCGTTCGTTTCGTCGGATTTGTCTTCCAATGACGGCATCCTTTATGGGATTAATCGTCATAATAATTCGTTGGTCTTATTCGATCGTTTCAAGCTTGAAAACGCCAATATGGTGGTGTTCGCGAAGTCTGGTGCCGGAAAAAGCTATACTGTGAAGCTGGAAGTGCTCCGTTCGATGATGTTCGGCACGGATGTCATCATTATCGATCCTGAAAACGAATATGGACATCTTTGTGAAGCGGTGGGAGGTACGTTCCTGAAAATATCGCTCGGTTCGAATGTCCACCTCAACCCGTTCGATTTGCCGAAGAGTTCGAGTGATGATGGAAACGAAGGCGTACTTCGCAATACTATTGCTAATATCATCGGCTTGTTGCATATCATGCTTGGAGCAGTAACGCCGGAAGAAGATTCTATTCTTGATCGCGCTATCCATGAGACATATGCCATCCGTGATATCACTGAACGGACGGATTATGCCAAATTGACGCCGGCTGCGTTCCCTACCATGTCTGATTTGTATGCCGTATTGGAGAATATGGATGGAGCCGAATCGCTCACGGCTCGGTTGGAGCGTTACACGGAAGGTATTTTCGGCGGTTTCTTGAATAAGCAGACTAATATCGACATGGAGAATCAGTTGGTAGTTTTCAACATCCGCGATCTTGAGGAAGAGCTTCGTCCGATCGCCATGTATATCGTGCTTCAATTCATTTGGAATGAAGTGCGTTCCAAAATGAAACGCCGAGTGGTTGTTGTGGATGAGGCTTGGGTTATGATGCAACACGAGGATGCCGCTTCGTTCCTGTTTGGTATCGCGAAACGTTGTCGAAAATATTACACAGGCCTGACTACGATCACACAGGATATCAGCGATTTCATGAATTCTCGTTATGGCAAGCCGATTATTACGAACTCATCGCTTCAGCTTCTTTTGCGCCAATCTCCTTCGTCCATAGACCTTATCGCTGAGACATTCTATCTCACTGATCATGAGAAGTTTCTTTTGCTTGAATCGAATGTCGGTGAAGGTATTTTCTTCGCCGGCTCAAAGCATGCTGCTATTAAAGTTATTGCTTCATATAGCGAAGACCAGATCATTACATCGGATCCGCGCCAACTTTTGGAAATCGAGACGGCAAAGCAGGAATTTGGTACAGGCCAATAACCAAGAACGAATATGGTATTGCCAGCGATTGCTGTGCGTGCAGCTGTATCCGGCGGAGCCCGGAAAACGGCTATGAGCGGAGCAACAAGAACGGGAACGCGCTCAATGACGGCAGAACATTCCGCAGCGAAACGGGATGGACGCTATAAAAAAGCGCAAGAGCATTTGAAATCAGGCATGACATCGCTTCAAAAGAATGCCTCAGGGAAAGCTCCTTCGGCATTGGTGTATATTGGAGCGCTTGCAGTGGCGATATTCAAAGACATGCTTGATCTGATTGGTGTTGGATCATTGCCTGCGCTTGGAACGATTGTGACGATATTTTGCACAGCGCTCATCTGGATCATCATTTCATTTGATGATGTCGGAAATGCCGGTAATATGAAGATGATGCGAGGTATTGTGTTGGTGGTGGTCGGTATTCTCGAAGGAATACTGTTCGGGCTCAACTTGATGCCGATTGAATCGCTAACGGTGATGGGATTATACGTTATTGCTAAAAATCAATCGAAAGGGTAGTAGGGGTGGGCATTCTTTTCAAAAATGGGGTATAATGATAATGATCATTGAAGCATGAAGCGTATGTTGAAGAAGCTTTCAGAATATCGGCGCGCTGTCGTTACGGGCCTTCTTGTTTTTGGCTCAATTGCTTTTTTGGGACTTTTCAAAGAAAGCGATGCGGTGAATCCGACATTTCAATTTATCATTGTGAGTATCGTTTTTTTCCTTTTGGTACCGATGGCATATACGAGATGGATATTGGATGAACCGTTTTCCACGCTTGGATTCCGTCGCGGAAAATCCATACGCGGAGTCGTTGCTGGAACGGTATGCGTATCAGCTGGTCTTTTGGCTTCTTATTGCTTGCTTCATTTTACGCCTTTCGCAAGCCAATATAGTTTGCCGTATATCGTACGGAGTGATTTTCTTTGGTTCATGGCGTACGAGCTTGTTATTGTTGCTGGCATGGCATTTTTATATGAAGTGTTTTTTCGTGGTTTTATACAATTGTCTTGGTTCAAGGATCAGCCGATTGTCGGCATAGCGGTGAGTTCAATCATGTTTTGGGGATTGTATGCTTTGAGCGGCGGTGTTGTCTGGCAGCAAGCACCCTTCCTTCTTTTTGCTCCGTTAGCTGGCGTTGTTGCGGCGATTTCCGGATCGATTTGGTATTCTTGGATGGCTAGTTGGATGTTCCTTTTTTTGGCAGATGTTTTATTTCTCATGATACGTTAATCCAAACAAAGAGTTTTTATTATGCGGTCTTTTCAGAAATGGCAAAAAGTCATGAAGGCATTCTCTGGTATGTTCGCAGTCGCGGCGCTTCTTTTCGGTAATGCGGCCCCAGCTTCTGCTGGATTATTCGGTAGCGGAGGTGTGCCATCGGTTTCGAGTATTGCTTCGCAGATCGAATCTCGTTATCACATGAATCTGAACAGTCTTCAGAGTACGGGTGAGAGCATGAATGTCTCTGGTAATAAGCTGATGTCTCCGGAGGTATCGATATTTTTTTCGCCGACCGATCCGAAAGCAGGCGAGAAGATCATGGCTCAGGCACTCCCGATGTATTTTTCGAATAGTAATGAGTCGATATATTATACTTGGTATCTTAAGCATTCCGGATGCGGTCTGGATAATTCTCCGAGTTCTGACAAAGAGGATTTGTGTGATCGCGATGGCAATGGAAAGATCACGGTCGAGGATTGGAAAATTGAAGCAGCGCGTATTATCGCAAAAAATGGATATGATAATTCTGATACGAGCTATGATTCCGATTCTGATGATGATGGGTATAAAGCGAGATATGGCGGTGATACCAAAGCGAGCACTCCGGATTATTGCTATGTCCATGATAACCTGACGGGCGCAAATTATGAGCTTTCGACTGCAGGTGGTACGGATTTCGACTGTCCGAGTGGCACATCGCCTGCTTGTATGTCAGATACGAGCGATCTTGATAGTTTGAGTTTAGATACATCGTCGACTATCAATATCACTACTAGTAGCACAGGGGCCTGCGTTTTAGCGGGTTGGCCGATATGCTCCAGTGATAAACCGGCATGCGATACCGGTACGCCGCGTTGTGTGAAGGATCCCACTACGAGTACTTCGTGCGGGTCATCGCTTACAAGCTGCACTACGGATGGCGGCAGTGTGAATGACAAATACTGCAAACACTTGTTCCCGGACGCTTCCGGAGAGACGACAGGTGATGGAGATTTCGGAGCGAAAGAAGAGAAATTCTGGCGAACCGACCCTGCCGATTCGAGTACGGCGGATAATGGCAATAAGGATGAGGCGAATGTTGCCGGTCTCGGCCAAGAGACATTTTCGTGGAATTATGATAGTGGAGATCAGGTCGGCGTCGTCGTTGAAGGAACGTCGATGATTACTACGAAACATGACGATTCGTCCTCTATGATTATGTGGGCGTTTTCGAAGAATGATTGCCCGGTATCGATCGCTTCCGATAGTATCGGATCTTACGTGCAGACTATACAGGGCTATTCTGTCACTATTCCGACTATCGATATGGACTTGAACGATTGTCTGGAGCGCAATCTTGTCGATCCGACCGAAGGTGGCCAGTCGACAGCGCTCAAAGTGAATGTCACGAGCTCCCCGGATGATCCAGTGAATGATTCGAGTGGTGATGATAGTGGCGATACGGTAGCGGTACAGGCAAGCCTTGATAATTCATCAAGCAGTCTTTCGGGAGTTCAATTCGATTGGAAAGTCGAAATGAGCAAGAGTTCTCAGTTTGATTCTGATGCAAGTACAGTGACTGATGTGACATCAATCTTCCAAACTCTCGGATTATTAGGGAATACCAAAGGAAACGCTCTTACGTCGCTTAATATGAATCTTGATATTCCGAGCACTTTTTCGGGCAAGAAATTATCAAGTTATCTTACGAACGGTGTCGGTTATTTGAGATTTTCGGTCAAAGCATCTGAAAACTTCTCAAGCGGGGTCGTTCGGAAAGGGAATGGCAGTGTAATCGTAAAATTCGTTTCTACAGATAATAAGATCGTCGCTTATCGTGCTGCTGCTGTTGCAAGCGGTTCGTTGATGCACGTTAAACTGCCAGGATCATCCGGTATCATTTGTAATGATAGTTCTTTGGAACGGAGCAATTGCAGCGTGGTTTCGAATGAAGTCATCGGTCTTCGTGTCAATCCTGATGGTCTGAGCAATTTTTCTTGGACAGTGAACGGTGTTGCATTGACATGTAGCGAAGACGCTACTTCACCGGATTGCACAGATGGTAGTCAAAATGAAATAAACTTTTTGCCGATTACCGGAGGAGTCGGAACATCATATGCCGTAACAGTGACAGCAAACGATGTTACAACAGGGAAAGCGGTGACGCTTTCCAGGACGTTCACCGTCGTCAATCCGAGCGTTTCGATCGTTCCGGCGGATGAAGTGACAGTATGGCCGAAAATACTTGGTCAATACAAGGATCTGACTGGAAGCGCTACGGAGTGTACAGATGGATTATGCAATGATTACAGTACGACTATCATGCAGGCATTCGCTGGCAATGAGATCATGTTGAAAGCTCAGTTCACCCCATCATTTTTGGCGAGTGCTGCAAAGAAAGCGTGGACTGTGGATGGGACGTCGATCGATGAGACGAGTTCCGGTAATGTCGTGTTTTCAGTGGCATTGTCTGATGATGGTAGCGATAGGGTGTATGACGTCAATCTCAATGCCTCATATTCCCAGTCTGATGATATCCGTAAGGCGTTGTATGACATCTGGGGGGTTTCACAGTTTGATTCTTCCGAATTCTATTTTTCCGATGCGAATCAGATCGAAGTATCCGATCCGATTCTGACAGTCGACGGTTCCGTCAATAAAACGAAATTCTTGGCGGCTATCGCATCATATATTCCAGCCTCGCTCATGTTCACATTCCGGATAATCTTGTCAGGAATACTCGTTGTCTTCGTATCGGGGTTCTTGCTGGCCCTTATTCCTGAATCGACGGCAGTATCTCGCCGGTCTTGATTGATAGGCAGCGGAGAGAGAAAACCGGGCTTCATGAGCCCGGTTTTTTTGAAAGACATTTTTTCAGTGGGCAGAGAGGGACTCGAACCCTCACTCCTTGCGGAACCAGTTCCTAAGACTGGCGTGTATACCAATTCCACCATCTGCCCAGTTGTTATTAAGCGACGATACGCGCGGTCGGACCAAGTATCGGAATGAGCCTGGCTACTTCTTCTTGTACTGGACCGTCATTATCGTATTCTCCATGATGACGCGTTTGATCGCCGTACGTGTGTTTTTTCTGGTCAAGATGAAGATGTAGCGAAAGGGAAATCTTCTCGAGCTTCGCATAACAGTGGAAGCGTGGATAGCCTGACTTGGCCAGCGGTCGAATGAAACTCATCTCATTGCCTTCGTTGCGTTGGAAGGAGTATCCTGCTCGTCGCATCAATGAGACTGGATTTTCTGTGATACTGCCCACCAAAAGCCTCATGGAAGTTATCTTAATCCTGAGAATGAAAACCTGCCTAGTGATGTCTTCAGATGTGAGAAGAGTGACTGTATTGTCGGAGTGCCGGGAATCGAACCCGGATTACACGCACCCGAAGCGTGCGTAATACCACTATACCACACTCCGAATCTTCTTTTACCCTACCCAATGAGACTTCTTTATTCCTCGATCATCCTCATGACGCTTTTCGTCGATACGCTCTTTGGCAAGTCGACGAAGGGCATCAAGATCGCGATTTATCAAGTCATTCGATCGTTGCAGTAAGGCTTCCCGAGTGTTTTTTGATGGATCTTCGATGACTTCCGCTAGAAGAACATCGAGGATAGCACCGATTTTCGGTCCGGCAGGCACATGGAGCGTTTCCAAAAGATCAGTCCCTTTGATGGAGAGCATTTTGACTGAAACTGGATCCCGTGAGACTTTTTCTACCATGTACTCCAGATGACGAAGCTTGTAGGGTTTCGCCTTAGGAACACCGGAACCAAGTCTATCACCGATTCTGACATCCATCAAGTCGCGCATATTTTCGAGTCCGACGCGGCGAATGAGACGACGAACCGAGGCTTCGGTCACCTCACCGACATTATAGTAGAAAAGATGGTTGTCTACGAGGAGAGTGGCATGATCTATGATCGTATTCGGATAGTGTAGTCGAGTCAGAATGGCTTTCGTCATGCGAGCGCCGACATGATCATGATTATAAAATGTGGATCGGTAGCCTTCGCCGCGCTTTGTGCGCGGTTTTCCGACGTCATGAAGAAGAGCCGCTAACCTGACAGAGAGCTTTTTCGAGGGGCATGTGGCAAGCGCTTTGATATTATGTTCCCAAACAGTGAAACTGTGGTGCAGATTTTGCGAAACGCCGATACCTTCACGGAGTTCGGGAATGATATGCTTGAGCAGGCCGGTGTCTTCAAGCATAGTGATGCCTGCCTCTGGGTTTTTTGAGAGTATGATATGGCTGAGTTCGTCGCGGATGCGTTCATGAGAGATGGATTTCAGGCCATCAGCTAGTTGTCGGATAGCGGAAAATGTATCGGTATCAATCTGCCAATGCGCATTGGCAGTATTGAGTTCCGCAAAGAAACGAACAGCACGCATAAGCCGGAGAGCATCTTCATTCAGACGATCTTTCGGGTTACCGACCGTACGGAGGATGCGTTGTTCAAGATCGTTTTGGCCATGGAAAGGATCGATGAGATCCCAGACGCCGTTACGCGGTCCGTAGGCCATGGCGTTGATGGTGAAATCTCGCCGCGCCAGATCTTGTTCCAAGGAATCAGTAAAAGCGACCGTATCGGGCCGGCGTTTGTCGGCATATCCGGATTCTATGCGGTAGGTCGTGACTTCGATGACATCTTCTTCTTTTTCTTCAGGGGTCGATTCCATGAAGCGTACAACTTTTACGCCGACAGTTCCGAATCCATTTTCGTAGAAGCTTTCAGGGAAAAGCGCCATGATTTCGTCAGGTATGGCATTGGTTGTGATATCCCAATCCTTCGGCGTTCGGCCAAGGAGGGTGTCTCTGACACATCCGCCTACTATGAATGCCTCAAAACCTGCCTGGGAAAGACGTTCGATGATTTCAATAACAGGTTGCGGTATGTGATGTCGCTTGATCATATTTTGAAATTTTCTAGAAGCTTCATGCAAACCGTGGAAAGTTGCCTTGAAAAAAGCGATGAATATGGAATCGTGGCATGGAAAAACATGCAAACCGTGGAATGAAGCTGTTTTTTCGCTGAAAAATCTTGCGGAGATGTTTGTTGGAAGATTTTCAGCCTTGATTGGATGATTCCGAATATCCTTTAAGGAGCATTGCGTCTGCCTCTGTTGACTCTGCATCCGATCTGGAACAGAGTTTGAATATAGGCGGAAAGGGAGAGATTCGAACTCTCGATACCGTTGCCGGTATGCCGCTTTTCGAGAGCGGTGCCTTCAACCACTCGGCCACCTTTCCATAATCTCTGTTGTACAGGAAAATGACGGCGAAATCAAGGAAGGAGCATATTGTGGTGTCTACATATTGCTTCTTAGATGATAATATTTGTTTTATCCCTTCATTAAGCCAAAGTATTCCTTTACAATCTCAGAAAATCATGATATGGTTTCCGTACAGGTTTCAGGGCGTCTTTTTTTATGTCTTTTCTCATGACACTATTTTCTTCACCATCGGTTATATACGGTGTTCTTGGAGCGCTTATCGTCGGAGAAATAGCACTTATCATTTTTTTGGCGGTTCTTTGGGTGAGAAATCGGAAGCTTACAGAGCAATTGAAAACATTCTTTTCCGGAAAATCGGCGGAAGATTTGGAATCAGTGCTTTTGAAACAGCTCAAGAATACGGAAGAACTCGATCGGGAGATCCAAGAGATATTTGAAATCCTGAACCGTTTGCGTGCTTTGACCCTCAAGAGCATCCATAAGACCTCTATCGTTAGATTCAATCCGTTTAAGGAAGTCGGCGGTAATCAGAGTTTTTGCGTCGCTTTGCTTGATGGGCGTAATTCCGGCATGGTTATTTCATCGCTGCATACCAGAGAAGGAACGCGTGTGTATGCTAAACCGGTCGTGAATGGCGGGGCTGAGAATTTTCCACTCACAGACGAAGAGAAGACCGCGATAACGCAAGCCCTTCAGAACAAAGTATCCGCAGCGGAATCTCCGACCCATTCATCTATTTAATGCACGTATCGGCCTATGACATCAGTGACTCAAGAATCAGCAGGCAATGTTTCCATACCGTCATCCGTCACAGTCAAAAAATTGAGCGAGCTTTTGAGTGTTCCGGTCGCATCGGTTATCACTGAGCTCATGAAAAACGGCATCCTCGCGACTATCAACGAGGAAATCGACTATGATACGGCCGCCATTATCGCTTCTGATTTGGGTTTTGAGACATCTCAGGCAGGTGAAGATATTGCGGAAGGAGCTTTGACACTCGAAGGACTCAATGCACTCCTAGTAGAAGAACAGCATTCAGGCAAGAATCTTGCTCCTCGTCCGCCGATTGTGACTATTCTCGGGCATGTCGACCATGGCAAGACGACGCTTCTTGATACGATACGGAAAGCCAATGTGGCGGCGGGAGAAGCCGGAGGTATTACGCAGCACATCAGCGCGTATCAAGTGAAGAAGCATAAGCAATTGATTACCTTTGTCGATACGCCTGGACATGAAGCGTTCTCGGCTATGCGTAAGCGCGGACTTTCCATCGCTGATATCGCTATTCTTGTCGTTGCTGCCGATGATGGAGTCCGTCCGCAGACCAAAGAAGTCATCGAATATCTCAAAGAACATAAGCTGCCGGTAATCGTCGCTATCAATAAGATTGATAAGCCGGAAGCGAAGCCGGAACGAGTCAAGCAGGAATTGGCTGAACATGGTGTTCTTTTCGAAGAATGGGGCGGTGATACGATGTGTACCGAAATCAGTGCTAAGAACAATATCAATATCGATAAACTGCTTGATAATATCCTTTTGCTTGCAGAAGTCGAAGATTTTCGTGCTGATCAAAAACGGGACGGTCTAGCGGTTATTTTGGAATCGCATCTTGATCCGCAGAAGGGGCCGGTCGCGACAGCACTCGTCCGTACGGGAACGCTCAAAGTCGGTCAGGATGTTACTGCTGGAGTCGCATTCGGACGTATCCGCCACATCGAGGATTTTTCTGGGAAAACTCTTGAAATGGCCGGACCATCCGTCCCAGCGACCTTGTATGGTTTTAATGCCGCTCCACAGACGAACGACATTGTCCAAGTGGTCGGAAGCAAAGGTTTAGCTCGCTTGCGATCCAAAGAAGCGCTTCTGAAAGATACGGCGAAAAGCAAAGTAGGCCGCATCCAAACGGAAGAAGAGATTGAAATGAAGAAGCTTTCCATACTCCTGAAAGCTGATGTCCAGGGATCGCTTGAAGCGATTGATCAGATACTGTCTTCCATCCATTCAGAAGAAATAGTGTTAGAGATGGTCGGCTCGGGTGTCGGCAATATCACGGAGTCTGATGTGCGTATGGCTGAAAGTGCTTCTGCTCTTATCGTTGGATTCAATACTATTCCGACACCGGTTGCGAAACGGATGGCGGAAAACGGGCATATCAGTATTGAAACGTACGATATTATTTATAAGCTTGTTGAAGCGATCAAAGAGAAGCTGGCAGCGCTTCTGCCGCCTGAAATCGTTCGCACTGATTTCGGCCGGCTTTCAGTCCTTGCCATCTTTAAAAATGGCAAGCATGACATGATTGTCGGTGGCCGCGTGTCCGAAGGGAAAATGATCCGAGGGACGTTGCTCGAAGTGATGCGTGATGGAGAAATCGTCGGTAAGGGACGGATGCAGAATCTTCAACAGAACAAGCAGAATGCCGATGAAGTGAATCAGGGCAATGAATGTGGTGTTGTCTTTGAAGGTAACATAAAAATTCAATCAGGCGACACGCTCGTCTGTTACAAGGAAGAAGAGAAACGCCGTTCTCTTTGAGAAAGCCCAAAGCCTGCGGCTTCCGTATCAAGATATCGTGGTATTCCGCATAGAGCAGTCCAAGTTGCTTGCATAAACAGAAAATATGCTGTATGGTGTGAGCAAACAATATTCCTTGCTAAAAATTCGCAAGGAAATGTTCGGTGTTGTTGAAGTGTGGTCGGTTTCCCGCTTTACAGCAGCGTAAATTACCGGAAGTGCAACCGCACTCTGGTAGTGCGGTTGCTGAGGAGTGAATCATGTCCCTTACCAAAGAAGATCTTGAAAACATCGGAGCGTTGATCGACGCAAAGCTCGACGCAAAGCTCGACGCAAAGTTCGACGCAAAGTTCGAAGAGTACAATGCGAAGTTCGATGCGAAGTTCGATGCGAAGTTCGATGCGAAGTTCGACGCAAAGTTCGAAGAGTACAATGCGAAGTTCGATGCAAGGTTCGATGAGCTAACTCGTCGCTTAGTCGACCTGGAAAGCGATTTCGGCCGCCTTAATCACACCGTTAAGTCCATCGAGCTTTCCCCGACCCCCTACGGCAAGCCGAAGACGTTTCATTCAGCAACCGAATACCATTCGGTTCGCGAGCCGATCCGTCGTAAACTCGGATGCATGGGCTAATCAATAGCCCAGCCCGAAAATTATTTTAAACCGCAACAATGAGAGCGGTTTTTTCTTTGGTTGATTTTTATGCTATAATACAAATATTCTTACTAAGATTACTTCGTATGGTTACACCTACTGGTCTTTCGTTTGTTGACCCGGCCACTGTTGTCGGGCAGTTACCGGTTAAGCCAGGTGATATCGTTGCCGATTTCGGTTGTGGCGCCGGTTATTTTTCTTTTGAATTTGCCAAACGTGTCGGTTCAGAAGGAACAGTATATTCTTTCGATATCCTCCCGGCCGCTCTTGAAGCAGTCAATAGTCGAGCAAAAACGCTTGGGTTGAGCAATCTCATCGTAAAGCGTGTCAATCTTGAACTCGAAAATGGATCGACTCTCGGCAGAGAGAGCGTTGATTGGGTTGTCCTGAAAGATATGCTGTTCCAGAACAAGCATAAAGACGCCATACTTCGCGAAGCGGCTCGCGTGCTCCGTTCTGGCGGACATGCGCTCATCATGGAGTGGAGCCCGAACCAATCGTTTGTCGGTCCTGACCAAGAGCTCCGTATCAGCCCGGATCAGATGCGTGATTTGGTTATCCAGGCAGGATTAGCCGTTGAAAAAGAATTGAATGTCGGAGGATTCCATTATGCGTTTTTGATCAAAGAGTAAGAGAAATACGTCGTTGACAGGGCATCGTTATGGGAAAAACAAAAAGATGGCTTTCCGTTATCGGTATAGCGCTTTCCGCAGTTTCTCTTTCTGGCTGCGGTTTCAAGACGACCACACCGGCATCATACAGCATCGATCTTGAAGTATGGGGTGTTTTTGATGATAGCGATGCGTATACTCAGGTTTTTGCCGAATATAAGAAAATCAATCCATACGTTAGGAATATCACGTACCGCAAACTGGATGCCAATACGTATAAGGAAGATTTGTTGAATGCTTTAGCTGCTGGCAATGGGCCGGATATCTTCATGATACGCAATTCTTGGCGTGGCTCTTTCCAGGATAAAAGCGCTCCGGCACCAGATACGATGATCACTGAACAGGCCTATCGTTCAGCGCTGGTTGATGTTGCCGCGGACGATTTTATCGGCAGTGATGGGAAAATATACGGCATACCGCTTTCGGTCGATTCGCTCGCGCTTTATTATAACAAAGACCTTTTCAATGCTGCTGGCATTACTCAGCCGCCGACGACTTGGGATGAATTGGCTGAAGACGCCAAGAGACTCACTCGCATCGATCAGAGCGGCAATATTACCCAGTCCGGTGTCGCGATGGGGACAGCATATAACATCAATCGATCGACAGACATCCTGACAGCGCTCATGTTCCAGAAGGGCTCGAATATCATTGAAAAGAACCAATCGGGACGGGTGAATTTTACCGACGATCAAAGCCGATCAGCCTTCGATTTTTATACGCAATTTGCTCATGCCGGCTCTGGCTATTATGTCTGGAATCCGCAGCTTCATTATTCCATTGATGCTTTTTATGAAGGAACGGTCGGAATGATGATCAATTATTCCTGGCAGTATGCCACCATCAAGCAAAAAAATGCGAAGCTGAATATAGGGATCGCTGCTTTGCCTCAGTTCGATAGCCTCCATGCCAAGAACGTTGCTAATTATTGGGGGTATGCTGTTTCTAAATCGAAATCGTATCCTTCCGATTCGTCAGCGCAGACAGCTTCCGGTATCAATGTCACTGCCTGGAATGCTGCTCGGACGCATGAAGCGTGGCAACTCCTCAAGTTTATGGGGCTCCCGATACAGAATAATTCCGTTACGCTTCAGAATGCGATTGCTGGCACGACAAAGACATTCACGGTTTCTGTTGATCCGACGGAGCTTTATCTTGCTCAGACCGGCAAACCAGCCGCTCGACGCGATCTTATAGACAAAGAGAAGAGCGATATCGTTTTTGGTCCGTTTGTGACGGGAAATCTTATCGCTGAGAATTGGTATCAGGGGAATACCGAAGCCATGGAATCGGCCATGGCTGAGATGATCGATTCGGTGAATACTGGAGCAAAGAATACATACGATGCACTTTCCACAGCTGTCAATCGCATCAATGTTCTTAAGTAATAAGCTTCCTGATTGACAGGATGCGGAAAAGAGCGTACAATATAGATGTTCAGAAAGGCGTGGACGCGCCTTTTTTCGATGGAAAATAATCAGGCAGTAAAAGGAATATTTTATGGAAATTCGCAATATCGCTATCATAGCGCACGTCGATCATGGCAAGACGACTTTGACTGACGCCATGATGCGTCAGACTGGCATGGTGACTGAAGCTGGAGCTTCTATGGACTCCAATACGCTCGAGCGCGAGCGTGGCATCACGATTTATGCCAAGAATGCCGCTCTTCTTTGGAAAGATACGAAAATCAATATTGTCGACACTCCCGGTCATGCGGATTTCGGTTCCGAAGTGGAACGCGTACTTCGTTCTATTGATAGCGTCGTATTGGTCGTTGATGCTCAAGAAGGCCCGATGCCTCAGACGCGCTTCGTATTAAAGAAATCGCTCGAACTCGGACTTAAGCCGATTGTCGTTCTCAATAAGATCGATAAGCCGGCCGCGAGACCGAAAGAAGTGGAAGAGATGGTCTATGAGCTTTTCCTTGATTTAGGTGCCACTGATGATCAGCTTGATTTCAAGGTGGTGTATGCTATCGCCCGTGATGGAGTGGCTTCTCTTTCCCTGGATGAGCCAGGCAAGGATCTTTCACCGCTTCTTGATACGATTCTTGAACGTGTTCCGGCAGCTGGACATGATATTGAAAGTCCGCTTCGTGCCCAGCCATTCAATCTCGGTTATGACAATTTCGTCGGGCGGTTGGCTATCGCGCGGCTTTACGAGGGGAAACTCCGCGTGAATGACCAGGTGTTAGTCCGAAATATCGAAGGCAAGAATGAAACTGGAAGAATCGTGAAGCTCTTCACGTTCCGCGGTATGAGCCGTGTCGAAGTGAATGAAGTTGAAGCGGGTGACATTGCCATGATTGCCGGACTTCCGAATGTTGATATCGGAGATACGCTTTGTGTGACGACAGATCAGGAGTTGCTGCCTGCTATCGCGATTGACGAACCGACTATCTCTTTGAGTTTTCTTGTTAATGATTCGCCATTTGCTGGTCGTGAAGGAAAATTCGTCACGAACAAACAGCTTCGTGAGCGCCTTGAAAAAGAGTTGGAAATCAACGTCGGTTTAAAAATAGATTTTACTGATGATAGCTATAAAGTATATGGCCGCGGTGAGCTGCATGTCGCGATTCTGCTTGAGAATATGCGTCGTGAGGGATATGAAGTCCAAGTGTCACAGCCACAAGTCATCATCAAGGATGTTGACGGCGTGCGCTCCGAACCGTTTGAAGAAGTGACGGTAGAATGTCCGATGGAGGCTTCCGGCACCGTGATCGAGAAACTCGGCAAGCGCAAAGGTGTCATGATGGAGATGAAAGAAGGATCCGGCGGCTATTCTCGCCTTATTTTTGAAGTGCCGACCCGCGGATTACTCGGTTATCGCGGCGAATTCATGATTGATACGCGCGGCGAGGGTACGCTTTATTCGCGTGTTATCGGATTTAAGCCGTATGCAGGCGAAATCAAGAAGCGTGATGAGGGCTCGATGGTATCGATGGTGACTGGTAAAGCGCTGGCTTTTTCGCTCAATAATCTTCAGGATCGTGGAGTGCTTTATATAGGGGCCGCAACAGAAGTTTATGAAGGTATGGTCGTTGGAAATGTAGCTAAGGGCACTGATATGGCTGTTAACCCGATCAAAGGGAAAAATCTTACGAACATGCGTGCTTCCGGTTCTGATGATGCGATTAAGCTGACACCGGCTTGGGAGCTTTCAATCGAACGTGGACTTGAAATCATGTCTGATGACGAATATCTTGAAATCACGCCGAAAAGCGTTCGTCTTCGCAAGCAATATCTCACTGAGACGGATCGCGTTCGTATGGGTCGGAAAAAATAAGCGGCGCATCGGAAGCATCATGAAGAACCGCTCCTTGTCTGGGCGGTTCTTTTGATTTCTGACTTGTGGTATTATGGAAGTGATATGAGTCGCTATCATTATTTTCCTATGATGCATCTTTCTCAAAAACTCAGGATTCCTGTGAGCGCGATTCTCTTGTTTGTGACTGTCGTGGCGTGTTTGCCGTCGCCTGTTGATGCTGCGCTTGTACCGTGCGGCCGTTCGAGCGGTACAGCAGCGGAAATGGCACCATGCACAGTGTGTCATATTATCGTTGGCGCCAAGACAGTTATTGATTGGGGGATGGGTATCATGACATATGTCGCATTGGCTGTCATTGTCGCTATGGCTATCATGTACATCGTTTCAGCGGGCGATCAAACAATGATGGGCCGAGCGAAAGAAGGCATCAAAGCGTCGCTAGTCGGATTCGCTATCATGCTGCTGGCTTGGCTGATGGTGAATGTTACGATCAATCTTCTGTCGGCTACTATCGATGGTCTGACAGTATCAAGCAGCGGCTTCACATTTTCGTGCGATACTTCATCCAATGCCAGTACTGGCAGTTGAGCAGACGAGAGATATTATGATGCTTCCCGTTCTTATTCATGCAGCACATGCCGGAGTCATCAGCGATGCTACTCCAGTGTCGACGATATTGGCGAAAATTCTCAATTTCGTATTGTCAATCGTTGGCGTGCTTGCTATAATCGGATTGGTAGCGGCCGGGATGATGTATCTCACCGCCGCTGGAGATATGCGTCGGATTGCGACAGCAAAAAATGTTGCGCTCGCCGCTGTCATAGGCATAGCCATCGCACTTGGCGCATTGGTGATTGTCGGACAAATAGCAGAGTTCTTCTCGTGAAGAACAGCAACGCAGTAAAAAGAAAAAAGACGCCTTTGGGCGCAACGAAAGGGGGTGAGAAGTATGAAACAGGTCAAACAGGCAGTATATGCCGCTTTTTCGGTTGCTCTTGCTTTGGCTCCGGCTGCTGCGAGTGCTCAGTGGTCATCGGGTCTATCAAACGCTTCCAGTTCTGGTCTTCCTGAGACGACTATTTATAGTCTTATCTCTCGTACCATGAACTGGCTTCTGGCCATCCTTGGTTTCCTCGGGATTATCGGATTCGTCATTGCTGGTATCCTTTATCTCACCGCCGCTGGCGATGAAGGTCAGATTGATAAGGCTAAGAATGCCATGATGTACTCCATTATCGGTGTTATCGTCGCTCTTATCGGTTTTGTCGTCATCCAGGCCGTGGAGGGATGGTTGACATCAGGAAATACGAGTTTTTAGTTCGCAGCATTCTATGGATATCCGCTTCAGGTTTTCTGTTTCGTACAGATGCTTGGGCGGATTTCTGTTTTATGGGGCTTTCTTCTTAGGAGATGCGTATTGTCTTTTCGTGGAGGAAAAGATACAATGGCATCAGGATTCCTCATCATGATGAATCGGATATCTGTGGGGCATCTTTTTAATAAAAAAGATATGTTGATTGCTCGAAATTTTATACAAGCGTTTTGTCGGCCAGTTTCTCGGGTGTTGTCCGTAGTGATTATGGCTAGCTGTCTCTTTGTTGGTTTTGCTATCCAATCTTCAGCGGCTTCGACATCTTCGACATCTTCAACAACATCATCTTCTTCAACAGCTTCTTGTACGGGCACTATCAAGGCTGGAGTCTGTATCCCTTCCGGTACTGGCCTTTCATCTGATTCTGTTCTAGCGCTTTTGACATCATTTATGTATTGGCTTTTGGGTATCTTCGGCATGCTCGGTATCATCGCGTTCGTTATTTCGGGAGTGCAATATCTTGCTGCTACTGCTGATGAGAAAATGGCTGAAGAAGCCAAACGAAATATGCGATATTCCGCGATCGGCATTATTGTCGCCTTGTCTGCTTTTATCATCATCACCGCTATTGATCAGGCCTTATTAGGCAGCACTTATTTCTAATAATCTGAATGAGTATGTCTTTTTCCGCACTTGTCCGTTCTAGTAGGGTCACATTGGCCGTAGTGGCTCTTATCGCTGGATTAGCTGCCGTTCCGATGGTAGCATCGGCCGACACGACGACAATCAGCTTTTCCAATCCACTCTCGTTTTCAACGGTCGAAGGTCTGCTGAGCAGTGTGTTAGCAGCCTTGCAAGGCATTATCGTTACGCTCTCGCTCGTGTTCATCGTTTTCGGAGCTGTTATGTACGTCCTTTCAGCTGGCGATGACGGCCGTATGAAGACGGCTAAATCGGCCATTACTGCCGCGCTCATCGGTCTCGCGCTTGGCTTAGCAGCCCCATCGTTCCTGAAGGAAATCGGAACGGTGTTGGGTTGGAGTGATACGACCACTTCAAGCGCGCTTTCCCTGACGACCATAGCTACGAATGTCCTTAACTTCTTCCTTTCCATCATCGGCATCTTGGCGATTATCATGATGGTGGTCGGCGGAACCATGTATCTCACGGCGGCTGGTGATGAGGATCGCATTGATGAAGGAAAGAAGATCGTGAAATATTCCATCATCGGCATAGCGATCGCTTTGGCAGCGTTGGTTATCGTGACACAGGTAGTCGATTTCTTCGCTTGAGGCTTGTTCGACGCATAAGAGAAAAGGGCGTACAAGAGAAATCTCGTACGCCCTGTTTTTTAGTGGATGAAAGCGATCTCCACTTCGATTTGCTTGAACATCGCATCCACGTAAGGGGAGGTTTCCCCGACAATGAATGAGACTTCGACACAGCCTTGCTTCGGACGGAACGTCTGCCCCGGTTTCTTGCCATCGATGTCGATGATTCCGCCGATGTCAATCTTGGTGCCGTCTTCCATGACGGCTTTCGGCGCTGACACCATGTAGGCAACCGGGCTATTTCCGATGCCACACAGGCGTTTGTTCTCGAAGCTGTTGATGTTCAGCTTCTTGACGACATCGCGAGGAGCGTTTTTCTTCGTCTCGATCTTCTGCGTTGCCGATGGTGTCGAAGCAGCTTGTGGCGCCGCAGACGAGGAAGGTTGTGAGCGATACAAAGAGTATCCGCCCATTCCGACGAGAACAGCTATCGCAAGAGCGATCCCTGCGTTCAGCAGTTTGTTGCCCATATCCATATCGTTGGCCATGATGCCCTCCGGTTGAAATTTGAAATGTACGGTAGAGAGTGTTGCAGAACTAAGATATCAATCCTGTAACTCTCGATTATACTCTTTTTTGATAAAAAAGTCAAGAGTAATGATGAAGGTATGCCGTATATTTTGGCTTATATGAAATAAATAATCGGCACAAGCGGTTATTGACGGAAGAGTATATTTTTGCTATACTAGAAGAGCAGTATGGATGGTAGGGAGTTCGCTTGGATGCGGACTTTTTTCATTCCATACCACCCCCAATATTTATAATCAACGTAAGGTGAAATACGGCTATGCCGAAGAAGCAAGTGATTATCGAAGAAGAAGACACATCAACAGGCGAAAGCCTTTCTGGGCGTTTGGGCGAATTCGGCAGTGCTGTGATGCAGATAGCCGAAGAAAAGAATCTTTCTAAAGAGAAGGTGCTTGAAGTCGTTGAGGCGGCTTTGGCAGCGGCGTATAAGAAGGATTATGGGAAGAAAGGCCAAGTCATCCGCGCGAAATTTGATGAAGTAGCGAAGAGCGCCGAGTATTTTTTGGAAAAAGAAGTCGTCGATGAAACAGTGCGTGAATTCATCGAAGAGAGTGAAGATGAATCTGAAGAGGGTGCGTTGATGCCTGAGATATCCGAAGAAGATGTTGATGGCCGTTTGCCGCGCTATAATGTCGAGCGCGATATGACGATTGATGACGCCAAGCAGATCAAGAAAGATGCCAAAGTAGGCGATATTATCGAACTCCCGCTTGAAATGCATGATGAGTTCGGTCGCGTGGCTGCTCAAACAGCGAAGCAGGTGATTATCCAACGTATCCGTGAGGCGGAACGCGAGATGATGTATACCGAGTACAAAGAGAAGGAAGGCCAAGTCGTGAATGGCCAAGTCCAGCGTGTCGAGGGCCGCAATGTCTTCATCGACCTTGGAAAATCTATCGGCATACTTTTTCCGTCTGAACAGATTGAAGGTGAGAATTATCGCGTCGGCCAGCATGTGAAAGTGTATTTGGCGCGTGTCGAATCTGACACCAAGGGTCCTGGACTGCTTCTGTCGCGCACGCATCCGGAGATGGTCCGGCATCTTTTTGCGCTCGAAGTGCCTGAAATATTCACTGGCACTGTTGAGATTAAAGCGATTGCTCGTGAAGCAGGTTCTCGTACCAAGATCGCCGTTTTTTCGGCCGAGGAAGGCGTTGATCCAATTGGATCATGTGTCGGACAGAAGGGTACTCGCGTCCAGGCCATCATCGATGAGTTGGGTGGTGAGAAAGTCGATATCATCGAATGGAAGGAAGATTCCGAGCAGTTTATCAGCGCAGCGCTTTCACCAGCTAAGGTGCTCTCCGTCGAGCTTTTTAGTGAAGAGAAACGTGCTGTCGCCAAGGTACCGCAAGATCAGCTTTCGCTCGCCATCGGTAAGCGTGGACAGAATGTCCGTCTCGCAGCCAAACTGACAGGCTGGAAGATCGATGTGATAGCGGACGAAGCCTTTCCGACCGATGAATCGGCCGAGAAAAATGTTGAGACTCCTCAGGAACTGGCAGCATAACCGGCAGTGATCGCCGGTTAGCGTTCGATGTAATCAAATATGTGATACACGTCCTATGAACATGTGGCATGATATCCCCGCTGGGGAAGACGCTCCGAATACCATCAATATGATCGTTGAGATCCCGAAGGGTTCGAAGAATAAGTATGAGATCGATAAGGAAACAGGTCTTATCAAGCTGGATCGAGCCATGCGTACTGCCCAGGATTACCCGTTTGATTACGGATTCGTCCCGCAGAGCCTCTGGGAAGATAATGATCCGCTCGATGTCGTGCTGTTGACGACTTATCCGCTTCATCCTGGCATTTTGGTCGAAGCTCGTCCGATCGCTATCATGAATATGATCGATGGTGGCGAAGGAGACGATAAGATTATCGCTGTGCCGAAACACGACCCGCGTTTTGAAGGGGTGAAGAATCTCACGGATATCAATCCTCATACGCTGAAGGAAATCCGCCATTTCTTCGAAACCTATAAGGCTATCGACAATAAGAAGGTATCTGTCGGCGGTTTTCAGAAGAAAGCCGAAGCTTTGGCAGCTGTAAAGAAGGGTCTCAAGCTTTATCGGGAGAAGTACGCTCATTAATTTCATTACGCGGGCCACGATCGTTCTGGTGCTGCCCAGCAGGAAGGACGACTGTGGATTCCGTGATCAGGATTTTCATTATGGATGTCGCTGTCAAAAAATTGAAGGATTCGAAGGTCGAAATGAAGGTCATTCTGCCGTGGGAGGAATGGAAGGGTGAAATCGATCATGCGGCTGAGGAACTTTCGAAGGGAACGAAAATAGCTGGATTCCGTCCAGGGAAAGCGCCGCGCGATGTTATTGAGAAGCGTTTTGGCAAGGGGGCTGTTTTGGCAGAAGCCGCTGAACACGCTGTCGGACATTCATATGCCAAAGCGCTCGCGCAGGAAAAAGTAGAAGCGATCGGCCATCCGGAAGTGGAGATTGGTAAGTTGGCTGAAGGGGAAGCTATCGAATATACCGCTATCGCTTCAGTCATGCCTGAAGTGAAGATACGGTCTTCCTGGAAAGACGCTGCGAAAAAGATCAATGCTGATTTTGCAAAGCGTAAGGAAGGTATCGATGAGCAAGAGGTTGATAATGAGATACAGAGGATAGCTGAAATGCGCGCCCCGCTTGTCGCGGTCGACCGCGAAGCGAAGATGGGAGATAACGTCCGGATTGATTTTATTGTTAAGCAGGATGGCGTTGTTATCGAGGGCGGAAAGAGCGATGATCATGCTCTCGTTCTTGGTAAGGGTGTTTTTATCCCGGGTTTCGAAGAGGAAATCGTCGGATTGAAGGCAGGAGACGAGAAAACGTTCACACTGGTTTTCCCGAAGGAATATCATGCAGCTCATCTGGCTGGTCGTGAAGCTGAATTTTCCGTGAAAGTGCGAGCTGTTGAAGAGCGCGTATTGCCTGTTATCGACGATACGTTTGCACGAACACTCGGTTCGTTCGATTCGCTTGAAAAAGTGAAAGAGAATATCCGCAAGGGAATGCTTCAAGAAAGTAAGGCGAAAAAAGCCGAAGAACATCGGACAGCCTTGCTTGATGCGCTTGTGGAACGTGCCGAACTTGAATATCCCCAGATTCTTGTTGATGAGGAGGCATCACGTATGGTGCGGGAGTTTGAATCGCAAGTACAGGGCATGGGATTACAGTTCCAAGAATATCTTTCGCAATCCAATAAGACAGAGGATGATCTTCGAAAAGAATGGGAGCCACAGGCGAAGAAGCGTTTGGCTGCTCACCTTGTCATTGATGCCATAGCGAAGGAAGAGGATATTGACGCTGATTCTGAAGCTATCGAAGCCGAGATGAATGTAGCGCTTCAGTATTTTAAGAACGTCAAGGATGCGGAGAAGAACATCGATATGGCTCAGCTGTATGGAGCCGTTCGTGGACAGATCCGGAGTCGGAAAGCATTCGAGTTTCTTGAGAAGTTTTGACGTTGTCTTGAAAGAGGGTAATCCGATGTAAGCTGAATCGTATGGAGAGCCAGTATCTTGTTCCGATGGTCGTAGAAAAAGGAACATTCGGTGAGCGGGCGTATGATATCTATTCCCGCCTCCTGAAGGACCGCATCGTTTTTATCGGGTCGCCAATTGATGATGATGTTGCGAACGCCGTGATAGCGCAGTTGCTCTTTTTGGAATCGCAAAATCCGAAGGAGGATATCCGGATGTATATCAATTCACCTGGCGGATCGGTGACATCAGCGCTTGCTATCTATGATACGATGCAGTATGTCAAACCGGAAGTACAAACCATCTGTATCGGTTCGGCAGCGAGTGCAGCAGCGCTTCTACTCGCATCGGGGAAGAAGGGAAAGCGTATGGCACTTCCGAATAGCGAGGTGATGATACATCAGGTATTGGGAGGGGCTCAGGGGCAGGCGACTGATGTAGATATCCATGCGCGGCATATATTGCGGACACGTGATCGTTTGAATCGGATTTTAGCGCATCACACCGGGCAGAAGCTTGCAAAAATAGCAAAAGATACGGAGAGAGATTATTTTATGTCAGCGGAAGAAGCAATGACATATGGTATCGTTGATAAGGTGATCCAATAGCAGCATATATCTAAAAAACGCCCATCCAAGGGCGTTTTTAGTATGTTATGGTTACTTTTTATTGCAACGTAGGAAGAAGCGATGTGCCATTCATTTCGACCGGCTTCTCGAGACCTATGATATCGAGTACGGTCGGAGCGACATCAGAAAGGAGTCCGTTCACTTGATTTTGTTCTCGCATCATCTGTTCGGCGCTTTTTTCACGGTGATTATCAGGAGTGATATACCAGAGCGGTATCGGATTGGTTGAATGTTCCGTATCAATTTCACCACTGGATGGACGTTTGAGCTCCTCGGCATTTCCATGGTCGGCTGTAATCAGAATAGCTCCGCCAGCTTTCAGAACGGCTGGGACGAGTATGGAAAGGCTTTTATCGGTAGCTTCGACCGCTTTGATAGTAGCCTCCTCATTTCCGGTGTGGGCTACCATATCCGGATTGGCATAATTGACGAGAATGAAATCGTAGTTTTCTTCATTGATAGCGTCAATAAGACGTTCGGTGATTTGCGGAGAGCTCATCTCAGGGATTTCATCGAAACGTGCGACAGTAGGGGACGGAATAAGGACACGGTCTTCACCTGGGAACGCTTTTTCCTTTCCTCCGTTGAAGAAGTAAGTGACATGAGCGTATTTTTCCGTTTCTGCTAAGCGTAACTGTTTCTTATTTCCTAGGCTTAAGACTTCGCCGAGGCTCTTTTCGATATCTTCTGGCGGGAAAGCGACATGGAGTGGCAGATCCCGTTCGTATTCGGTGAGCGTTACGAAAAAGAGATCAAGAAGTTTTCTTTCGAAGCCGTCAAATTCCGGTACAACGAACGCTTTTGCGAGTTCGCGAGCACGATCTTCGCGGAAGTTAAAGAAGATGACGGAATCTTTGTCTTGGATAAGAGCGATGGGCTGGTTATTTTCAGTGATGACGGTCGGCTCGATGAATTCATCAGTGATGTTTTTGGCGTAAGACTGTTCAAAGACGAGCAGGGGATCGGAAGCGGTGTTGCCGGTTCCTTCAGTTAGCATGCGATAGCTTTTTTCGATGCGGTCCCAGTTATTGTTGCGATCCATCGAGAAATTCCGTCCGGAAAGACTGGCGATTTTTCCGATGCCGATAAGCTGTATCTCACGTTGGAATTCTTTGGCTTGCTGGATCCCAGAAGTCGGTGCGCTATCACGGCCATCGGTGAAAATATGGACATAGACTTGGTCAAGACCTTCGTTTTTAGCGAGTCGAAGAAGCGCGAGGAGATGATCTTTGTGGGAATGGACGGAACCGCTGCTCAAGAGGCCCATATAATGGAGCTTCCCCCCGTTTTCTTTCGCTGCGTTTACAGCGCCGAGCAGAGCTTCGTTATGGAAAAAACTGCCATCTTGGATAGAAAGCGAAATACGCGGCATGTTCTGATAGATGACCCGACCGGCGCCCATGGTCATATGTCCGACTTCGCTGTTACCAGCCGTATTCCAAGGAAGACCGACAGAAATGCCGGAAGCTTGGAGCGTTGTCATGGGGTAGAAACGATTGAGTTTGTCGAATGTAGGAAGCTTGGCTTCGCGTATCGGATTTCCTGCTACGCTATTGCTGATGCCCCATCCATCGAGAACGACGAGAACGAGCGGTTTGTACATGTGTTTATTTTTTTGGGCTGGAATTCAGGGGAAATTCTTCTAAAATCTTGATTGCTTTCTTTCATGATACCACTCTTCGTTCTTTGACAAAAGGCATTTTCAGGATTATGATTGTTGTGCAGGCAGTAAACAGTGAAACCTTTCCAGAAATCGACAATAGCGTATCAGAACGTATCTATCATGTTAGACTTTTTTCCAAACACAGCTTTTCTCTTGGAAATACGACGGTCCTGAGTTGGCCGGCGCTTTTTGATGTTCTGAATCGCATTATCGGTTGCAAGGAAGCATATCGATATGTTTAGCGTATTATTTTTCTTTTTGGCAGCAGCATTGTTGGCAGGCGGAACCGTCCTCGGATACTATATCCGTCAGAATATGGCGAAGAATCAGCTGTCGACCGCCGAAGGTCAGGCCGCGAAGATGTTGGATGAAGCGAAGACAAAGGCACAGGTAATCACGTTGGAAGCTAAAGATAAGGCGGTAAGCATCTTGGAAGAAGCAAAGAAAAGCGAACAGATGCGTGAAGAGAAGCTGGTTACTCAAGAAAAGCGCATTGAAAAGCGTGAGGAACAAACGGAACGGTTGGCGCAGGAGGTTGAAGACGAGAAACGCAAGCTTCTTTCAAAAGCTGATGAAGTGCGTACTCTTCGTGAAGAGGCGGAGAAGATCCGTTCTGAAGAGGCGAGGCGTTTGGAGTCTATAGCTCAATTTTCACGCGAAGAAGCCAAAGAACACCTGTTGCAATTAGCAGAAGAGGAGAGTAAGGAATCGTTAGTGAAGCGCATGACCAAGCTTGAGCGCGAGTCTCATGAAGAGCTCGAGAAGCGTTCATTGAATATCATGGCGACTATTATCCAGAAATATTCCCGCTCGCACGTATCTGAATTCACTACTACGACTGTCCAGATCCCATCCGATGAAATTAAAGGCAAAATCATAGGTAAGGAGGGGCGCAATATCCGTGCGCTTGAAAAAGAAACGGGTGTCGAGCTTATCGTTGATGATACGCCGGAATCCGTCGTTATTTCAGGATTCGATCCGGTTCGTCGTGAAGTGGCGAGGATCGCGCTTGAGAAACTTATTGAAGATGGACGTATCCATCCGGCGCGTATTGAAGAGGCTGTTGAAGAGGCTAAGAAAGAAATCGATAGCAAGATCAAAGAAGCGGGTGAAGCTGCGGCATATGATGCTGGAATTGCCGGTCTCCATCCGAAACTACTCTATATACTCGGGCGACTCAGGTATCGTTACAGCTATAAGCAGAATGTGTTACTTCATTCGCTTGAAGTGTCATATCTTGCAGGTGCGTTGGCAGCTGAACTGGGCTGTGATGTCGCATGCGCGAAAAAGGCAGGATTACTCCATGATATCGGTAAGGCAGTCGATCATGAGATCGAAGGCACACACGTCAAGATCGGCATGCGCATACTTGAGAAATTCGGTTTGGGCCAGAATGTTATTGATGCCATGAAGTGCCATCATGACGAGTATCCGCACCAGACGATTGAATCGTTCATTGTGACGGCAGCCGATGCCATCTCAGCATCGCGTCCAGGCGCTCGCAAAGAGACGGCTGAGAAATATATCAAGCGATTGGAAGAGCTTGAAGCGCTTATCAATTCGTTTCCAGAAGTTGAAAAATCATATGCTATCCAGGCCGGACGAGAAGTGCGTATTTTCGTCAATCCAGAGAAGACTGATGATTTGGGAGCAATGAAGCTCGCGCGTGATATCGCCAAGCGCATTGAAGAGGAACTCAAGTATCCAGGAGAAATTAAAGTGAATGTTTTCCGTGAGACGAGAGCGGTAGAATATGCTCGATAGTAGGAAAATGTTTTTGAGAAGAATAAAACATGGCTCTAATGAGCCATGTTTTAAAATAATGGCTTAGCTATTGCATAGTTTGGAAAAGTGGCTTATTATAGCGGACAGGAGGTAATCATCTCGCATTCTCGTCCTCCGACCCTTTTCAGGGAACGAACGGGAGTCTAAACTAGGAAGGCAGGTGAGAAGTATGAAGAACATAAATAAGGATACGCTCGTACACTCGATCGTCGAGAAGACTGAGCTTTCCAAGAAAGATGTTGAAGCAGTGCTTGAATCATTCATTGATGAAGTGACTGCAGAGCTCAGCAAGGGCAACAAGGTGACTCTCACCGGTTTTGGTACCTTCAAGGTTTCGAAGCGTGCTGCTCGCGAGGGCATCAACCCGCAGACGAAGGCTAAGATCACTATTCCGGCCATGACAGTTCCGAAATTTACTGCTGGAAAGACTCTTAAGGAAGCCGTAAAATAGTTTCCGCTGTGCCGGTTTATCCGGACGGAAAACAAAAAGATAGATTCATGACCCCAGACAAATGGGGTCATGGCTACGGGGCATAGTATAGTGGCAGTACGAGTGGTTTGGGACCATTTAGTCTCGGTTCGATTCCGAGTGCCCCGACTTATAACATATAAGAAAAAAACATATGGAACACACCAACGAAGAATTGAATAAAATCGTGCTTGATTTTTTGAACGGCCATCGTAAGGCGCTGCTTGCCGTCGTTTCACCGGATGGTAAGCCGAAGGTATCGCTCATGCTGTATGCGGTTGATGAGAATTTTCATTTCTATTTTGGCACTCGTAAGGCATTTCAGAAATACGGTTGGATGAAGGAGAATGTACATGTGTCGCTCGCAGTCGCCGAAGAAGCTCTTGATCCGCTCCGTGTCGTTGAAGTGCAAGGAACAGCGCATTTCATCCGTGAAGACCGTACAGCTGACGTGCTCGCTTATTTTGAATCGAAGAATCCGAGCAAATATTATGTGAAGGGCGCGGAAGATTTTGTGATGTTCCGTATAGAGCCTGACCATGTCCGTTGGTTGGATGCGACATCCGGAGAACTGACGATGACTGATATCGAACTTGTGCTGCCTGATCATAAGCATGAAGATGACGCTGGCGCTTCTCAAGCCTGATTTTTTGGTATGGCTGTTCCGACAAGGAAGGTCGTGACAATCGGCGGAGGAACAGGAAGTTTTATGCTCCTTTCCGGACTGAAAAGATATCCGGTTGAATTGTCAGCTATCGTTTCTATGGCTGATGATGGCGGGTCAACGGGAGTGCTTCGCGATGAGCTGGGTGTTTTGCCCCCAGGGGACGTACGCCAATGCCTAGTGGCGCTTTCGGATTCGTCTGAAAAGCTGCGGGAACTCATGAATTATCGTTTTGAAGAAGGAGGGTTGTCCGGACACAGTTTCGGCAACCTTTTTCTTTCTGCACTTGAGAAGATTGAAGGCGGGTTTATTGAAGGAGTTTCGGAGGCAGCCAAGATACTGAATGTCAAAGGAACAGTCATTCCTGTGACTGGAACTGATACCGGTCTTAAGATGGCGTTGAATAACGGGCACATACTGTCTGGAGAGCATGAGATCAATATGGATGCGACTCTCGGCGAAGTCGGTGTGGAGCGCATATTCCTTGAACCTCATGCTCAAGCGAATCCAGAAGCGCTTGAGAAGATTGCCGGAGCTGATCTTATTGTTATCGGTCCAGGGAATCATTATTGCAGTATTATCCCGAATCTTCTCGTTGATGGCGTTTCTCAGGCTATTCGAGAATCATCAGCGACGGTCGTGTATAATTGCAATCTTGTGAATAAGCCGGGGCATACTGACGGTTATACGCTTGATGAATATGTTGATGAATTAGAGCATTTCATCGGTGCTCAATGTATTGATTACGTGACTTTCAATACGCGCATGCCGTCAAAAGCCCTTTTGGAACGATATAATCGTGAGCGAGGTGAGTTGGTGAGTTTCTATCCTGAAGCACGGAAAAATCGACAATATCGAGTAGTTCGTGCCGATTTTCTTTCGCGGAAAAGCGTTGTGTATGGAAAGTCTGACCATATATCGAATCTTCGCTCCTATATCCGGCATGATACCGATAAGCTTGCTAAGGTGCTCATGATGCTTCTTGAAATAGGCGAATATGAAAGCATACTGAACGATATCGTTTGAGAGTTTCTTCATTGAATGCGGCTATTGATTCTGATATACTGTCACTATAAGATTTAAATGCCTGTATCCTTATGGACATCATAGAGAAGACTGAACAGCAATTGGTACAAAAGGTATCAGATAAGCGTTTCGGTATGGACGCTCTTCTTATCGCTGGGGCTATCGTTTTCGGGAGTCTTATTGTAGCGGTGTCAGTTTTTTCGCTTCAGCCGAAGACAGCGATTAAAACGAATGATGTGAAAGCGACCGATACGAAAGCGACGAATGACCAGGATACTGCAAAGCAGGGCGCTTCTGTCACGATGGATCAAGTGAAGGCGCTTTTCGATGGCAAGAATATCTCGTTTGGCGATAAAGAAAGCAAAGTCATCTTTATTGAGTTCAGTGATCCGAGTTGTCCGTATTGCAATTTGGCAGCCGGAAAGAATCCGAGTTTGAATAAGCAAGCTGGCAGCCAATTCACTATGGCGCAAGATGGAGGATCGTACATTCCTCCGATTCCTGAGATGAAGAAGCTGGTTGACGCCGGTAAAGCTGCTTATGTCTGGCTCTATGCGAATGGCCATGGAAATGGGGAGTTAGGAGCGAAAGCTTTGTACTGTGCTCACGAGCAAGGGAAATTTTGGGCGGTTCATGATCTGCTTATGAGCGCCGAAGGCTATGCGCTCATGAATAATGATGTGAAAAATGATATGTCGAAGGTAGGGAAGCTTGCTGCTTTTCTTAAGGGTGCTGCTGACCAGACAAAGCTTCAATCATGTCTTGAAAGCGGAAAGTATGATAGCCAATTGACGGCTGACGAATCGGTCGCGGAACAGTTTGGATTTTCTGGAACACCGAGTTTCTTTGTGAATACGGAGAATCTCACTGGAGCGCATAGTTTTAAGGATTTTCAGCCGCTTGTTGAAAAATATTCGGGGAAATAACCGAGAAGGCTGTTCTAGGAAGCCCTCGTATGGAACGGGGGCTTTTCTGTTTTTTTATGGAATACGTATCCGAATGGGAGATTCACCGGTATAATGGAATCATATGGATCAAGAACTTCTTTCATTGTTGCGGCAATGGCGTGATAGACAGGCTCGCACCGAAGGTGTCGAGGTTTTTCGGGTATTTCCGAATGCTGTCTTAGATACTGTTGCAAGAACATTGCCGCGAACGCGCGACGACCTCCTTGCTATCAAAGGCATTAAGGAAGCAAAATATGCGAAATATGGTGCCACACTTTTAGCTCTTGTACGTGAAAGGATTTCAGAAACAGAAAGTGAGAATGTCGGAATATTCCCAGAGACATGTGTCGATGCGATGGCAGTGGAGCCGATAGTCGATGAAACCATGACTGTCTCGCAGTTTCTTGATGGGCTCAATACGGAATTATCCGGTATGGCAGCGAGAATACGTGGAGAAATATCCAGTGTCGATGAGCGTGAACGTGTCGTGTATTTTTCTTTGAAGGATAGTCTTGATGAAGGCATGATACAGTGTCTCATATTCCGATATGCGTATGAAGTTTCGGGTGTGAAACTTTCGGTTGGTGATGAAGTGATTATCGAGGGTGTCCCTGAAATCTATAAACCGAATGGTCGGATGAGTTTCAAAGCTGGCATCATAGAATTGGCCGGTGAAGGGGCGCTAAAAAAAGCTTATGATGCCTTGAAGGCGAAGCTTGAGAGTGAAGGTGTCTTCGCTCCAGAACACAAGCGTGAATTGCCGGATTTTCCTAAGCGAGTTGCGTTGATTACGTCACACGATGGCGCGGCTATCGGCGACTTCACTATGAATCTCGGATCGCAGGGTCTTTCAGTACATTTTTTTCCGGTATCTGTCGAAGGGAAACGAGCGGTTTTTGAAATGGTCGCCGCCCTCCGTTTTTTTCAGCGGCATGCTGAAGAGTATGATATGTTGGTCATTATCCGTGGTGGTGGATCATTTGAAAGTCTGCAGGCATTCAATAACGAAACGCTTATCCGTGAAATAGCTGGATCGGCCATACCAACGCTGCTTGGTGTTGGCCACGAGAAAGATGTAACGTTGGCAGCGCTGGCTGCTGATATGATGGTTTCGACACCGACGGCAGCAGCACGGACGATTCGCGAACCGTTCGATCGAGCGCGCCAATCGGTCGGATATGCTCAAACGTTGATAGTCGAGCGTTTTTCCCGATCGCTTTCCCGATCAGATTTTTTGATATCACGAATGAAAGATGTTGTAGCATCAGTTTTTCCGAAAATAACAGGACGGTTTGCGACAGCGGAACGCGGTTTAGGTTATTTGCTCGAGCAGGTCAGATCTTCCGTGCGTTCCATCGAGGAACGCTATAAAGATCGGGAAAAAAGGATGCAACGTGGCTTTATGCTGGTTTTTGAGTCCTGCAAGCGGGATGTAGGACGTTTTGAGGAAAAACTGCGAGAGTATGATCCGTATCGTGCTTTGAACCTCGGATATGGTCTCGTTCGGAGTCAGAAGAAATTGATCAGGAAGATCGCAGATGTGCAGATCGGAGCACATCTGGATATTCAAGTCGGAGATGGTATAATCGGAGCGGAGGTTAAGGGGATTAAACGGCTGTAATTATGAAGTCTATGGCACGAACATCATTATCTGAATCGCTTAAGAAGCTTGAGGAGATCACGGAATGGTTTGAACATCAGGATGAGATTGATGTTGAGAAAGCGCTTGAAAAAGTGAAAGAGGGTGTTGTCCTTATCAAAGAGAGTAAAACACGCTTGAAAGAAGTTGAAAATGAATTCGAGATTGTAAAGAAAGAGTTGGAGCAGGAATAGTCCTTTTCAGCTCCCGTGTTATAATAGCGGTGTCAGTCTAGAAATACACAAGAAATTCTTTATGAGAAGATTTACGGAGGGCGTCTCTATCGTTTTGGGCGGTTCAGCTGGACAAGGCATACAGACTGTTGAGGGGATGCTTGTTTCGGTATTGAAACGAGAAGGGTATCGTGTTTTTGCGTGTAAAGAATATATGTCGCGTATTCGTGGCGGATCGAATTCGACTGAAATCCGCATTGGAAATGACGCTCCATCTGCCTATGTGAAGCGCATCGATTTCCTATTTGCACTTGATGGCGATATTTTGAAACACCTGGAAAGCCGCTTAGATGATGATACGATAGTCCTGGGCGAGCGTGAGCGTGTCTGTCATGATGCGAAGCGTTGCCCAGTCATAGATGTGCCTTTTGGACGTTTTGCTACTGAGCTTGGAAATCCGATCTATACCAGTACGGTGGCGGTTGGTATCGTATTGGGGCTTTTGGGTATCGGTAAAGAGGTTCTTGGGGAGTATATTCGTGAGCATTTTAGTAGAAAAGGAGAAGATATCGTTGCAAAAAATATCGAGGCGGCTGGAAAAGGGTATGATTTCGGGAAACACATGGCATATGACGAAGGAGTGGAAGTATCTTTTGGACGTGATGAGTCCGTGAAAGAAGCGCTGCTTCTCTCTGGTGACCAAGCGCTTGGACTCGGTGCACTTGCGGCTGGTTGTGATTATATATCATCATATCCTATGTCTCCTGGCACGGGCTTACTCGCTTTTCTTGCCCAATACGGTAAGGATTTCGGTGTTGTCGTCGATCAAGCAGAAGATGAAATCGCTGCTATCAATCATGCTCTTGGCGCTTGGTATGCTGGAGCTCGTGCGATAGTGACGACGTCGGGCGGCGGATTTGATCTCATGACAGAAGCGGTGAGTCTTGCGGGTATGATTGAGACGCCGATCGTCGTTCATATCGGCCAGCGGCCGGGGCCGTCAACCGGTTTGCCGACACGCACGGAACAAGCCGATCTCAATCTAGCACTGTATGCCGGTCACGGCGAGTTTCCTCGGGCGATATTCGCACCTGGAACCGGTCAGGAGGCATTCATGCTGATGCAGCAAGCCTTCGATATAGCTGACCGTTATCAAGTGCCAGTTTTTATTCTTTCCGATCAATATTTTCTTGATTCGCTCACGTCCCTCTCAGAAAACTCGCTGGAGATCCGTCCGGTAGAGCGCCATATCGTAGAGACGGAGCCTGAATATAAGCGCTATGCCCTTACTGAGAGCGGAATATCGCCACGTGGCATCCCGGGCTATGGCACGGGCCTTGTTGGAGTCGATAGCGATGAGCATGATGAGACAGCGCATATCACCGAAGATGCCGCAGTCCGTGTCACAATGCACGAAAAACGTCTTCGGAAGATAATCGGTTTGCGTACTGACGCTATCAAACCTTCCGTTTTCGGTGATATATCACGAGCGGAGACTGTTGTTGTCTCTTGGGGATCGAATCGGGGCGTTCTTGAAGAATCGCTTCGTATCTTAGGTCATGAAGATGTGGCAGGACTCCATTTTTCACAGGTCTATCCGCTTGCGAAGCAAGGATTGAAGCTGCTTTCCGGTAAACACGTCATCGTACTTGAGAACAATGCTGGAGGGCAATTCGCACAAGTGCTTAAATCGGAATATGGCCTGTCGGCCGTCGATACGATTCTTCAGTATGATGGATCACCGTTTGCTATTGAAGATGTCGTCACCAATATTAAGGATATGCTCATATGATCGATACGCATCGTTATGATATGCCGAATGGGACGGACATCGCTTGGTGTCCAGCTTGCGGGAATTACCCTATTCTGACCATCGTGAAACAGGCGTTCGCCGAGCTTGGCATCAGTCCAGATCGAGCTGTCATGTGTTCTGGAATCGGGCAGGCGGCTAAGATGCCTCAGTATCTTCGTATCAATTATTTCAACGGACTTCATGGAAGAGCTTTGCCTCCTGCGGTCGCTATCAAGGTGGCTAATCCTGAGCTCACTGTCATTGCAGAGTCCGGTGATGGCGATACGTATGGCGAAGGAGGAAACCATTTTCTCCATACTATTCGGCGCAATCCCGATATCACGAATATCGTCCATGACAATATGATCTATGGTTTGACAAAGGGTCAGGCTTCTCCGACATCAAGCAAGGGAATGAAGAATCCGATCCAGCCGAACGGCGTTGTTGTCGAGCCGTTCAATCCGATTGCCCTCGCCATAGCGAACGGCGCAACGTTTGTAGCGCGTGCGAATGCAGGGGATATCAAGGAATCTAAAGAGATTGTGAAGTCAGCTATTCTGCATAAGGGCTATGCCTTAGTGGATATTCTCCAGCCATGCGTTATCTTCAATAAGATCAATACGTACCAATGGTTCAAAGAGCATACATATTATCTTGATGAAAATTACAGAAGTCATGATCGCATGGAAGCGCTCCGTATCGCATTCGATCTCGATAGATTGGCACTCGGCATTATCTATCAGCAGGCCGGAGCACCCACGTATGAAACACTTGTCCGCGAAGGAAATGATCCGCTTCACACTCGCCATTTTGAAGTGGAAAAGTTGCGAAAACTCATAACGTCATTTCGTTAGAAGTCCAATGCGACGTAATAAAAAAGCCCCAGCACATGCCGGGGCTTTAATTTTCAGGTTTTAGAGGAGACCGACCTGCCCAAGGAATGTGAGGGTAATCACTGGTACGAGGGCAAGCAGAAACGCGAACCCCGCCTCTTCATTTTTCTGGGCTTCAGCGGCTGCTTTAACGCATGTCGGGCAAACACCGTCCTGGCATTCTGCCTCATTCTCCATTTTGATCTCTGTCATATGGTTTTTTTGTTTTGACTTATTTACATTGCCCGATTCGACTTTCGAGCAGTGGAGAAAGAAAAAACGAGTAGACGGTTTCTGGCCGTTTACCCGTTTTTTCAACTCTCAACAACTTCATTATAGCGCGAAATGATTCAAAAGTCAAGCGTTTAGGAGTATTTTCGATGTAGTACGGATATGGTATCATGCTCTATGTCATCAAACTTTGCTATTTATGCATATGGTTAAAAGAATGGTTTGGGTGCTTTTCGGAGCCATCGCTCTTTCCGGATGCGCATCTCCGGAATCAGCGACACGTACAGAAGAATTTGATGTCAGTAATCGGACGGTTGAACCATCAGACTCTGTATCATCCGTAGCAAGCGCTTCGCCCGTTAATAATACTGTAACAGCACGAAAGATGTATACCTCACAACCAGCGATGTCTATCGACAAGAAGAAATCTTATACGGCGAAATTGAAGACAAGTGTCGGCGATATCGTCATTGCGCTTGACGCTGCGTCAACACCGATTACGGTGAATAATTTCGTCTTTTTGGCAAAAGATCATTTTTATGATGGCACGATCTTCCATCGGACTATCAAGGATTTCATGATACAGGGAGGTGATCCTCAGGGGACGGGAATGGGAGGCCCTGGCTATCGGTTTGATGATGAGCCGTTCAATGGAGAGTATGTGCGTGGGACAGTTGCTATGGCAAATGCCGGATCCAATACGAATGGTAGCCAGTTCTTCATTATGCATAAAGATGTCCCGTTACCGAAGAACTATGTCATTTTCGGACATGTCATATCCGGTCTTGAAACGATTGATGCGATTGCGACAGCGCCGGTCAAGATGAGCGCTTCAGGGGAACAATCTTCGCCGGTCACACCGGTCACTATCGAAACGATCGAAATAACAGAACAATAAAAAAGAGCGGTCCGATAGCCTGGGCCGCTTTTTTCATGGTACAATATGGCATATGGAAACAAAAAAGAATCGTCATAGTGTCATGATGCTACGCCAGGCCTGTTGTGCTTTTTGCGTCGTTGTTTTGGTGTCTGTCACACCGATAGCAGCGGCAGAAAATATTACTTTGTCTCAAGAAGCTCTTGCCGATTCTGTAAAGCCATCGGTGGTGCGTATCGCAGAACACGTATCTGGAACAGCTCGTATCGCAGCTATTAAAGTGGATATCAAGCAGCATGTGGTGGCGGAGATTCCTGATACATATACGGATGTTCCTGTTGATGAGTATCTTTCTGGTAGTGGTTTTATCATCCATCCGGATGGCTATATCGCGACGAATGCCCATGTGGTTTCCCAAGAGACCGTCAAGCGTTCTCTTGCTTCGGAGAGTGCTTTATCAGCGATGTTCTCAGACGCATTATTCTTGAGTGATCAAGAAATGCAGGATTTTATCGGTTCGGATGACGGGGGGCGTTTCAGGAAAGAAGTGCTTCAATATGTCATTGATCATAGTATTTTCAATTTGTCGAGCGATGTCGTTGTTCTGCGTCCGAATGCATCAGAAACGAAGATTAGCGATCTTATAGCGCAAGGATTTCCAGCCCAAGTTGTCACGCTAAATGATCAGTTTGCAGATGATGAACGGGATGTTGCGATTATCAAGATAGATGCATCCGGTTTGCCGGCGATTGCGCTTGATTCATCAGACGGGCTTGCTGTTGGAAAAAAAGCTTTCATAATGGGATTTCCTGCAACGGCAGAAGTGAATCAGAACGATCCTGTCGAAGCGACATTCACGCAAGGCGTTGTTAGCGCAATCAAACAGTCATCTGATAAAAGTTTCAGTATTTTCCAGACAGACGCTAAAGTATCTGAAGGGTCCAGCGGCGGACCGCTTTTCAATGATCAGGGAGAAGTTGTCGGCATCATCACGTTTCAGACCGATCAAATCGATCGGGTAGCAGGTGATAATTTTGCGTTCGCATTGCCAATCGGACTCGTCAGGCAGGCAGCAGATGCAGCGCGTATCTTACCGGAGCAGGGACAATATGGCATAATATTTCGAACTGGTTTCGAACAACTATCAAAAAAGCATTGTGTCAAAGCTATCAGCATATTTTCTTCTCTCAGCGATATGGGAGGAGATTTCAGTGCTGGACATTCTCTTGGACGGTATATCGGTGAATGCCAAGATTTGATTGATTCGGGGAAGTCCCTCGATACGAGATTCGACGAAGTACGAGCTGAAGTGGACGATCTCAAGAGTCCGGCAGCGTATCTTATTGGAGCGGGCCTTATCGTGTTTGGAGTTTTAAGCATGGCTGTATTTTGGCTCTTGAGGCAAGTGAAACGTGAAGAGCGTGAAATAGCGGTATTGGAACGCCGTCTCAATTCGGATGAGCGTCGTATCAGGGCATGTGTGGCACCAGTTTCTGTGAATGCTTCAAAAAAACGTATCATCTGATTTCTCAAGAATTAAGGGGAGGTATATGGGAATGTCGCTTGCTACAAAGAAGATTGCCGTGCTTGATATTATCATGAGTCGAGAATTCAGGCTGCCAGTGGCGCTTCTCGTAATCATTATCATCGCTGTCGTTTTCCGTTGGCCGTCTGCGTACGGAATAGCTATTGTTGCCGGTATCGTAGAATTAGCATTGGAATCGTGGCAACGTATCCGTATTGGGAAATGGAATCTTGATTATTTAGCGCTCATTACCCTCATTACGGCATTCGTTATCGGGCAATTGCTGGCAGGAGCTGTTATCGCGCTTATGGTGTCTATAAGCACTGCGCTTGAACAGTATGGCACTGCACAGGCCGAGAAGACACTGCGGGGTCTTTTTGAGATGATTCCAAAATCCGTTTTGGTTCGTTTAAAAGATGGAAATACGATTGAAAAACCGATTCAAGAAGCGCAGGCGGGAGACATCATCATCATTCGACCGAATGAAATGCTTCCTATCGACGGATATCTTGTTTCATCGAGAGCGTTGTTCAATGAATCGAATCTGACAGGCGAGATAGAGCCGGCAGATTATGTTGAGGGTGCGCTCATAAAAAGCGGTCTCGTGAATGTCGGTGAAACTATCGAAATAAAAGCACAGGGCGATTTGGAGCATTCAAGTTATCGGAAGATACTTGATCTCGTAGAAGAAGGGAAAACTCATCCAGCGCCTGCTATCCGCTTAGCAGAGCGATATAATGTCTATTTTACGATTTTTTCGCTCACGCTCGCTTTCTCGGCATATTTTTTTTCTGGTGATTGGGAGCGATTTTTAGCTGTTTTGGTCATAGCAACTCCATGCCCGCTCCTGATTGCGGCTCCGATAAGCTTCATAGGTGGTCTCAATAAGGCAGCGCGTCGGAATATCATAGTGAAAAGCCCGTTTGTTCTTGAATTGCTAGCGAAGACAAAAGTGCTTTTTTTTGATAAAACCGGAACGTTGACGCTTGGCGAACCGAAACTTAAACGCATCGAATTGTTTGACGAGCACCTTGATCGTGATGCGGCTCTTTCGATCGCAGCGGCTATCGAATGGCATTCATTTCATCCGATAGCGAAGTCGTTTGTCAAAGCGCATACTGAACATGGAGAGGAGCGTTTTTTTGCAACGGAAGTCGAAGAAAGGATTGGCGAAGGCATATTCGGCACTATCGAAGGGGAGCGTTATGGCATTGTAAAATCGCAGGCGAAAGGCATATCAGGCATCGCTGTTGATCTGACATGGCGTAATCGGTCGATTGCCCGATTCTTTTTTGATGATGAGCTGAAATCTGATGTTGGGGCGGTATTCGATTATTTGCGTGAACGCGGGTATAACCTTGGCATTATCACGGGAGACAAGAAACAGAATGCCGAGCGGCTTTTCGGCCATTTCAAGCTTCCGATATATGCAGGCGCTTCTCCTGAGACGAAGGCGGAATTGATACGAAAGTATCAGCGTCGTAATGATTTGGTGGGGATGGTTGGTGATGGCATGAACGATGCTCCGGCGCTTGCTTTGGCAGATATCGGCATCGTTTTTTCGGGGACAGAAAATAGCGCGTCTATCGAAGCGGCTGATGTCGCCATACTTGGCCGTGATGCGTGGCTTATCCGCGATGCTGTACATATCGGAAGACGGTCATATAGCGTAGCTCTTCAGAGTATTCTCATCGGTATCGGGCTTTCAGCGGGATGCATGATATGCGCTTCTTTCGGTTTCATAGCTCCTGTGTACGGCGCTATTCTTCAAGAGCTGATCGACGCGATTGTCATAGTGAATGCGCTCCGTTCGACATATTGACAGTGCCGTTATAGGCAGTTCCGTGGTATACTGGCAGCATACAAATAATATTGCAATCATATGTTCAAGCGATTGGAAAAAATGTTCCCTCGAAAAGGGTCAGTGCTTGTTTTTTCTATCATCATCTTATCGGTCATGCTCGTATCAGCGCTTTCGATTGCGACTGTTTCGGTTATGGATCGCCAGAACTCATTTAATACCGAGAAGTCATCCCGTTCATTTCAAGTCGCTGATTCCGGTGTTGAAGTCATCTTGCATGAGATTTACTCGGGTCATTTCAATACACTTAACGGTTTGGCAAGTGATCTTGGAACGACATGTAATGCTGATGGACAAATCGAAGCATCAACAGACACCGGAAAATATGCCATTTCATTTTATGACGATTTTGGGGAGAAGTTCACTTCTGATGATTGTTCCGCAACGGATTGGCGTGATCGAATTGCGAAGATAAAGAGCGAAGGCGTATCCGGCACGACAACGCGAGCTGTCGAGGTGGCGGTAGCAGCTACGGCGATGGAGTTCGGAGGAATTTACCAGACGTATTATTCCGATAGCGATTGCCTGACTGAAAATCCGTTTACGGCAGATTGTACCTGTCCTACAGGGTATACCGCTTCCATGTTTAATGAATTTAAGGATGGAGATTCTGATTATTACGATGGAAAAGGCATGAAACAATATTTCTGTTACGAAAAGAATTAGAGGTACCGCTGATTCTGCAGCAGCAATGAGATAGATAGCATACAGCCGGAGAAATTCCCGGCTGTATTTTTTGATAATAATTGTCGTTTCTGGTCGTTCTCTCGGGGTAATATACAAAAAACAACATCCATGATCCCACCGGCGCCGCAGAAATCGAACTGCTTACCGCAGCTGGTTTCTGGATCGGCGATTACGCTAAGTCGATGTTCATCAGCACCAACTCCGATTCTCCTATAAGGGGCGTCTTATTTGTAGCGTAAAGCTTCGAGTGCATCTATGCGAGAAGCGGTGCGAGCTGGAAAGACTCCGGTCATGAATCCGACGAAGGCACCGAATCCGATAACCATGAGAATGAACCAGACTGGGCTATAAAAGAGACTGACAGACTCTCCTCCAAAACGAGTCGCGATGGCATTGATAAGTATGTTGAGTATTTGCCCTCCAAGGATACCTATCATGACGCCGCCTACCGATCCGAGAAATCCCATGAGTGTCGATTCCATGATGAACATGAGTGAAATACTATTGCGTGATGCCCCGATAGCTTTCATGATGCCGATTTCTTCTGTGCGTTCAAGCAGGGCGATGGTCATAGTATTGAACATGCCGATTGCTGAAACGATAAGTGCAATCATACCGAAAGTCATAAGCACGATTTGGACCACACTGAAGACTTTGTTGGCTTGGTCGATAGTCTCTGAAATCGAAGAAGCAATGAAACCGCGATCCTCCAATGTTTGGCGCGTCTGGTTAAGTACAGCAGTAGAGAGACATTTCACCTTGAGTTTCGTATAGTTTGTTATGGTGAAGCCGGCAAGAGAGCTGATCGGCAGATAAACAATGTTTTCATCGCCTGTGACGACGCCGACGATTGTATAGGGGGTTTCCGGCGTAAATGAAGCACCATGATCCGATTGTCCGGTTGCATCGTTTGGAAAGAGCGTGAGAGTGACGGTCTGGCCAATCATTTTATCTGGTGTCGTATTGAAGACTTGGGCTACGGCAGCCGTAATGACAATATCATGCGATTCATCGCGTTCAAAAAGTCGTCCTTGTTCGATTTTGAGACCTTCGGTTTTAAGAAGTGATGCGTCTGAGCTTACCGTGTTGACATCGAGAAGTATATTTCCGAATTTGCCTTGCCCGGATTGTTCAAGAACCGGTATGACATCGACGATATCTGGTATGGATTTGATGTCATCGATAGTCTGTCCGTTGAGGATGGTTGCACCACCTTCTTTGCCGGTAGTGACATCAAGACTGACCAGCGCATCTGATGTCGTGATTTTTTGAAGCAGCGTCCGCTGGAGTCCGTAGCCGAAGGATACGAGAAAGATAATCGCAGCAATACCGACTGACATGCCGAGAATAGTAAGCAGTGTCCGCATCGTCCTGGCTTTGAACATGCGGAGCGAAAGTTTGAGGATATCGAAGAAACGCATAGACTTCAGGAATATTTGAGGAGCATGATTATTTCGATCTCGCGAACGGCTTTTTCGGCGGTCGTCTTATAAAGACCGATACCGCCGCGGCTGACAGGCGTATCGAGGCGCTTCATAAGCTCGGTTTGTCCAATCTGACTATCGATGCGCAAACGGATGGCAGCTTTCAAACGGAGCGATTGCTCATCGGAAAGTTTGAGATGGAACTGTTCTGTGAGATAACGTTCCAAACTGAGCGCAGATTCGTTCGGATTCGATTTGATGTTCTCGGCTTGTTCCATGATGGCGCCAGCACGATGAGAGAATGATCCGGCGCGGACTTTGTTCCAGCCGGCGCCGCCTTCCTCAAGGTCAAGATCGAGACGTTCAGAGAAGAGCGGAATGTCGATGTTCTTGAAAAGAAGCTCTCGCAGTAACGCTTCAGCGACGTTGATTTGTTCTTCGTTGAGTTCTGAAAGGATATGGGAAAGAAGTTGCTTCGCTTTGAATGGGACTAAGAGAACATTCGCCTGTTGCGGGAGGAGATTTTTGAATGAATGCATGAGCATCTTGAGTTCAGGGTTCTCTTCCTCCGGCTCTTTTTCGATTTCTTTCTTCCGTTCTTGGATCGGGCGTTTTTCCTTGTTGATTTCTTCCTTGATGACACGGCCGTCTTTCATGTGGATGATGCGATCGGCATAGACGAGGTGGTCCGGATTGTGCGTCACCATGATAATGGTTTTTCGATCGATCTCGTTGAGTTCTTTGAGGATCTTAAGCACGTTTTCCGCGCTTTCGCTATCGAGGTTACCGACAGGTTCATCGGCGAGGATGATTTCTGGGTTGTTGACGAGTGATCGGGCGATAGCGACGCGTTGTTTCTGTCCACCGGAGAGTTGACTGGGGAATTTATCGGCATGTTCTACGATGCCGAAACGGCGCAGAAGACTGATTCCGGTCTGCTTGCGTTCATGAGGGCTTTCACCGCGGAAGACTTTCGGTAGACAGATGTTGTCGAGAATGTTCAGTGAAGAGATGAGGTAAAAAGCCTGAAACACCATGCCAATCTTTGTTTGGTGTAATTCAAGCTCTTCTTTACGTGTCATTTTGGCGATGGAAGTGCCTTGGATGAGCACATCGCCGTATGTCGGTGACTGGAGTCCTGAAATGGAATAAAGCAGAGTCGATTTTCCGCAGCCGGAAGGGCCGAAGATAATGACGTACTCTTGAGGATAGATTTTGAGATTGGTCTCTTCGAGCGCGCGCGTCTCGTTGCTTTTTCCTTGGTTGTAGATGATGCGCAGCTTGTCGACGACGATAATCGGTTCGTTCATGGAAGTAGCAATTGTATCGCTTCTATGATAGCATACTTTCGGCTGTGATGGGACTTTTTTCGGTATTTCGCAAAACATATGGAATATTCGCTATGAATCCGCAAGCTTTTATCCTTGTCGGTATTATCGAGGGGATTATCATTACGGCGATCGGAGTATTTTTCTTGTATCGTTGAAAACTCCTAGAGGCTTTGACAGTCTTTTTTTTGGACGGTACAATGGAATGGTTCATGATAGCGTTTTTTGAGGAATCTTAGCCTATATATTCTATGATGAAATACGATATTCTCTTGAAAGAAGTGCGTGATGTTGCTGATGGAACTCGGCTATTCTTATTTGCTCGCCCGGATGAGTATGTTTTCAAGGCGGGCCAATATGCGGCGCTTATACTGCAAAAGCCGGAAGGGTTCGAAGTTGATAATCGCGGGCTGGTGCGTCCGCTTTCCATAGCTTCAGCGCCTTATGAGAATACGATTTGTTTCGCTATGCGTCAGGGAGAAAGTTCTTTCAAGCAGCTTATGTGGAGTCTTCGTCCGGGCGATAGTGCGATGCTTATGTCGCCAGTGGGAGCATTTACTGTTCCAGATAATGATGATCGGCCGATAGTGTTCATGGTTGGCGGTATCGGTATCACTCCGGCATGGTCGATTCTTCGGCAGGCGGAGCATGAACGATCTGCTCGTTCGTTTACATTGTTCTATGCGAATCGTTTCCAAAAAGATGCGGCTTATGATGAGGAACTTCGAAAGCTCACTCTTTCTGATTTCCGTTATGTGCAAGTGTTGAGCCGTTCCGATGAACCGTGTCAACCTGAAAATGATGAACGCGGGTATGTTGATGAGTCAATGATACGGAAATATGTTGCCAATCCGGCTGATTGCCTGTATTATCTGGTGGGATCCCCTCAGGTCGTCGAGTCGTTCGAATCAATACTTGATAGTATCGGGGTATCTAAAGAACAGCGTATCAAAGATCCTTTTTCGGGTATGGCATCGCAATCAGCACAGCAGAAATAAGAACCCTCGAGATGAGGGGAATGCGGGCGTCGTATAGTGGCTATTATATCAGCCTTCCAAGCTGAGGATGCCGGTTCGATTCCGGTCGCCCGCTCCAATAGTATGGGAAATCCCTTTGTGGGGATTTTTTCTTTTCTGATGGCAGAAGTGTTATAATACAGCCTTTTCTAGAGCCGAAAACCATTTTCGTATCGTAGTATCTCTTGTCGAAAGGGTATATAATGAGGCGTACTATTATGATTCCGTATTTCCATTATCATCCGGAACGTCAGAAACGCTCCTATCGAAAGCGGTATTTTTTCGGGGCTTCGATTGCGCTTCTTTTTTTGGGGAGCACGTATTATCTTTTTCCGATTTCGTTTTTTGATAAACAGCAGACGGTTGCGACTGTTCAAAGCGGAGATACGTCTGTTCAAGATTCTGCGACGCTTTCTGATTGGGTGTCAAATGACCCGTCTTTTGACACGTCAACCGATATTTCTGATGAGAATGCTGAGGACGAGGAATTTCCGGTCTTATCTCCGCCGCCGGCGCCATCTATGGATCTTATGAAAAAACGCGGCTGTGTCGCTGATGGTTTTTTGTCGGGTTATGGCGACGATATCAACAGTTCCATAGCTATGATAAATCGGTCGCAATGCTACTATTTGCATCGCGCCCTTGAAACATGGCTTAAGCCGCCGGATTTTAAATTAGCACGGAAGATAAAAGCAAAAGTAACAAAACCGAATACGGTGTATGGGATGTTTATCGCTGAAGCGATTGATACGAAAGAAGAATATTGGTATCCCCAGGAAAACCGTTATTTCAATTTTAGTGAGATGTGTCGTCCAGGCAGTAAGAATGCTTGGGGGGAACATACTTGCAAGCCGACGCTTGCAAGCGAGGAATATCGAAAATATGTTGAATATATCACTGAACAAGCCATGAATATGGGTGTACAGAGTTTCATGTTCGGACAGGTGTTCTATCAAGATGCTACGGATATCGATGATTCATTTATGCTTGAAGTCATGGGTGAAATGCATTCGCATGCGGATTTCATCGGCTTGAAGATTTTTATCGGAGCGCAGACGAATGATATCGATAATGAGCAGTATCTCAGACTCTTTGATTATATCGAAGGCGGTATCGGTTTGGCAGCTGATGGCAGTGTCGAGGATGGTCCATGTTTCTCGCGTTGGTGGAAACAGGAGGGTGATTGGTGTTGGGCACTCCTTTGGAATAGCCGTTTCGCAGACAAAGCGAACAATGTGTTTCTCCATCTTGATTGGAGCGGTACGTTGGGCGATGATATGGATACGTTTACGAAGATGGATAAGGATATGCGTACGGTAACGCTTAAGAATCTGCATAGTCGCTTCACGTCGCAAGGTTTCGGATTTTTGATGCCGATGCTGGCGACTCTCCATAAGGATGATATTGGCTGTCGTGGACCGAAAAAGCGTTTTTATTCAGCAAGTCGAAAGTATACGTGTCAGGATGAAGATGCGATAAATGCTATTCTTTCTGGCGGATGATGTGAACTTCCTTAGCGTACATGAGTCTGGTATAATTGAACTGTATCTATACTTGATTTACCATGTCTGAACGTTTGTTCCAGAGAAAACAGGAGGATTTCAAATGTGGCCATTGCGACGCTATCGTCCAAGGGAATGGCTATACGAATCATTGTCCGCATTGTCTCTGGAGCTGCCATGTGGATGTCCATCCTGGAGATCGGTCAGCTGCATGCGGGGGGCTTATGGAGCCGGTCAATATTGAAGCAGCGGATCGCGGCGCTTGGAAGATTACGCATCGATGCAAGATGTGCGGATATGAAAAACGTAATAGGACGGCATCGGATGATAGTTTTGATGAGATTCTTGCGTTGAGTCGAAAATGTTCGGAAAAACTTTGAGGGGCAGAAAGAAGAAGAGATTCTTGAAAAAAAACAAAACAACAAATAAATAAGCATATGAAATGGAGCACGTTTGCATTATATGATGAAGCTCAGGCGTTTGCTGAGCTTGGCAGTTCGGCAAACGGCCTGACGGAAGCGAAGGCGGAGCAGCGGATACTGGAAAATCAAGCGTTCCGCATAGAAGAGGATCGTTTATCGATTTTTAAGATACTCGTACGCCAACTGCGTTCATCTTTCGTATATTTGCTTCTCGTGGCGGCAATACTCTCGCTCTTTTTTGGTGAGCGTTTCGAAGCGCTTCTTATTTTTGTTTTTATTAGCATTAACGCCATCCTTCAGACGTATCAAGAGTATCATTCCGAGAAATCCGTACGCTTGCTTAAGCGGTATCTTACATTCCATAGCCGGGTACGTCGGGGAGGCGTTGTCGTGACGATCGAGAGCGACCAGACCGTGCCTGGTGACGTGGTGTTATTTTCGGCAGGGGACCGTCTACCGGCAGATGTCCGCTTCACGAGTGTGAATGGATTAGAAATCGATGAGAGTGTTATTACAGGAGAATCGATAGCTGTTGAGAAGCGTTCTTCAGTGATGGCGGTCATGCCATCGGAAATGTACGAAGCTTCCAATATCGGTTTTGCAGGAACGATCGTAACGGCTGGACGTGGAGAGGGCGTCGTTTTTGCTGTCGGTAAGGAGACTTCGCTTGGCAGTATGTCGCGTCTTGTTGAAGAACCGGTTCCTGAGACATCGTTTGAATATGGTATTCGGGAATTTAGCCAGTTCATATTGAAATTGGTTTTTTTTACTATTGCCATCATCTTTGTAGCCAATGTGCTTATCAAAGGCAGTCAAGTCGATATTTCAGAGCTTCTTGTCTTTTCTCTTGTGCTCGCCGTTTCGGTTGTTCCAGAAGCCTTGCCGGCAGTCTTGACTGTTTCGCTTTCGCGCGGATCGATGAAGCTTGCACAAAAGAAAGTAGTTGTGAAACGTCTTTCTTCGATTGAGGATTTGGGAAGCATCGAAGTCCTCTGTACGGATAAGACGGGTACTATCACAGAAAATATCCTTTCAGTATCATCTGTTTCATCTGCTCATGAACGCGTCTGTCTCTCTTTAGCTTTTTCTGCCTGCCTTGAAGAGCCTAAAGAAGAGCATGTCCTTCACGACGCATTCGATATCGCTTTATGGCGTGCGCTTTCTGAGAAAGAGCGTGTTGAGGCGCTTCACCGACATCGTCTTGACAGCATACCGTTTGATCCGGACCGTCGAAGGAATAGTGTTCTTATACATTCTGACGCTGGCCGTGAAATCATTGTCCGAGGAGCGCCGGAAGAAATTCTAAAACGGTCATCGGATGTTGATCAGTTCGCTTTGAAAAGATCATCTGAATTTGTCGCGGAAGCCGGCCGTCGCGGTGAGCGTGTTATCGCAGTGGCTCGACGCGCCTTTCCTGAAGATCGCGAGTATAATTCTTATGAGGAGCAGCAATTATCTTTTGTCGGGCTTATTGCATTTGCGGATACTATCAAAGATACTGCCCAGAATACTATTGAGCGTGCAAAAGCGCTTCATGTAGAAGTCAAGATCATAACGGGTGATAGCCGCGAAGTGGCTGGTTCGGTAGGGTATGCTATCGGTCTGTTGAGCGATCCTCTCCAAGTGGTGACTGGAAAAGAGCTTGATGCCTTATCGTATGATGAGCGGCGCGCTATCGTGGCATCGAATGCTGTTTTTGCACGTATTTCTCCGAAGCAGAAACATGATATCATACGGATTCTTCAGGAAAAACGTATTGTGGGTTTCTTAGGGGAAGGAATAAACGATGCGCCGGCGCTTCGATTGGCGAATGTCGGCATTGTCGTGAATGGTGCGACTGATATCGCACGCGAAGCAGCGGATATCGTGCTATTGGAAAAGAATCTCGGAACGGTCATTGATGGAATCAAGGAGGGTCGCGTCATATTCGCGAATATCCTGAAATATCTCCGTATCACACTGACATCAAATTTCGGGAATTTTTATTCCGTCGCTGTCGCATCGCTCTTTATACCATTTGTGCCGCTCTTACCTGCTCAGGTTCTTTTGATTGATTTGCTTTCGGATTTTCCGATGCTTGCTATTGCCACTGATCGTGTTGATAGTGAGGAGCTTGAGAATCCGAAGCGTTATGATGTCAAAGATGTCGTATTAACAGGCACAATCCTTGGCGCTGTAAGCTCTGTCTTCGACTTTATCGTTTTTGGAATGTATGCGCACGTTTCTCCGGGTGCGCTCCAGACAGCGTGGTTTTTCTTGAGTGCGTTTACTGAGATCATACTTATTTTCTCATTGCGATCGAAGCATCCATTTTTCCGTATGGCAAGGCCCGCCACTATGCTTATAGTGCTCGCTATGATTGTTACGGCTATTGTTGCGGTGCTTCCGTTCATCGGTATGGCGCGTGAAGCATTCTCATTCATATATCCGCCGACGTTTATGTTACCGACCATTATCGGTATATCGATAGCGTATTTCTTCGCCACAGAAGCAATGAAACGTTTGTACTATCGCCATACTCATTTGGTAAAGGCTTCTGCTCTGAAAGCGTGAGAAAAATATATGTCGCGTCGACGATTATTTTTTCTGACTATCACGTTTGTAGCTGTATCTTTTACATTCGTAGTATCTGCGGAACGGACAGATGTATCTGTCAAAGGATTGTTCCAGAAGCTATCGACCATTTTTTATTTCGATGATGCCTCCGACGTTTCTCAATGGGAGACTGATTGGCAGACAGCCACTGTCTTTTCTGTTATTGATGGTGATACGATAGAGCTTTCGAATGGCGATCGCGTGCGTTATATCGGTATCGATACTCCAGAACGTATGAAACCTAGTGTCCCGGCGCAATGTTTTGCAGAGGAGGCATCCGTATTCAACTCGCATTTAGTTGAGGGGAAAACCGTCCGTTTGGGGCGAGATATTTCCGATCGTGACCGTTATGGACGTTTACTTCGATATGTTTTTGTCGATGATATTTTTGTGAATGCCGAACTCGTGCGTGCCGGTTATGCATTCGCAGCGAATTTTCCACCGGATATTTCGAAGCAGGAATTATTCCGTTCGCTTGAACATGAAGCTCGGGCTAATCAACGCGGCTTGTGGGCTGATGACGCTTGTCATTGAATGGTGCATAAAAAAAGCCCGAGCCGCATCTTTCGATGGGATCGGGCGTTTGCTATTTTTGCACGCTAGTAATTTTCACATGCACCGCAAGCGATCGGGACTGCTGTTCGTGGAAATTTCCCTGGATGACTTGCTGGTTTGCTGTTTCGTTCTTTGAGACGGACATCGAAAGAACAGACTTTACAGTGACAGCCGTTCAACTCAGGCGGCGATGTCTCAGTGGTAGAGGTATCGTGAGCGGTGTCGAAATCGTAGCACTCAGGAAGAGGCTCTTCCAAGCAT
>WSSedL1CaDRAFT_10000101_pt1 | contig 52816 bp, 45 predicted proteins | sample WetSurSL1Cattail_FD_9464 | JGI IMG/M metagenome (IMG submission 9464)
CCCCAGCCGTCATTACCGGCAGGGCAGGTACAGTCTGTTTCTGCAAGCTTACCGGCAGAGTCGAACCGGAGGTGCTGGGTATAGAGTCTGGTTCCCAGGACAGTTGAAGTAAACATGCGCTTTTCCTGATTGAACTGCACGGACTTTATCCGCCGATTCTTATAATATTCCTGGCCCTCTTTATATTCGGCCTGAAGAGTCTTGGCCCATATGCTTTCATCAGTTATATCAAACATGCCTGTCTCCCGAAATAGCACTTCATATTTCATTTAGCTGCCGCCAATTTATGTAGGGCGACAAAACCATATCCTTATATTATATAACATTTCGGGAGATTTTTAAGCAGATCACTAAATTTTTTATATTTGTGATGAAAAAGATTTCACGGCTTCAGCAGCGGAGTGAGTTCGCCCGTGTGGTATATGTAGAGCTTGTGAAGCGGCCTTGTCATTGCGACATAGAGCAGCTTAATGTCCAGTTCATCATCAGTATAGCCTGCGCTGTCCGCATTGAATATAAGTACTCCGTCAAACTCCAGACCTTTAGCAAGACACGATGGAAGTACCACGATGCCGCTTTTATAGACTTCCTCTTTTCCGCTGATGAGGGATATGTTGTCGACCTGCTTTGAAAGCGCCGCATGAACATCCTTACATTCCTTAAGCGTCTTGCAGATCACTGCAATGGATTTGTAGGACTGGGCTTTAAAGTCAGCGATATTCTGTGCGATTTCCTTAATGATTGACTTTGTATCCGGCATTGGGGTTATTTTAACCTCCTCGCCATGCCTGATGACAGGACGGCCTTTATTGACCTCTCTGCCTTTCACCTTATCCAGTACGATATTGGCAGCATCCATGATTTCAACGGTGGTCCTGTAGCTCTGCTCCAGTGTCAGGAATTCATTCTTCCTATCGCTGAATACATGCTCCGTGAGCTCATTCCAGTCCTTGATCCCTCTATAGGAGTGAATTCCCTGGTTCAGGTCGCCAAGAATGGTGAAGGAGCTGTCCTTGATGATCCTCTTGAGGACATAGATCTGGAAAGCGCTGAAATCCTGGGCTTCATCAATGACCACATGCTTGACCGGGATTTTTTCATCCATCCCATAAATACAATACTTCAGGTAAATGATCGGCGCCAGATCTTCGATCTCAAGATAGCCTGATTTCAACATTTCTGCGGTATAGCTTTGGGCGAATCCACTCATTTCGGTATCAAGCCATTGTGCTGAAGCCTGATTGAACATGGAAGGATCATTTACAAAATCCATATAATAATCGTAGGGGCTTAGCTTTGATATTTTCTTGATATAATCTGTAATGGCTTTCTTAGCCAGGTTTTCAGAGTGCTCCAGTGCATAATCGCGCTGGATGATTGTCTGTGAAACAAGCTGCTGCTTTTCGTCTTCATCCAGGATTGTCGCTTTAAGCAGCGCAACTCTTTTGTCGCTATCGTCGTGAAGCTGGTTCATGATGGATTGTTTGCGCGTTTGTAGCCTGGTCTTGAGGTTTTTCTTGATTTCATCGACCCTGCGGGCGATTGGCCACATGCTGTACTGCTTTATGAATAATTCGTTAAGTTCGCCATATTTATATATGACAGTTGGACCTATCATGAAATCTTCTTTGGGGATGAAGTTTTCTTCAATAACCTTCAGATAAATGTCCAGTGCCTCCTTGAAGTGCATGGAGGCCTTGAATTCCGAGGTTCTGCGTACGAAAGACAATCTCTTTTTCTCTTCTGCTCCCAATGTGTGATCTACAAAGGAGAGCAGTTTTTCATTCGCATCGCGGAGCTTGAATTTTCTGCCTGCCAGGTCTTGAGAGAATTCCTCAAAGGTAGTCTGGCGCACCTTCTCGACGCCGAGTTCCGGCAGCACATCGGAAATATAATTCAGGAACAGCCTGTTCGGAGCGATGATCATGAAATTCTCCGGTTTAAAGGTCTTTTCAAAACTGTATATCAGGTAGGCAATACGATGCAGTGCGATGGTCGTCTTTCCGCTGCCCGCCGCACCCTGAACGATAAGCGGCCGCCACATGTCTGCACGCACGATGGCATTCTGTTCCGTCTGTATGGTTGAAACGATGTCCTTCAGCCTGCTGTCGGCGTTTGCCCCCAGACACCCCTGCAAGAACTCATCGTTGGTGGTAATATCTATATCGAAAATTTCGTTCAGCTGACCTTTGTCTATTGAAAATTGCCTCTTCAGCTTAAGTGTACCGTCGATTAACCCGTCAGGACTCTGATAAGAAGCATCACCGAGCCTGCCCTCATAATATAGGTTGGCGACCGGTGCCCGCCAGTCCACGATAACCAATTGCTGGTCTTCATCCCGGATGAGCGACATTTTGCCTATATAGAGCTTTTCTGCGTCTGTTTTGGTTTTCTCCGAAAAATCGATCCTCGCAAAATAGGGCCTGCTCTTTGCAGCCACAAGATTTCGCAGCTTTACGTCCATATTTCCTTGCAGCAGATTGTTGACGATGATATCGATATAATCCTGGCTGTTCTCTGCATTGAAATGCTTTCGCACACTTTCAAGATTACTGTCGACATGCCCTTTCTTAGCCAGTGTTGTTTCCAGACTTTTATCTACATCCCGGAGTGTATTCTTACATCTTTCAAGCTCTTCTGCGTAGGCCGGATGATTGATTGCAGGCATTGGATCGCATACCTCCATTTTTCTTTATTCTTCCGCGCGGAATATCATTGTACTAGATATACGCAAGAAAATAAAGGCACACATTTCTTTACAGGCAGTTCCGGCAAACCGGACCCGTATAACAACTCCTGCCATGTCCCGTTTTCGCAGTATTTCTTAAAGTTCCTTGACAATAGGTTGCTTTGGGGATAGACTATAGTTAGAAAATGAGTTAAGTATTTTGGCTCGAGTAATTTGCGATATTGGTCGGTTTATGTAAACCGATTTTTTTATGCCTTTTTTAAGCTACAGGCTGTATTGAGCCAGTTGTAAGGCTTTTAGGCGCTATGAGCTTTTAAGAATACTGAATGTTATAGATCCGTATGACTCCCAAATCTTCATTAATTAGAGAATTGTATCTTAGGACGCCATTTGTTTTGAAGATGATTTCCGACAGATTGGAATAATTGGCTTGGGTATAATCGGAAACCTTTAGCTCTATTATGGACTTGCGCAGCTCCAATGCTGCCTGTACAGCACTATCGAAGGAATTCCTGCTATCAGCCATCAACCTGTTTTTATAATAATAGCTGTCATTGATACTTGTGCATTTTTGGTATGCTGATCTGTCCCAGGTATTTAAAAGTGCCATTTCACTGTCAGGCAGGTTGAAATAGTAGTAGACGAGAATGTTGCCGCCATTTTTTGCCACAGGGTCATCATTAGTCACATCAAGATGATAATATTCACCATCCACCTTGACGATATTCCAGGCATGTCCATCCAGTCTGGTTCCGTTTTTAGCTTTACCGTTGACAACAATGCATTCCAGGGATGAAAGATCGCAAAGCAGTTTCATTGCTTTTGAATAGCCCTCGCATACAGCTGTGCCGCGAACCAGACATCCATAGGCATTAAAGGATTCATCAGGAATGGTGTTCTTTAGATAATTATCATAATCGTACTTTGTGTTGTTTATGATGTAGTCGTGCAGAACCTTTTCCTTGTAATATTCTGACATATCGGGGCTTATCAGCTCTGCAACAGTATATCTTGCTTTGTTTAAAGCTGCTTTGGCGTTTTGCTGCTTTTGAGCAAATACACTTTTTGAATAACGATAGTGGATAGTCAGTGTAAATGTATTGGAACCTGAAACGTATTTCCACGAACTGATGAAGTTTTCCACCCCGGTGATTTCGGTCACAACCTTTGAAGCTTTGTCAAAAATGCCCGGGAAATCTTTTGTAATGTCACCATTGTAGTTTTGAATATCAACTTTCAGGCTTTCCCTGTTGGCATACATTGCATCGCGAAGTAAATAAAACAAGTCATCCGATTTTTTTGCCACACTGCCGAATTTGCTTACACTAGGCTTATAGGCTGAGATTCCGGCGAAATCGGCTTTCAAGTCCGATGTATAGAGTCCCAATACTCTTGCTGCAGGTCTGAACAGGACCTTATCTGTGTTTATAAGCTTGTCCAGCAGAGTTTGAGCAGAGGATTTCAGTTTAACTTCAAGCGCATTGTAGGATATTCCCACCATATCATTCCTAAGGAAGGAAGATGTCTTTTTCAGTGCTGCGGCTTCGGACAAGTTTACGAGTCCATTCTGGCCGGCCTTTTCAATTGCATGAGCATATTCAAAATCAACTTTATCAACGTATCCAAGAGAACGTAATACCAGTGTCAGATACTGATTGGCCGACATCAGGTCGTTGGAACCAAATTGGGAGTCACTGATTCCCTTCGTCAGTCCGTTTTGGTATAAATACCCTATGTAACTGTCTGCCCATGCCGGCACATCGTTGAATGGATGTTTAAATACACCCTGTTTTGCCAGACTTTCTTTTCCAAGCAGGCGTACAAGCATTACAGCCCCTTCAATTCTGGAAGGAGTTCGTCCCAACTCAAAGCTGTCTGGTGAATTTGCAAGCAGACCAAGTATTTTCAGATCCAGCGCTTTATCGTAATTGCTGTATGAAGCAGCGCCTGCCGGAATCGGAAATATGATTGACGTATATATTAACAGGACTGCCACAACTAAAGCCATACGGGCAGTTATTTTCATAATACACCTTCCTGGATATAATAGTGGTTGATTTTTGTGTCAAAGATTCACTCACAATATAATTGTGCTAATAATTATGTCAGTGGATATATTAACAATTATATCATAAAAATGGTGTTTTGCAATAAATAGACTGTATGGATATTCTAAATAGTGAAATGAAGAAGGGGCTGCCCTTTATACTCAGGCAACCCCCTCTGTTTGGTTAAGTACCAGCGTGCTACTCCTTGTAATACCCGCCGCCGCCGCCTCCGAAGCAACCGCCGCCTCCGAATATGCCCGGGAAGATCAGAAGGATAACTATTATTATCACTATGATCCAGATCCACTGGTTCCCGAACCCGAGAAAGCCACCTCTTTCTTCATTTTCCGCCATGTCATACACTCCTTTCAAAAATTAATCTGTTATTCAATGTCATTGATAACATCTGCCGTTCTTCCAAATCCTCTTCCCCAGAACAGTAAAAGAAAGAGAATAATAAAGAAGAGAATTGTGCAATTTTCAAATATACCCCTATTACTTCCTCCAGACACTGTTAAAACCTCCTTGATCGGGTTCACCCCGCCTATGCACTGCTATATCATATTCCAAAGCATATCCATGTGTTACATTGCAGCTTTGGGTCCATCTAAATTAAGCACTGTCACGCAACTTCAAAAAAATCGAGGGCTACGCAACCCTCGAATTTTCTGAATTCATGTAGTGCATCCGGTGTACTTCACTCTTTTCCGGTCTCAGCAAATATCCCTGTCAAAGAACAGCAACAGGAACAGAATTATAAAGAACAAGATAGCGCAATTGTCACCTAAAAATCCACCTACTCCTCTGTCTGCCATTGTAGCGGCCTCCTTTCGACCTGAGAGTTGACATAAATTTTTCTAATTCAATTTATTCTTCTTTTGCGGAAAGTGTTACTGTTTTTAATTCCAATAACAGTATATTAAAATCAAGTCATGACTGTTACATTTATAAAGGGTTGGAGAAAATCCTTCCAAATTTTTTTGAATTATTATATAATGATTTTGATTCAGTTGGGGGGAGAAGTCATGCAAATCACGCCAGGTCTTGTGATTACCCTGCGGCATTATTCCCTGCTAAACATTTTCAAGGGTGTCGTGCTGGAAACACAGGAGAATACTGTCATTGTCAAATTACCGAAGGAAGCGTTGAAAGCAGCCTTCAGCAAAGGGGACCCTCTGGTTGTGGCGTATAAGGCAGAGAATGCTGTGGAAATTATCGGAGGAAGACTCACAGATTACGATCTAAAAAATGAGCAGATCGCCTTTTTTGCAGATCTACCTGATGAAGGAGTCAATCTGAGATCCTATGAGCGTTATCCTGTATCATTATATGCGGATTTTAAGCCTGTGGAAGGCGGAAAAAAGTGCTTTGCACTTGTGAAAGATATCAGTGAGCACGGCATTTTGATTTACTCCAGAGAATCTTTCTTTAAAGGCCAGAGATTGAATATAGACATCTTTCTATCAAGGGATATCATAACGCTGACTGCCGAAATAGCAAGAAAGACGGAACATCCTGACTGTATCGAGTATGGCCTGAAAATCAGACATAACGGGCCTGCTGTCTTCAATCAAATCAAAAATTACGTCAAAAAAGCACAGGAAGAGCAGATATTGAAATTCATCATAGAGTGAATTCAGTACCTCCATATAATAAAAGGAGAATTTGGATATGCTAACTGTAGTTTTTACGTCAGTATTTGGAAAAATAAAGAAAAATAGGAATTGACATACACGAAGTTATTACATATAATATAAAACGCAACCATAAATTTACAAATGTGGCCGTCATAATGACAAATAACGGGTGCAATAGTCAAAAGGGGTGAGCGTTTTGGGCAGGTTAAGTCTTGTTATTGTAGATCTTGACAGGGATTACCTGTCGAAGCTGGAAAGATTCCTGATGGTCAATTATCCTCAACGATTTGACATATTTTCATTCTCATCTCATGGAAAGCTATCGGAATTTCTGAGTAGTCCTGAAAAAAGGGATATCCTGTTGATCAACAGTATTTTATTCAAACGGGAACTAAATCTAAAAAACATAGAGGCAGTGATCCTGCTTAAGGGAGACGGTCTTGAAACAGTACCGGAGGGAATTGAAGCCGTCAATAAATATCAGCATGCCGAGGTGTTGGTGACCGACATATTGAGGCTGTATGCCGCAAGGAGCAGAAAAGGCGCTACTGTACAGGGACGCAGCATTACACGGGCCGCATGTGTCCATTCACCTGCAGGCGGAGCGGGAAAATCCAGCATAGCTGCAGGCTACAGTATCCTTTGTGCAAGGAAGGGCTTAAAGGCCTTTTATCTGAATCTTGAAAACATTCCGTCCACAAATATGTTTTTTCATGGCGAAAGCTCGCAAAGTTTTTCGAATGTGATATATCATTTAAAGGGGAAAAACGGCAGCCTTGGCTTAAAGCTGGAGGGGGCAAAATGCTGCGATCCGGAAACAGGAGTATACTTTTTTGCACCCCCGGAAAACGTGCTTGATATGGAAGAACTGACCGCTGACGATATATCCAGGCTGATAACCGAATTAAAAGCAAGTGGTCTGTATGATATGGTCTTCATTGATATGCCTTCAGGATTGAACCAGCGGAATATTGCCATTTTCAGAACGAGTGATGCAATACTGATGATACACACAGCACAGGATAAGAGCATAGTGAAAATGAAGGCGCTGCAAAATGGCTTTGAAATGCTGGAACGCAAACACGGGGGCGGTCTCTCGGATAAGCGGGTCAATGTAATCAATTTGTATGGCAGAACCTGCTTCAATAACGAACTCAAGTCCTGCCTGAATGATCCGGATATTGAAATTCCTGAATTCACGCAGAAGGCCGGAGCGGGCAGCCAGTCGGGTTTAGTCAGGGATGTAGCCTTTTTATCCAGCCTGGGCAGACTGCTTGAGATTACACTGCCACAGGGTGAGGAAGATATGCATACCCGTGTTGGAGGTGGTTTCAGTGAATGATGCGGCGACTTGTACAGACATGTTCCTATTGGCAGATGAAGTCCGGTGTGAGATCATACAGGGCCTCGACCGTTCCAGAAACATCTCTGACGATGAAATGATGGAGCTTGTGACAGAAGCGGTATTTCGCAGATCGAGGAAAGAATATCTTGATATTGCTCAAAAAAGGGAGCTCTCTGATGTTGTTTTTAACTCGATGAGACGTTTGGACATTCTTCAGCCAGTTATTGATGATAAAAGTATTACAGAAGTAATGATCAACGGACCGGACAACCTGTTTATAGAAAGAGCCGGAAGCGTATCAAGGATATTTTCAGGCTTCGAGAGCATGGAAAAGCTGGAGGATGTCATTCAGACAATCGTTTCCAGAACAAACAGGACCGTCAATGAGGCATCGCCCATCGTTGATATTACACTGCCGGACGGATCAAGGGTGAATATCGTACTGAAGCCTGTGGCACTCAATGGACCAATCATGACGATCAGGAAGTTTCCGGACAAGCCCATGACGATGGAGCAGCTGGTGGAGGCGGGTACACTGAGTTCAGAGGCAGCCGGGGATCTTGGATGTCTTGTGGAAGCGCGGTTCAACATCTTCATCTGCGGTGGTACAGGATCAGGCAAAACCACTTTTTTAAATGCTTTATCCGGTTATATCCCCAGTGATGAAAGGCTGATCACAATTGAGGATTCTGCTGAACTTCAGATTAACAGTGTTGAGAATATCGTAAGACTTGAGACAAGAAATGCCAATAGTGAAGGCCGGGGGAGGATCACCATACGTGAACTGATCAAGACCTCTCTCAGAATGAGACCGGAAAGGATCATTGTCGGAGAGGTAAGAGGCGAAGAAGCCCTGGATATGCTGCAAGCTATGAACACGGGTCATGACGGTTCGCTTTCAACCGGGCATGCAAATTCCGCAGCCGATATGCTCAAGAGGCTTGAAACCATGGTTCTGAGCGCGGCGCCGCTTCCTTTGGAAGCCGTAAGGCAGCAGATCGCTTCTGCGATAGATATTGTAATACACCTGGCAAGATTGAGGGACAAATCCCGAAGAGTTTTGGAAATAAGCGAGATTGCCGGCTTCCAGGATGGGCAGATTTGTTTGAATCCGTTGTATGTTTTTGAAGAGGACGCTTTGGCTGATTCACAAAGCCGAGAGCAAAAAGACGGGGCTCACTGCGTACAGGGCGGTCTGCGATGGACCGGAAACATGCTGATGGATCCGGTGAAACTTAAAATGGCAGGAGTATTCTGCAGATTGTGTGGTGATTGAATTGACGGATTATGATTCCTACGACATGGGTTTGCGTGAGCGTATGCTATACATTGTCCTGGCCTCTGGCGTCATATTTGTCATAGCCTTCATCTTCTACAGAAGTATCTTGTTATCGATGCTGCTTGTACCGCTTTCGTTGCTGTACCCTGGAATCAAGACCCGGGCTATCATTGCAAGACGTAAGAAAGAACTGAATATCCAGTTTAAGGACATGCTCTACTCATTGTCCTCCTCCATTTCTGCGGGAAAGACAGTAGAAGGAGCATTCAGAGAGGTTCTGAAGGATCTTCCGGTCATGTACCCCGAACCGAATACATTCATCCTTGTTGAGATAAGCAGGATCATCAGCAGGCTTGATACAAATGAGACACTTGAGTCGGCTCTGTCGGACTTTTCACTTCGCGCAAAGCTTGATGATGTGGACAACTTTGTAAATGTATTTAATATATGCAAACGATCAGGCGGCAACCTGAGTGAAGTGATAAAAAATACATCTGCAATTATAAATGACAGGATTGAAGTGGCTCAGGAGGTCGATACAATGCTGGCTGAACGTAAATTTGAACAGAAGGTGCTCAACGTCGTACCTATATTGATGATCCTGATGCTTTCAGCTACTGCGCCGGATTATATGAGTCCGGTTTTCAATACAAGTATGGGCAGGTTCACCATGAGTATTTCGATATTGCTGCTTGCCGCTGCATGGTTTATTTCTGCGAAATTCTGCAATATAAAATTGTGAGGGTTGATAGTCATGATGGTTGTGTTGGTTGTGTTTTCCGGAATTCTTGCCGTTTTGTTCATCCTTTCTTCAGGTAAATATACCGAATTGGTCAATTCGCTTGATAAGAAAGCATACCCCGCAAAGGGGATCCTGCCAATAGGCTTGTATCTTCTGGAGGCCATTAAGTACAGCTTCAATACAACTTACGACAGGAAGCTCCTGGCTGCCATTATCGAACTTAATGGGCCTAAACGGGCAGTTATGCTGCTTAAGGTCCATTGGGGCGGAAAAATATCCATGATGCTGTTATCACTGCTTTTTGCATTTTTCATTGGAACCGTCACTGTGACGGATACGGGTTATATTGTTTTCTGTGTGCTGCTGCCGGCTGGTATCGCGTATTTTGGCGACAGGGACCTGTTTGAAAGGGTAAAAAAGAGGAGGACGGCGATACAGCTGGATTTCCCTGATTTTGTGAATAAGCTGACTCTCCTCATCAATGCCGGGATGACTGTGACAAGGGCATGGGAGAAGACTTCAGCCGACAGCAGCAGACAAACCCCTCTATACCGTGAAATCAGCTCGGCAATACAGGACATAAGGTCAGGTATGCCCGAACACAAAGCTTATGAGGAATTCGCCAAGAGATGCCGCGTGCCGGTTATTACACGTTTCATTTCAGTAGTCCTGCAGAATATTAGGAAAGGCAATGCTGAGCTTGTGCCGATCCTAAGGGTCTTTGCAAATGAATGCTGGGAATTGCGCAAGAGTACCGCAAAGAAATACGGCGAAGAGGCTTCAACAAAAATGCTCCTGCCAATGATGCTGATGTTTGTCGCCATTTTACTCATTGTCGGAATGCCGGCTGTACTTGCGCTAAAGAATATATAATAAATTTTAGGTTAGAAGGGGTGAATTGTATGTTGTATCTGGTCAAAAACTTTTTGAAGAAAGAGGATGGCCTCGTTATATAACTTATAAAATAGTTGTCCAAGAAATAATTATATTACCTATATATTTGTTGTCTATTATTAAAATAATAGCTCTGAAATAAAAATTCTGAATAATGATAATAAGTTTATGTTTCTAAATCTCATAAATTAATAGTTTTTCTTTAATTATCTATTTATTACTTCCTAAATCTCAAAATTTCTGCATAAAACAATGATAATATGAGTAAATGAAAGAAATACTAAAAAAAACGACGATATGGAGAGATGATACGGAATATATTCTGAATATGAGCAAATAATGTACAATTTGATTACTTTATGGTAGTATAATGTTATATAAAAAATTATTGTACTTTTCTTAGTATAAAAAGTGCTTATATTATTAGGTTATAAGATGGCAGAAAAAATTTCATTAAAAAAAGAATTAAGTAAAAAAGTTTGTGACCTACCAAATGTGTACAAATCAGAAAAGATTGATGTTTCTGAAGAAGGTCTGTTATTGAGGGCTAAGTCAAGGGAGCGTTTTCCTACTGCTTCATATATCAATACATATCAGGTTACGGAAAGAAGGTTGAATGGTTCTTATACAATAGACTTAACTGAACTTAAGAAAAAATATCCCCATAATGAAATAATCATTAGCCAGCTTATAGTAGGCGCTAACGCTATATTAAGTCCGGGCAATACTAAAAACACTATAAATTCTACATTTGATGGGGTGAGACTTTTTGTTGAATTTATAAATAGTGATAGAAATCTGAGTAATATTAGAGTTATTAATATATTAGATATAAACGTAACTGTTGCTCAATCATTTTGTAATTACTTGATAAATGTTTATCCAAAAGATACACGAAGTCGTAAATGGTTTAGTGCAGTAAAAAGAATTGTTGAACGCCTTCAAGAATTATATCCTAATGAACCAAATGTAGGGAGGAGCTTTGCTTGGCCAAAAGGACCTGGAGTTAAGGAAGGTATGATAGAAGGCTATCATCCAAGACAAATGAAGGAGCTATGGGAAGCGTGTATTGATGATATTAATAGCATCATCAATTTTCATGAAACTTATTTGAAACTTGATGAAGAGCTCTACACAGAAGATTGGAGTCTCGAAAACATTATGTATCTGCTTAAATTACGCTGGAATAATCCTGCTGTGGTAAAGCAGGCGCCAGTGTCTTCTCCATATAGGGTGAATCGCATATTAAAGTTTCATTTTCAGAAGCCTTCTGGAAAATTACTAAATAAAGGATATACATATGAAGAGCTATATAATATATATATGCAAAATGGCTTAGAACTGGCTTCACGAGGACGTTTGCCGACACAAACTCGTATTTTACAAAATGCAGATAAAGAAAGAGCAACAAAACAGTTTAATATGGCATTGGCAACACTTAGAAAAAGATTTCCTATGTTCCCATACTATTATAATTATGTCGAGGCAAGAGATTTATTATCAAAAGAATACTTTAAAAATATTTTAAACAATCCTTTATGCCCTATGATAAATAGTATTTCAATATACAGCTCTTACAAAATTGATTTCATGAAAGGGATTCTTGGTATGATGGCAATTTATGCAGCAATGCATTTTGTCATTGATACATTATACCCCTTTTTGTTGCTTTGTCTAATTAATACAGGTTGGAATTTAGAAAGCATACTTTCTATTAGTGACAACGTTGATTCACATGCAACACCTGACTTAATAGATCCAGACAATTATATATTAATTCATGGAGATAAAGTTCGCGGCTCAAATAATAATTCCCTTAAGGGTATCACACACCGTTCAAGTAAGAAAAAAAAATACAGTGCTTACAGATTGCTTAAATACATTGAAAGCATTATTACGAAATATAAAGATAGCCAGTATTATATACATGGGAATCTGTGGCAATATACCACTACGAGTTTTGATAAATCAACATTTATAAGAGCAATAAATGAACGAATTGGACTAAATTATGTAAGTAAAAGATTCATTAAGCGCCATGAATTAAAAACTTTATCAGAAAGCAGTATTTCTCATCCAAAGATTAGGTCAGGATATGCCGCATTGCGACAACTTCTTGGTTGTACTGAATGGGATATTAGTGAAGAATTTAACCATAACGATGAAGAGACGATTATACATTACACTTCCGATACAAGTAGTAGTATGGTTCAGGATATAGTTATTAAGCAAATACAAAACCAATTTGTAAAAGATTTAATGGATTTTAAAGTGAGGGTTGTCGAATCTCAATCTCTGCAAGAACTGCGCAAGGCAATAAATGAGGCTAAAACGGAGTTCGATAAAGACAGGCTGATAAAGAAGGAGTCGGCTAAGCTTGGATTGGATGAAAAGACCATTATTAACATAATTGATGCCGGTTCAGAAAAGTATATTCTTGTATGTGAAGACTGCACAAAACCATCATGGCCTGGATATAATGTATTTGTTAAGGAAGGTCAGAAATGCAGATATTTCAATAAATGTGTACTATGTAATAAATCGATTGTTTTTCCTGAGGCTCTACCATATATCGCCAGGCGCATATTAGACTTAGAAAAGTTAAAATCTTCAATTGTTTCAACTGAATGGATCTTATTGTATGGTGATGAATTTGATGCTTGGAATCAAATTCTATCTTGTTGGTCTAACAAAAAGCAAGTAAATAATGCATGGCAATTAGCAAAAATGGGATTTGTGGAATTACCACAAATAATGAGGGGGGCATGAAAATGAGTAAAAATAAATATTCACAAGCCATAGAGTTTTTAACAGAAAAATTCAAAGCCGAACTTATGGAAGAGGATGAAGTTTTTGGTGACATTATCATTCAAGATGATGTTGATGAGAATAATCAAAGTGGAGTTAATATATTAAATTTGTCGGAAATATCTACTGCTGAAATACTTTGTTTAAAAATCAGTAAATTAAGCCTTTTTAAAGATATGAAATGGGACTGGAGACAAGAAGGAAGTCCTATTTACAAAGATAGAACTTACTTTTTATGGGATAAAAATATCGCTTTGGGAGTCTCGCTAGTCGATAATGAAAACAATTACTTGTGCCATTTACTAAAGATGATTGCATTCTATTCTCTTCCTCAAAATGCTTGTTTACAAAATGTAAGATCTTACACAACATCAGTAGCAATTTTAAATCAATTACTTCATTTAGGCAGATTTCTTTACAAATATAAATTATTTGTTGATACAAAGGGGGGTGGAACTTTCACAGGTGCGACATATTTACAAAGAGAACATTTTCTTAGTTATTTGGAAAATGATATAAAAAATACCTATTCAAAATACGATTTTGCAAAGCAAGTTAAGCATTGGAGAGCATTGTCCCAAAATAAGTTGCTGCCTGTTGAATATAGATTGAATTTTGACCCTTTTAAAGTTGAAGAATACAAGAAAATCGCCTATGAAATGGAGCAAAACAAAGGGACATATATGCCAATATCAATAGATACACTATCAAAATTAGTACCAATTTGTATTGATTTTATTGACAAGTATTCAAGCGAAATATTTCATATTTATGATATATTTTGGCCAATTATTGCTGGTAAAAGGACGCCTGAAGTTAAAAAGTTCGATTGGATGGAAGCAATAGGTAAATTGTCTGTGGTTAATTCACAAGTTTTTAATATAAGTGTATATCAAGTGGATTTAAAAGAAATAAAGATGAGTATGGTAGAGGAAAACAAGTTGATAACTGCAATTTCGAATCATAAAAAATGGAATAAAAATAATCCCCTGTATTGTAAAGGGTACAGAAAATTAGGAAGATATAATTTATTAGATATTTCCCTTAAATTGGGAATTAAATTAGATTTTTTTGATATATCAGCTAAGTATGACTTTAGAAAAATGCTGCATGGAGTTGAAAGACTTGTGTGCCAGTTAAGAAATGCATGTGTTGTCATTTTATTTCTGGTTACTGGAATGCGGAATAGTGAAATGTATTTACTCAAAATAAATAATTGCAAGCCTATTGAGGGGACTAAAGATGATTTTCGCATTAAAATTGATGTATCAAAAACATCCGTTGCCTCATCTGGAGACCCAGTATTTCTCCCTATACCGGAAATAGGTTACAAAGCATTCAAGTGTCTAGAAACTCTATCAGAAAAGGCTCGGATATATTATAAATCAGATAAATTATTACTTAACCTAACTACTTGTTTTGGGAGTGAGGTTCAACAAAATACAATTAATGCATTTATTACCAAATGGTGTAAAGATTTAGGAATAGAGCATATTCATCCTCACCAATTCAGAAAAACCATTGCGATGTTTGCAATATATCAAAATCATAACAATGTTGGCATAATTAAAAGACTTTTTTCACACAAGAGTTTGGCTATGACATTGGCTTACATTGTAAAGTTACCAGGAATGGACGAAGAAATCAAACTTGCAGTAATTGAGCAGAACAAACAGCTACTTGGTGAATTACTTGAGGCTATAGATAACAAATGCATAGGAGGTAAAGCTGGGAACAGAATCAAGACTGTATTAAGCGAGTCAAAAATATTTAAATCCAGGTTACATGATGATGGTTGGGAGAGTCTTGAGCAATACATAGAAATCTTACTACAAGATGGGCTGAAGATTCTGCATCGTACATCTTTTGGAGCTATTTGCACGAATACTCACTCAGGATTGACACATTTAGGACCAGAGACGTGTAATTGTAATGTAGTGGATTGCGAATGGGCAGTTTTTACAGAAGCATCCATTGAAGATTTAAAAAACGATATAAAATTTCATAGGAAATTACTTGAAAAGAATTGCACAGATGAGCAAAAACAGTTTTCATCTGTATATATAAAAAACAGTTTAGAAAGATTATCCGAATTGCAGGGGCGAGAATGTGTGAATATGCAGTTCCCAAATTTAATAAATACGGAGACATAGTATGGGTGATAAAATATTAAGTCATGATGAGGCGCTAAAGTTGGTATACAGTGTTATTGCGGTATTCAGGACAGAAGGAAAGACTAAAATCACTATCAGTGAAGTGGCAAAAAATGCGGGGATCAGCCGTTCAACGATGAATTCCAAACATGAAGACTGGGTTGAGATACGTGATATCATCCAGAATAATAAATTCTCGGATAGAGTTAAGCTGGCTTCAGATGTGATTCGAGAGCGAACCAAGTGGCAAATTGAAGCTGCCAAGCTCGAAAAGGAAGTACAGAACTGTCAGGATAATTTATCAGAACTGACTGATTTCGCTGATAGCGTGTATAAAAGACTGCTGAATGAGCTGCACAAATATGTGTATAAGGCGAGAAAAGTACCTGAACATATGGATAGGGAATCAAAAACCCTTTTAGAACTTCAGGAGTTAACAAAACAAGTAGAATACTATGAGGCAGAAATTCAGAATTTAAAAGCGAAATCAGTAAAAAATGGAACTATAAGAGTTTTTGCTAAAAAGGAGGTTATTGATGTATTTGAATCTAAGAGGGCTAATTTAAACAATTTGGATTTTTTAGATTTAACTATGGATGCTCTTTATAAGCTTGATAATTACTTTGTGGGCCCTCATCCGCCAAAGGTAGTTTATGTGTTATGTGGTAATTTTGCAAGTGGGAAATCGACATGGATTGCGGACCATGCTCCCATACATGAAGGAATCAATATATATTTTGACGGAACAAACCATAGCATAAGCCTGCGGCAACGAATTATAAAGCACATAAGAAAGTACAAGACTGAGTGTAAAATCGTATGCGTTAGAACATTTTGCGATGTTGAAAAGTGCTTAATAAGAAATACTAGTGATACAAGGGTAAGGTATAAGAATAGTCTTTCTGATGAGCTGATTACCTGTATTGATGAAAACTTTGAAGAGGTTTCTGTTACAGAAGGGTTTAATGAAATTATCATAGCGGAGGGTTCACATGTCTGAATCAGGTAGAGTCAAAGGCAAAGTAAATGTGAGAAGATTTGATGAATTTGTTTGTCATCATAGTCGGGAAAATGACTGGCAGAAATATGTAAAGAAAAATAGGGAAACGATTGATAAAGAACTGATTTGCAGAGAATGTGGTTTTGGCAAAAGCGCCATAATTCAAAATCTTACGCTTAAGGATAGATTTGAAAATTTAATTCAGGAGTTAATGAAGAATGGCATTTTAAAGAACCAGCCATCTCAAGAGGTGAAATTTGGGTATGTAGAGCAAGAAATATTCATAAAAACTTTTGATCAAAAGGTTGCTGATTTTAATAATAGCGTGGATAAGCTTAGAAGGATAATCGTTTCATATTCGCAAGAAATAGATATGTTAGTGCAGCCGATATCCAAAGATAAGCCATATGAATTGTGATAGTCTTTTATCAGCATATTAGGAGTGAAAATATGAGATTTATTGAGACAAATGGTTTAGAGAATACTGACTTGATGCCAAAAAGCAGTGTACCAATATATCTCTCGGACGACTACAAAGTTTTAGAGGGGCCTACGTATTGGATTATGAAATTAACGCAGATGAGGTCTCGCAGTATAGAAACGTTAAAACAATACTCTACTATTTTGGCGAGGTATTTGCAATGGAGAGATGATAGGGACTACAAAGCCGAAGCTTGGCAGAATGTTGATGAAGATATTATAAATGAGTATATAACCTACTTGATAGAAATTAGAGATAAAAAAGGCAAGCCGAGCGATTCAGCGATAGAGTTTTATATAGCCAGGCTACAATCTTTTTATAAATGGGCAAATGAAAATGGTTATAAGCATTATTGGAAAATGGATACGAAGAAGGTAATATTCACAGTAAGAAACAGGTCAATGGTAAACATGAATATTGAGAGGGATGCGTTGAGTTTTCATTTACAAACCGGCAGATCCACTCACGTTGATGCAAATAGAGATAAATTTATACATAGAGAGAACATTCCCCAAATCATGAGATTATTCGATGATGTAGTTTATGCTTTTATTGCGCTCATAATATGGATTACAGCTTTACGACCGAAAGAGCTGTTTCAGTTACCTTATAAAGGAACAGGGCTTAATGAGGGTCTTAGGCGTTACCAATATGATGAATTAGAGGAGCTTACAGATATTTTATTTGAATTTGAATCTAAGGGGAAACGGAGAAGTATAAAATTCCCGGCTTATTTGTGGGTATTTATCTGTACAACATGGATGCCTAAAAGAGCGGAACGAGCGGCACTATATCGTAAAAAACATGGTATGATGCCACCAAACATAGCTCTGTTTCTTTCAAAAAGTGGAGATGTTGTAACCCGGAAGATGCTGCGTGATAATTTCTTAAAAGTTGCTATGGAAGAAGAATGCCCTGAGAATCGACTTACTCCATATATGTTTAGGCATTCTTTTGCAACATATTTTGTGTTTGGTGCATTAAAAAAGAGTAATTTACTGGGGAGAGCTTATGTGTACAATGCAGTCATAGATCAGGCATTGCGTGAATGGATGGGGCACAATGATATTGATACAACATATAAATATTATGTTCATTTAGTAAATCGGTATTTTCATAATGATTTATTGGATGATATATATAAGGATGAAAACAAAGCCATATTTGACATTATAGAAAGATTGTAATTATCACCCCGAACGTTTGTGTTGCGTATTTATCAAAATGCGATTATTGGCTGCCTGTGAAGGCCTAATTCTTTGAATAGCTTATTGCACGATAGTAATAAGGATGAAAATAAAGCTATATTTGACATTATTGAAAAAATGTAATTTGAAATCAAATAGATAAATTGAGTTGTTACTGCTAGGTTACCGGAATTTAGTGCTGGTATAGAAACTGTATTATTCATATATACAGCACTTCTTGTTTTTTTACCGCTATCACAGGGGCAGAGCCTCATTCCTTGCCAACCTTCCTATGGTTCTGATGCCGATAACTGGCAATTTTGTTTTGAGAGTATTCTATACTAATTTCCTTTAGTCGTTCAATTTCATATTACCTCGCAGTATGTTCTGGAATCCTATGTATCTACTGACTTCATTTAGTGGGTGTCTTTCCCGAGACTTTTATTTTCTTTTTTATCGTCTATTCGACTAAATTTGTCAAGATTTCAACTAATTGGCTTGTCCAAATGGGAAAATTAGCCTATAATGAAATTAAGTATAGGATGCCATTGAGGTGATATTATGCCGCTTGAACATGTAAGCATGTGGCATTCTCAATATAATTCTTGGAAAAGGATTTCTATTGAAGAGGCTAATAAATATTATTCCTTGTATGTTTCACCACGTGAACACTTATTTATGTGTGATTTGTGCTTTCAATACGTAGCCTTTATGACTGGTGGCAAAAACGTAAGTCATTTCAAACATAATAAAAGTGATCAAGATAAAGAATGTGATGAAAGAGCTCAGGCTCTGAAGCGGGATGAACATGAGATACTCCGGAGCACAATTCCAAATCCAATGCGCATTAAAGTTGAAGCTAATTCTATTTGTATAGAAGTTGGCTTTTTACCTATGCCCATTGATGTGTTAGAACGAGCAGAAGGATTGCGATTACAAGCTTGCATATTATCTCAAGGGAAAACACTGCTCATAAAAAATATTGATAAAAGCAACTTTTCAACAGAATCAACGGTGTTTCATTCTATTGGAAATTGTTTTGAGGAACAATTTCAAATTTCAATTATTCCTGCTGGTTCAAATATCTATCTGCCCTTACTTAATAGAGAATTTTCAGGACTAAATTCACCTGGAACTCTTTTTGATACTCAAACAGGCAAGAAGATTCCCATTGATGGCGATATTGAGATTGGAAGGAAATATTACCTTCTGACCAAAATGTATGTCGGTGGGCCTTCTGATATAGACATAACTAGAATTTTATCTGACAAAGCATATAATTTGTATGCACTAGTCATAAGCAAAGTAACAAAAATAACTACTGAGTTCTTTCTTAGATATAGATGTCGGTTGACAACAGCCCCTACGAAGTTAACACCTATATGGCCTATTGTTCATGAAGGAGATCATTATATCGAGACAAATAGACAGAAGTTGTACTTCCTGCTCAACGGGGATTCTTCTGTTAAAATCGAACCACAGTATTTGTTCAATGCGATGGATATTCAAAAGCCCAATGATAAGAATAGGTTCCAATTGATATGTTTAAATAATGTGTCTCGTTTACGCATGCTTTGGGCAGCACGGTTATCGGTTCTACGATACTTGAGTTTGCATTATAATCCACTAAGTGCAAGCCTATACAAACACATACAAGAACAGAATGTAGTGTATACGAACGATCAATCATCTTTGAACAGTGGCATCTATCATTCTTTGCCTAAAAAAAATCGCCTATTTGTAGTTTCTAAGTATGACGGAAAAATTGTTAGAACACGGAATAGTGAGGTCATTTGGTCAAAAAGAATTAAAGCTGGCGTAATAGAACCTATCGAACAAGTGTATTATGATGAAGATATTTATGTTTTTCATGGTTTGGATGAAGTCATATCCATATCGTTTCAACGAAGGAAAAAACAACTTAGAAATACAAACGATGAAACTATTTTTGCTACTCTAAGTTCTTGTCGTGGTAGATATGTTAGGTGTCCTAATCGAATAGGATGGATTATAGCAGAAATAGGTGACATGCCAAAAACAAGAGCATTCGTTTTAGCTGCTATACAGGAGGGCTTCATTCGCTGTGATGCGATAAATGTGATTAGCAATATGATTCAGAGAAGAGGATTGAAATGAGAACAAAAATTAACTCATTATGTATGGTACGCCTTAAGCCGGACGGCATTTCCAAGCAGCTTGTTCGTTTGGCTGATTTAGAAGACGATGTTTTTGTTCAAATAAGAAGAGATGAAGATGGTATAGATAGAAATGTTATCTATTATCCCACTATTTTAGATCTACCGGACAAAACGATTGACATTTTCTCATGGGAACCTTTTTATGATGGTGGATGGAAGCAACGAAATATCAGACAAATAAGCAAAAGCTGGATTGAAGTATTGAAAATGCCCGATTACTCCATGCAGCAGCTTGTTGATGGAATTAAGGAAGGCGTTGATTGGTGTGATGGTTCTCATGACTTGCTTATCCTGAATGAGAATGAATTGGCTTTATATTGGCCCAAAAAACAAATGCACCTTTTTAACGGAAGGCAGACATATACTTGAGACGCAAAAGTTTTTTATGCATACAAGCTATCTGAAGAAGGTATTAAGAGTTGTTCAAGCGATGTCCAGCCTGATAATCGAAAGTATTATGCCAAACCTGATTTAGGCGAAGCTCAAGAAAAAGTATGGGTATTTTCACCCGAAAAAGTAATCAGCACAATTATTATTGAACACATTAAGTCGTTTTCTGGACTAAGCAAACGAGAACGTCAAGTCGTGCGGAAAGTGCTAGGCGATATTGACAATACAACGATCATGCATGAGATTTCTCATGAATTTGGTTGTGATTTTGAACAAGCACAACAATATTATGACAAATATATTCAAAGCGTAGAAGCAATGCTCGCCATTGAGGCTTGGGATGGAGCTCTATTCCAATCCATGATTGACAATGATTCCGAGTTGTCTCGCCGGATGTTAACCTCTGTTGAAGAACATTGGAAGACAAAAAATAGTGAAGCGATCAGTAAATTTGACCAGCTATGGCACGATATAGAAAGTCTGAAAACTGTATTAATAAAGCAGAGAGAAGAAATATTCCAAAACGAGAAATCAATTAATGATTTGAAAAACCTTGAATTAAGTATTAGAGGAAATATTAAAGTGCGTTTGGATGAAGCGCGTTCTGATATGGGTGCTTTAATAAGCGATTATTCGTGGTTGCTGCAAACGAATAAAGACGCGAACTACATTAGGCAACCGTTTTTGGTTGAACCTACTACTATGCATGAAAATCAAAATGAAGAGACCGAGACCTTAGAATTGGCAAAATACAACCTTATAAGCAATTTAAGCGAAGCGGGTGTAATTAGTGACGAGTTATCGACTGAGTTGGCACAATTCCTTATTACTGCTTATTGCAACCGGGTAAATCTGCTTATAGCCGGTGTTGGTGGGCTTGATATTACGATGGCACTCAGCGCAGCAATTTGTTGTGCTGAACCGATTATTCTTAATCCATCCTATTCTGTCTTACAGCAGGATGTATACGACTCGATTGCAGGTTGCGACGCACAGATATTGGTTATTCCCAATGCACTGGAGACCGAATCATTTGACAGAATGGTATCAATAACAGAACAGTTTCCTAAGAAAATGTTTATCTTTCTTACTCCTTTTTCACAATCTCTTGCAATGGAGCCGAGAGGATTATATCAATATATGCTACCATTATTTACTGACATTTATATTTCTGGTGTTGCAAATAGGGATTACATTTATGAAAATGCTGAACAAGCAATAAAAAAGTTTTCAATAAGTCAAAAAGAGGTTAAAAAAGCCAGAGCTGAAATTGCTAGGATAAGTTCTGCAATATTCCTTGAAAAGAGGCAAGAAACCATCGTCTCAACTATTAAAGCTAGTTTAGAGCAAATATTTAAAGATGTTAATTCCGATCAAGTTTGCTTTCGTGCTCTATGGATGCCTATTGCTATTTGCCTAAGCAAAGCTGAAGAATTGCTGGACGAGATCAGGACAGGGATGCCCTTGGAGGAAGCAGCAATTAAAGAACTGGAAAAATATATAGAAAGGAAGTTATAGATGTCAACGCTTGCTCTGATAGAAGAAATGACTCAGGAATTGGGCATTAAAAAATCAAAAGGTGAAAGTGAAATCGATTGGATAAATCGTATCGTTCTATCAGCATGCAGCGCATGGCTATTAGGAATAATCAAGGAAACTGAATCATCATATTTGACGGTTTCTTTTGTGAAAAGCAGAATCACTGAAAAAGCATCCGCTTATCTTGAGTTATTCCATTGTGATATAAAGTCACCTGACAACCTGACAAAGGAAATTGTAGATTATGTCTTTGATACTCACGCATCAGCAGGCAGCTTCTATCACAAGCCGAACTTAATATACCCCGCAGTTGAGAAGGTTAATACTGCCTTTGAAGTTGAGTGGTGCCGTTGTCCGGATAATCCTTTAAAATATTCTTTTAGCGGATTGGGTACTTATAACATTCATACCGATAGATTATCAGTTGATAATGATAGTCTCTTTTTTGTTTATTGCCTTCAATCATGGAAGCCGATTGAAGTCATAGATCAGCTAATCAATAAAAGAAAATGGCGACTGTTGACCGAATCTGCGTCCAGAGAGTTTTTGCATATCTATCGGAGGTGTGGCGAAGGATATTATACATCCAAACAGCCGGATATAAGTGGCGTATTATTAGCAAAAGAACAAATCGAATATAATACCCACTATATTTTAATAAATAATGGCTCACAATACGACTTGCAACCTTGGGAACAAGAAGAATGCTACCATGAATACCTGGCTCTGGCCATAATGAATAAGCACCAACAACTGCAGGCTGAAGTGTGCCTGAGTGACGAATTAATTAAATTGGAATTGAATTATGCACTTCCCTTGACGGAAGAGCGTTTTCTCAGGCTTTACGCTTGGCCACATTCTATAGATGATTTGAAAAATCGGTGGATATTCACAATGGCTCCACCAATTTATCCAGCTGTAAAGTGTAGGCTAAATCATCTCGGATTCTTAGTGAAGGAGGAATATTTGTGAATAAAGGAGCACACTACTATCACGAAGCGTTGTGTACAGAACTTATCAATTACCTGAAAAGCCAGTACCTTGGAAAGAGCGAGGTGCTTCTTGATGCATGTGATGATTTATTAAAAGCACCCGGTCAACTTTATTCCGAACCATACATAGAGTCATCACCGGCATATAAAACCGTTGAAAATGGGGTATCCGAAAGCACTTTGCCTAAATATTTAATTTCTTTCTTTGAACAAATGATAACTGCCAGACTAGGTGTATATGGAACTCCTTTCCTTCACCAAATAGAAGCATTACAAAACTCATGGGATGGAAATGACCTTTTTGTCTCCACAGGTACAGGCTCCGGTAAAACCGAGTGTTTCATGTGGCCATTAATTGCGAAAATGGTTAAAGAAGCTAAAGAAAAACCTAATTCATGGCAACATCAACGAGGTATTAGGGCGATTATTATGTATCCAATGAATGCCCTTGTTTCAGATCAAATCAGCAGATTACGCCGCTTATTGGGAGATCCCAATGAAAAATTCCTCCGCGCGTTTCGAGTGACTGCCGGGTATACCGCACGTCGCCCTCAATTTGGCATGTATACAGGCAGAACTCCCTATGCGGGAACGCATCCTGAAGTAAAGCAGGATGCTGAGTTAGCTAAATCTTTGGAACGTATACTTGCACGCGATAATGAGGATATATATTTTCAGCAGTTGCTTTCAAATGGGAAAATACCGGCAAAGAAAGATTTGCATGTCTTTATTGAGAATATTAAGAATTCCAATCACATCCCAAATCCAGAAGATGCTGAAATGGTTACACGCTTTGAAATGCAGAATGTATGCCCCGATATCCTTATAACCAACTATAGCATGATGGAATATATGCTCCTTCGGCCAAGAGAGGCAAGCATTTGGGAGAGTACAAAAGCATGGCTAGACCATAATCCTGACGAAAAACTTCTATATATCATTGATGAAGCTCATATGTACAGAGGATCAACAGGTGGAGAAGTTGCACTCTTACTCCGTCGCCTATTCTATAAGTTGGGAATATCTCGCGATCGCGTCCAGTTTATTCTTACAACAGCAAGTATGCCTCATAAGACAGATGATGACAATGCTGCTGTCGTTCATTTTGCGCAAGATTTAACTGCCGCAGGTGATAATCGCTTTGTTTATCTTTGGGGACACCAAGAAACCAAAGGTATTGAAAATCTTAAAAACATTCCTATTGATATATTTCGAGGTGTAAATATTAACCAACTGGATGCTGATGAAACTACACGCTTACACGAGCTAAATGATTTTCGCAGCTCCATAGCAAGTGAAGAAAAAGCATGGGAGGACTTATCTTCTGCTTATCAATGGCTTTATAATAATCTGATGAGATATGCTCCCTTTGGCGAGTTGTTTTCGGCATGCAGAGGCAAAGCTGTGTCAATATCAGATTTGGCCAAAAAAATATTCCCGCAAACAAACGAAGAACAGGCTATATCCGCAATAGATGTAATGTTGACTATTTCACCCATGGCAAAAGATGTATCTGGAAGTGTACTTTTTCCTGCTCGAATGCACATGCTATTTCGAGGCTTTAGGGGTGTTTATGCCTGCTCAAATCCTGATTGCGCAAACAGTCACTATAAAAATGGGATAACAATAGGCGATGTCCAGTTAGTTGATTCTCGACTCACTTGTCCTGTCTGTAATAGCAGAGTTTACGAGCTTTATAATGATCGCCGTTGCGGAGCGCTGTTCTTTCATGGCTATGTTCAATATTGTTCTGGCAGACAATATTTGTGGACAAATCCGGGGGCCTTTTTTGAAACGGGAAAGATGAAGGAAATCCATCTTTATATATCGATGGATAATGATATTCTTCCCAAACATAGAAAAGGAGTTAAACACCCTTTTAAACAGTGTTTTCTCGATTATTCCAGCGGATACATAACATTTGATGATTCAGTCGCATATAAGGAAGGATACAGACCTCTGTGGTATTCGACCTATCAATTAAGAGGCAATCCTGACACGCAGACGTTTTTTACCTGCCCAAAATGTAGGCAGCAATTGGCAAACGCCAGAATTACAAGCTTTTCAACAAGGGGTAATCAGGCATTTTTCAATGTTGTACGCGAGCAGTTTTTACAACAACCAGCAGCAAACCTTTCAGAAGAAAGTAAAGACCGTTTTCCCAACCAAGGCAGAAAGGTTTTGCTTTTTTCTGATAGTCGGCAACGTGCAGCTACACTGGCTCGAGATATGTCCTTAGCTTCTGATGAAATGGCAGTACGTCAGTTATTTATGCTGGCACTTGAGAAGATGAAAGATGTAGAGGAGCGGTCATCTGGAGATGAATTAACTTTAAATGATGCATATGGCTACTTTGTTCAGGCAGCAGTTGAACAAAATGTGAGTCTCTTTTCAAATGAAAGCCGGGATATATTTGAAACTCATAAGAAAACACTGCGTTTAGGAGCATCTAGCGCACAGAGAAGGAACGGTCGTGCTTTCTTCCCTCATAAAAGTTTGAATTTTAACTCTGCCCCACAAGAAATGCAAGAACATCTGTTGCGTATGTTCTGCGCACGATATAATACACTCCCTGATGCTGGACTATGTTATTTTGAACCGGCATATGAGCCTATGTGTACTGCCATTGAGTTATTAAAAGATGCAGATATTGAAGTATCGGAAGAGACCTTTATTGAAGTTTTTAGTGCAATTCTTAATGTGTTTCTATCTGATGACGTGGCACTCGGTCATCAAATTCTTGATGAGCGTCGGCGAAATGTGCGCCGTGAATATGAGCCTTTTGGTCATAGTGACTTCACAAAAATGCCACCCACTGTAGCTAGCAGCCTTGAAATATCTGACGACCCTCAAAAGCAGACTGCTTGGATGGATTCTGTTAAACTCTTCTGTCATAATGGCCAGCACGATCAAAGCCGACATTTCTTAAATCTCGAAAGACTTCACCCTGTATACAATTTTGGACATAATTGGTACCGTTGTGGTCGTTGTGCGTCAGTTTCTCCATTTATGCTAAAAAAATGTTGTCCAGTTTGTGGAGATAAAGAAATCCATTTGGTTGAAGACTTTTCCCCTGAAGCATTCTGGCGAAAAAATGCGGAGCTTGCAATAAAAGGTGGGGCAGTACGTGTCATCGATACAGAAGAGCATACAGCGCAGCTTGGTCATAAAGATCAGCGCAGCGAAATGTGGGCAAAAACTGAACAATATGAAATGAGATTTCAAGACATGATCGAAGAAGGAGAAACTCCGGTTGATATCCTTTCAAGTACGACAACAATGGAAGTAGGTATTGATATCGGATCATTGGTAGCTGTCGGATTGCGTAACATGCCGCCTATGCGTGAAAACTATCAACAAAGAGCTGGACGTGCAGGACGGCGTGGCGCGAGTATGTCAACTATTGTCACTTTTGCGGAAGGTGGCCCGCATGATACGTTCTATTTTAAGGAACCGAAGCCAATGTTCCAAGGAGAACCTCGACAACCTTGGATTGATGTAAATAATGAAAAACTGCTAACTAGACATCTGAATATGATCGCACTTAATGCTTTTATGATGAAATGTGAAAAAAGTCTGGATGAAATATCAACGATCAAATTTTTTGAAAACTATATGATTGATATGGATAGATTCCTTGCTGCTTTTAACATCAATCCTAATTTGCTTGCTATATTGCTCCCGGATGTACAAAAAAAACTTATAAACACATATAAAACCAAGTTAATAAAAGCTTTGAATGAACTCTCAGAAAAAATGGCAGCGCATATGGATGCTTATGGAGAAAAACTTGATGAAAAACACCAAAAAACACTTCTGGATGCTTTATACGAAGAAGGAATAATTCCGACCTATTCATTCCCCAAAGACGTTGTAAGTACATATATTGAAGACTCCAACGGGAGAATAAAATACCAACCTGAGCGGGGGCTTGATATAGCAATTAGTGAGTATGCTCCCGGCAGAGCTATAGTTGTGGACAAACAAACCTATCAGATTGGGGGCATTTACGTTCATGCAGAAAGCACAAACCCATTTGAACCAGCGAAATCATATATTGAGGATCAAAACTACAGAAAAAAGCTAAAACGCTGCAATAAGTGCAATTGGTTTGGTTTTGCTGATGACTTGACTGGCCCAATCTGTCCCTTTTGCTCCAGTAATGAAATAATAGATATTCCACCGATGTTGCGACCTTGGGGATTTAGCCCTGTAAATGGCGAGCCAATTCCACCCGCATCTGTTGATGAAAAATATACTTCATCAGAAACCCCTTGTTATTCAACACAACACAATAATAACATGGAGACCATAAAAGATTGCATCAATATGCGCGCTGCTAAACGAGCAAACCAACGAATAATCATGCTTAACGAAGGGAGTCTTGTCGAGGGAAAACGAGAAGGATTTATGGTGTGCTCAAAATGCGGAGCAGCGGCACCGGGCAATGACCCCGTTGTTTTATCAAAAATTCGTAGGCCAGGTAATCGGGTTAAAGCTCTATGCAAACATACGCCCGAAAATGTGAATTTGGGATATGATTTTATTACAGATATGCTGGTCATAGAAATTACTTTACCAAAAGACAAAATTGAAACAGAAACGAAAGATGCAGTTCTTTGGCGAGTACGAGCTGCCACTACTCTAGCAGAAGCAATGCGGCTTACAGCCAGCAGGATGCTTGACATTGAATTTACAGATATACAGACAGGTTATCGTACCCGTGATACAAATGAGAATTTATATATAGATATATATTTGTATGATAGCCTATCAAGCGGTGCTGGCTATTCTTCACGGATAGCCGAGTATTCCAAAGAATTATTAGAAAACGCAGAGGATTTTTTAGCAAATTGCAATTGCCAGAGAGCTTGCAATAATTGCCTTAAGCATTATAGAAATCAATACTTACAAGATAACTTGGATCGTATGGCGGCTTTGCAGCTTCTTGAATGGGGAACGAATGCCAAGTTACCCGAGAGTCCCCCCATGACAGACATTGAGCAATACTTTAACTCAATTGGCAGGTTATTACACGAAGAAGGAATCGAAAAAGAACTCGATAAGCAGAAAGGTATCATGCTACTTAAGCATCGCGCGACAATCAAAGAGTGCATTGTACATGCTGCGATGAAAAGGATGAGTGGAACTTCCAATCAAATCTTAGTTACTACAGAAGCTCTTGTGGACGCAAAACCATTCGCTATTAATAAAATCAAAGAGGTTCTGGGAATCCATTGATGAACGGCTTATGCCCGCCCTTTGTTCAAAAATAAGAGAGGCACTATCTCTTGCGGGACAACGCCTCTTTCTTGCTTTTCCGTATCGGTTTGGGGTATGATTCAGCAAGTTTCCCTATTAAACCGCACCTTTTGAGGGTGCCTTTTTTGTATTAAGTTATTAGCCTGTATAACCATTTCTTTGAGCGTTTGCTACACAATCGGATTTATTTTTGTATCCTTGGGAGGATGAACCGAACACACTTTGCCATTTGATGCTGTTAGTTGTTAATGTTCGTTGCAAAACTAATAGAATAAAGCATTAAAAAGCAAATACAGTACAAAAAATTAATTATGTAAAAAATATTGACATGTGACAAAATATTTGATATTTTATTCTTAGGAGGTCAACATGATGCAAAATTTGCAATTGAAACGTTATCTTGAAGACTTTCAAGGTAACCTGAAAGTAGTCAGGGAAAGGCTGGACTTATCTGTTAATCAGATGTGTGAGTATCTTGATGTTACCCGGCAAACAATTAATAATTTCGAATCACAAAAAAATGCTCTTTCCTTGTCCAGTGCTCTGGCTATATCCGCTGTATTTGATTTTGCAACGAAAGCTAATAGTGATTTGCGTGGACTGGTTTTGTCCTCTTTTTTGATTGGAGAAGAGGATATGTTTAAGAAGCTGATATACAACCCGGAGGACAAAAGGAAGTGGGCAGCAGACAAAAGCCTTGTAGATTCATGGATGGATAGTTTTTTAACAGCCAGCGAGAATACTGTATTGGATGCAGTAACCATAAAGAATACATGTCAGGCTATGGGGACAATGTTTTTTTTCTGGGATATTCTGCAGATATCGGCATACGGGTTCCGGCATTTTTGGGAAGATATTGCTGGAGAGTGCCAAAAGACCTTTGATATGGCTGTCTGGTTCCACGAATACAGCAATATAGAAAAATCAATCCAAATGAATAATTTGAAAGTGAAGGACATTGTTCGGACTATGAAAAATACTCCCATAATCCAGCCAACCATTTGGGGACGGGAATATAAAAGTCAGGTGTTTATAGAAGCTTTGGTAGAATATGCGCGGGATAATAAATTGCGGAATGGACAGTGTGCCGTTGTAACAAATGATTTCGCTTTGCACATTGAATTGCATGCGAGGGGCTTTCATTCGTTTTTGCTTAACAGAGATGGAAGCTTGTTTGATGTAAAAGACTATATTAGGCAGATAGAAAGAAATATTAAGGAAGGACTTTACATCAACAAGGAGGATGGTATATCCGGTTATATGTCAGCCTGGTTTAAATAAGATAGTATGAGGGGGGGCAAGCATTTGAGCGGTCCTGTCGATTATAACAAAATCACTCACGTTTTTGTGCACCCCCTTGGCTTGTTGACTGCACAAAAGGCAGAAATAGAAAAACTGATAGATGGGATAATACTTTTATCAGCAAGCGCTAAAATTTATTTTCACCGGGATATATTCGAAATACTGCGGCTAGAACAAGGTCGAAAAAACCAGTCTTTATCGGAACTGTTGGAAAAGGTTTGCGAGCGGCATGAAGAGCGGGTATTGTTGAATACAAAATCAGGAATACCCAGTTCACTGCAAGCCTCAGGAGCAACGGCTGATTCTACAGTTGTACTGGTCGGATATCCTTCATCCGAATGGCTCTCACTTAGCAGGAAAGAACTTAATATTAATGCATTAAACTGTTTGACAGTCAGTGCCGATGGACGTTTTGTACTAACAAATAATCCTCTGGAGGTTTATGCAATACCTGACAGGACTTCGGTCTCATCACAAAAGGTCACGCAAGCAGGCATTAGGGTTTACGATGATACCGGTTCACCTATTACTCTAGTTGAAAAAATAGAAAACGGCCGCTCAAGAGGCGTATTTAGGACAGATGGTAGCAATTATTTGGTAAAAATTTTTCCGGTAAAGCACCGGGCTAATTATCAGAAAGAAAAAATCCTGAAGCTTATCAGGCTGAAATACTATTTACAGGAAAAATACCTAAACGACCCGGTACATCGTGCGTTTCCTACTAATCTTATATATGCTGATGATTTACAAAAGGAGTGGATCGGTTATCTAATGCCGATAGCTGAAGGACGTCCGCTTCTTCAGGTAATTGCGCCAGGAATACCCGGATATGAAACTACATTTAGCGGCATACTTAGCAGTGTCAGCAAAATTACGCTTGCAACCATTTGTGGTAATTTGTGTAAAGCTGTTGCAATATTGCATGCAGAAAACATATTACTCAGTGATATTAAGGCGGATAATTTCTTTGTGACTGATACCCTTGATATAATACCTATTGATTTGGATGGATACTCCATAGCTTATTCTCCTTGTCAGTTACCTATACCGCAATACAGGAGGGACCAGGACAAAAAATTTAAACATCCATATTTTCAAGATATCGATACGGAGCTTTTTTCCCTTGCAAGCTTAATATTCCATATGCTTACAGGGAAAAACTCTCTTACAGAATGTGCCCTTCCTGAAGAACAAAAACTGGAACAATATAAGGCAAATTATCTGGAGAATAATGCCGACCAGTTTTTTTATAAACTGTGGTATTCATATCCGCAATGCATACGTACCCGCCTAATAAAGACCTCTACCGGATATGATGCTCCAACAGCAGCTGAATGGATGCGGATATTCGTCGAATATATTGTAGCCCTAAAAGCACATATTGTTCCTAATACTCTGCGTCCCGATAGTTTCAAGAAAATTAGCAATTTGAAGTTTCCTTCCAGAATAGTGCCGCTATTTTCTGGCATTGTAAGACTAAAAGGCATGGATGATGTACTTGCGCACCTGACAATAGATACTCAATCATTATTACAATCAGCTTCGCAATCAATACAGCAAACTATTGAGTGGTCTTCTCCTCAATTGGTTATGCAACCCAATAAGCAGCCTGTGCAGCAACCTGCCCTGCAACCTTTACCACAGCCTGAATCGAAGCCATATGTAACGTCGTATGTCCAAACACCGGCCTCGGGTGGAAATCTCAATACTTCATGGGTAGGAATTGCGGTTGCATGCATTTTTGCAATTATGTTTTTGGGATGTATACTTTATTTTGCCATTGGTAATGTCCGTCTGGCAGTTGTGAATGAGCTAGCTACCTCTCAAACTGTTGCTACAACAGCTAGCGGATTGAATGACGGAAATCAAGAAAATAGATCACTTAACGGATACCATGTATATCATTGGGAAAATGGAGATGTGTATAAAGGAAATTGGGAAAATGGTAAAAGGAAAGGAGAAGGCAGATACGAATGGGCTAATGGCGAAGTATATGAAGGGGGTTTTGTGGATGGTGTATTACAGGGTTACGGAGAATATTATTCTACCAACGGAGAGGTGTACAAGGGCAATTGGGAAAACGGATTTCGCACAGGCAGTGGTTCCTCATACGTAATGAATGACGGGTTACTGCAACTGGTCTATGAAGGGAACTGGGAGAATAGTGTCTTTAATGGGGAAGGCACCTATTATTTCAAGGATGGGGCATCTTACGCCGGCACATGGGACCATGGAAATTTAGGGCCGTTGGAGCTGACTATCGAAGGAACTGATAAAACGTTTTCAGGTGAATGGAGAAATAATTATTACTATGGCGATCAGCCAAACTAAAATTTAGGGAGATGATAAAATGAAGAACCAATCAGACTTGAACAATATTAACATCGGCAGGATCGAGTTTATTCCGCAAAAAGCCGTGGATCCGGCAAATACAGCTAAACGTATGCCCATCATCATGCTGGTGGACAATAGCTACAGTGTACTACCCTACTTAAATGCAATTAATGAAAACATTACTTTTTTTACAAAAAGTATTGCTGAAGGAATAAGCGGAGAAAAGTATTCCGTCGATTTCTCCATTATTACTTTTGGGGACAAGCAGGTGAATTGCAAACGGGATTTTGATCTCATCTATTCCCCAACCCCTGTGTGTATTGAGATTTGTAATGGCAATACCCCTCTGGGCAGCGCACTATTCCTAGCCTATAAGTATGCTGAAAAGAGGAAGGAACAGTATAAAAAAGTTATTGGAAGAAACTACCGCCAGCCGATTTTCATTATAATATCCGATTTTGATGACAATGACAGCGTAAAAATAGATGGTGATGAAATATACAAAGTGATGGCGGAGAAGTTTTCGGAACTTTCGATTCCAAATACAAAGGAACCTAAACTTGGCATTATAAAGATTCCGGTTGCATCTGTAAATCATGATAAAATGAACGCTTTGCCGGGTGTCGCTTTAGAGGAAAAATGCCCGGAAAAATTTGCAACAGCACTTAAAGACTTCTTTTCCACATTAAGCGCTTCTGTACCCATGGCAGCGGACACTATCATAATGCCTGGGGAAGACTATATTAATACAGATGAAGATACAGATGAAGAAGAAAATGAAGATGAAAACGTTGCAGTTTTGAATGATTACTTGAGTAAAATTTTTAATCCACAAGCAATATGAGGTGAAAAGCATGAGTACTTCATGGAATGCCCTTCACGGGGCAAAGATCGGAAAAAAGCGAAATTCGGAAGAGGAAGGACAGGATGCATCGGATGTGTATAGCCACGATGGTGCCGTGGCTGCAGCCATCGGAGACGGAGTGAGCGGGGCTGGCAAGCTTGCTGGGTATGGTGCAAAGGCTGCCACAGCTGTTGCGGCTCGATATCTGGCGGAGGAGTTTGAAGAAATATGGGAAAGCGATCCTGTAAGGTTTCAAAGACATTTCAAAAAGATAATCCACAAGGTTTGCACTACTCTGGATGCTTACTGCCGGCAAAACGACCTGGAGCCTGTCATTATGAATAATCGTGTTACCAGTGCATTCCGTAAATTTGCGACTACACTGATAGCTGCTTCTGTAAAAGGAAATAGATTGATTCTTGTTAAAATAGGTAATGGCTCCGTAGCATATGACTATGGAGGGGCCTATTACTTACTATCACCTTCAGTAATCATTAATGGAGAGACACCTGACATCACATTACCAGCAGCACAGCTTGATGAAAATCTGGTAGTTGAAAGATTTTTGCTGCCGGAAAGTGTGGACTCCCTAATCTTGATGAGTGATGGCGTTGAATACTCTGGTGGTCTATACGATGCTGAACGACATCTGCTGAATAACGCATTTGTAGTTTGTATGAATAATCTTAATTATAATCATTATAATCTGGCAGACATCTTAAGTACAATTGCAATAAATAATTCCGAATCCGAGGATGACGTCGCAATTGCCGTATTGTATAGAAGCAGCAAACCAGCTAGTGCATTGGGCAACGGGAACCCGCTAGGAAAATATTCACTCTATAGGCGCATAGAATATTCTGAAGAAAGTGAAAAAAACTCAACAAACGAAGGTACCAGTACAACAAATTTAGTGGAAGAAGATTCACTCATTAGGACACCAACTGTACTTTCATTTGATATGACTACATCTGATTTATCAGATAGCAATGAGAAGCATTTGAATAATGAACAGAGTAACGATGTATACAGTAATAATGAACAGAGTAATAATGAACAGAATAACAACGAACAGAATAATATCCAAAACAGTAACAATAGACATAGCAATACAGGACAAGCTCAATCCTCCACGTGTGTTCCCCAGGAGCAATTTGTGGTTGAGCAGTATAAGAAACATAACAGGCAACCGATCATCAGACTTTTGATTTTGATTATGTGTATAGGTGTAATTATAACATTCATCAATCTGTATAATCATGTCTCGAAAACTGAACGGCAGCTAAATGCAATTACTGTCCGGATAAATGAAAAAGTAAGTACTCTGGAAATAGAAATGGGTAGACTGAAGCAAATCACTGGATTATTGCAAGACCTCCAACATAATGATGCTCAGCAGCCAACAGAACAATAATGCTTTTGTTGCTATCTGGAAGAAGAGGCAACAGTTGCAGCACAGTAGCATAAATGAAGGGAAGTGATGAAATTGCGGACTCAATATGATAATAAAACCTATATCATCCCGTCTTTTACCTCCTACAATTTATCAAAACCGGTCATACGTACACTGGATGAATTACCGGTTATTCCGAACAAAGCAAAGTTTCAGTTCATGCAAACTGTCCTGTTTCCAGTAATTTCAGTCTGCATTTATGCCATTGTCTTTCTTCTTTTTCTTGGAGTAAGCTTCAATATCAGCTATTTGCTGATATTTATGGGAGCAGGCTTATTGGCTTCTTTACTGTGTGGAATTATTGGTTATCTGTATAACTCTAATAAAACACAAAAAACTGAAGCAGAGATGAAAAGTAAATTACAGCAGAATCTTAAGGAAACAATGGAGAAATCTATACATGACGGCAGAGACTTTGCGGGAAGGCTCAATATTGCTTTTCCGGCCGCCGACCTCTTTTTGGGCTGCATTGACTCTCAACGCATCTGGGAACGGACTACTGATGAAAATAACGGATTTTTGATACGATTGGGCACTTATACAATTGAGAACCCGGCACATGTTCTTTTACCGGATAATATCAATGAACATGTATTCCAAAAACAGATTATGCAGGCTATATCCATAGCGAAATATATTGAGAATACTCCATACATTAGGGCGTTATCTGGCATTAAAGTACTTGGCATCACCGGAAATAAAGCAGCAGAATATACCCATATGCTGTTATCGCAATGCCTTGTTTTTTATTCTCCAGATATATTAACGGTTCATTGCTTGGAGACCGGTAGGAAATTTGCATGGCTTAACAGTCTGGTGAATTGTAGATATTACTCAACAGATACAGAACTACGAGAGGCAATAAGGTTACTTCAGGAAGCCGAGCATGACTCGGGATGGCATGTTTTTCTGTCAGATAGTGCAGCAAAAGCTGTGACCTCTAATATTCATGCCATGATTGAACATTGTAAGAATAGGAAAATTACCCTGATTATCTCACAAATAGAGACTGATTTACCGTTCTTTTGCACAAATACCATACAACTAATTGATGAAAAAAGGGGGATATTCACCTCACGTAACGGTGAAGCAACCGCATTTACGCCCGAATTCCTTGAAAGCTCCGAAGTATCGGCAATTGAAGCAAAGCTGACGCCTTTGCGTATGATCCCTCAATCACAGTGGCAATCCATCGGTATTCCTTCATCATTAACTTTTTTTGAAATGATGGATATCAATTCGGCAAACGAGCTATACATACAGAAGGTAAATAAACCGTCAACGGAAGGTCTGGTTGTGCAAATTGGCGTCGCAGATGGGCAGCCTGTAAAGCTAGATTTGACGAAAAACGGACCCCATGGTATTCTGGCAGGTGCTACTGGTAGTGGAAAATCCCAGTTTTTGCTAAGTCTTATTTTGAACCTGGCTATTCAATATTCTCCTGAATATGTAAATTTCGCTTTTATCGATTATAAGGCAGAGGCATCAGCCATGCATGTCAAAACATTACCGCATTTTGCTGGCTCATTTTCCAATCTAGATGATGAACAGCAAATACACCGGGTAATTATTATGCTTGAACAGGAGGGTTTACGGCGCCAGGCCATACTAAACAAAGCTGTTGTTGACGGGCATATCTCCTACACTGAAATCGAAAATTATAATAAAGCACTGCAGAGCGGGAATAACGATCTGGAGCCCTTGCCATACCTTGTAATTATAATTGATGAGTTTGTAGACCTTGTAGTGAAACATAACCGTTTTTTGGATGAGCTTTCTGCAATTGCAAGGCAGGGACGTAATCGCGGCATATATATCCTGCTGGCAGCTCAAAAGCCTTTTTCCGTTGCAGGCAGCCAGATCGTCAGCAATGCCGGTTATGTAATCTGTCTCCGAGTTCTTTCCGAAAGCGACTCCATAGAGGCCATTGGAAAGCCGCATGCCTATCATATAGAGCATAAAGGCCGAGGGTTTCTAAAAACCGGCGATAGCAGTATTGTAGAATTTCAATCAGCTTGGTCAGGTTCAGAACGTCAATATAACGGAAAGAGTCTCTCACAATTGCACGAGACCGTTGAGGCCATATGTACTGCCTGGAAAGGGTACTCAGGTAAGCAGTTGTTTTACCCTGCCCTTCCTTCATTTATTGCTTTTAATGAACAAATAGTGGAAGCGATGTGCAAAAACAAAAAAAGCGGGAGTTCTTCACCCTTGACAATTCCTATAGGGGTAGCTGATAATATCTATGATCAACGGGGGGATTTTGCAAATGTCCTTCTCCATAAAGGAAATATTCTCATCTGCGGTGATCCCAATACCGGTAAAACTACTTTGTTGAAGACTTTCCTGTATATTGGTATTCATTTATATACGCCAGGTGAGTTCCAATTTATTCTGTGCGGTTTTGGCGAGCGGGCTTTTGATGATTTTGAAGCAGCGCCACACTCAGGAGCAGTCATGTACTATACCGATGCCGACCGTATTGGACGCATTCCCCGGTTTTTAAGAAACACATTGTCGGAACGTAAGAAAAAATTGGGTAGCCATTATGAGAATCATGTACAATACAATACTGACAATCCTTCCAGCCAGCTCTCTTCCATTGTTCTGGCAATAGATAAGTTTGACATCATGAAGGAAACCTTCCCAGATACTGCCCATAGCCTTGAAGATATTAGCCTTGAATCTGCAAAATATGGAATATACTTTATTTTCATCTGTACAAATTACAATACTGTACGTCAGGATGCTAGGCAATCTGTAAATCAGGTATTTTCATTTTATATGGAAAAAAGTACATACGAGCAGTTCATGACGATAGACCGAATTTCAAAGCCGGAAAATATTAACGGAAGGTGCCTGGCAGATAACGGTGTATCAACATTGGAAGTGCAGGTCGCGTTGCCTTGCGACGCTCAGACGGATACAATCCGGAAAACACAGATCAAACAAAGCTTGCGCCGGATTTATGGTAAATATGCTTCCATGCCCAATATATTATGCATGCCATCTATGCCTGAGGTAATTGATTCGAGTATGCTTAATCCTTTAAATAATATGCTGATCCCTATTGGACTTGCTCATGAATCCTTAGAACAGATAGGATACCGTGTAGATAAATATCCTGTATTTTCAATCTCCGGAACTGCGCAAAGTGGTAAAAGCAGTCTATTATATAATATTGCAGAATATATTACCACAGTATTCAAAAAACCTTACAGAATTTATGCGTTGGACTCAGGCGATGGCTACCTGAAGGATCTTAGAAACAGTCTTAATTATTATCCGGCGGATCAATACAAAGAATTTTTTCAGGAAACGGGGCATATTCTTCAGCTTATGTCCGTATCAAATGCTTCAGCCAATGATCAATATACGTTCTTCCTGATTGATGATTTCAGTTATGCACGCAATAAAATGGAGTTACGGGATCACTCATTAATGGATCAATTCAGTACTTTTCTAAGTTCTGTTTTATACAGTTCATTAATTCAAGGCCTTCGACTCATTCTGACCGATATGCCATACCGTATCAAGAGCGAACGAGACTTTTACAATCCTATTCTTGCCTATAGTAGTGGCGCTTTATTGGGAGGAACGCCAGGAGACAGATTGGGTGCCGAATTACTGCAATACCGCTTAATAGATGTACCTATTTCACAAGGATACGGATACCTGGTACAAGGAAACAGCATTAATCTTTTTAAAATGCGTAATGACCTACGAAAATATAATCAAGGAGTTGATGATAATGCTTGAATTAAACTATCCCTTCATGATTCGTATCCAGAATGACGAACTGACTGCTATGCTTGATGTTCTGGCTGTTGAATCAGTTCCGCTTTCGAACAGGATGATGGAGCGCTTGGAGAAAAAAGGATTTCTAGTCGATAATGGGAAAGAATACTCTGTCAATGCATTTTTATTGGAATTTATCAGTCATATCAAAGAGGCTGTAGCTTACGCGCAGATTGAGGCGCCGGAGCTTGCCCGTCAAAAGGCAAACTTGGGCTTATATTTCGGAAAATCAAGGCATCTGTTCTTACTTCGTGCTAAGGACACGGATATTGTAGAATTAGTGTTATCCGAGCATAATTCGACTCCCACCCGGGCTATTTCAATTATGGCTGCCAAAGTCCCTGGCATTGGAATATGTGATGACAGACGTTTTCCAATAAATAATTATCCTGTGGAAATGGATAGGACCTTTCGTGAGAATGTTGACCTGTTCCGGATATCTATGCAATTAACAAAAGCACCGGACAGAATCGGTGTCTTTGCGATTTTCCCACGCACAAATGGTGGAGTATGGAGAGTAGTAAACAATCCAGATGGAAGCGGGGACATTCGTCAATCCAGCCTGGAAAATTGCATTAATGAGCTTGAGAAGCACCTTGATTCGACAGCTGCCTGTATAATGTCAATAAAATAAATTTGTGTAAAAAATATTTACATATGACAAAATAATTGATATAATTACCTTGAATAACAAATAGTAATACTTTGGACGCAAGTGTGTAATTTCTTGGGGAGGTGATGCCTATGGACTATTATCAGCCTTTATCTGTACAAGCCGATATTGAGAAAACCCGAACGTTTTTGGGAGACGCCATTTCTGAGATCGAAGAGACGATTCACTTGCTTCGGGGATTACAGGGTGAAAGCGGAACAACGCTCCGAGGTACATTAACAAAGCTTGTTACGGATATGGAGCAGTCTCGGAGTGAGTTACGCACAATGTCAAACTGCATTGCTCTTACAAAAAACAATTTTTAAGGAGGAATAATCATGAGCAGAGATATCGAATACTTTTCGGAAAAGCTGAACCCCATTATTACTGAGCTTAACGCGGTGTCTGACGAATGGGAATCGTTGTACAGGCACATCAACACTGTTGTTTCAACATTGAAAAATGGGTTTGTATCGGAAACACAGATGGCATTTGAAGGGGTACACGATTTTAAGCAAAAAGACTACAAACTACTGTCCAACCTCTTACAGGAAATGCCGAGAACCATCAAAACTTCCCTCAATGGGATGCTGCAAGAAGATGGCGAAATTGCTCGCCGTATAAGATCCCATTACACATTGTAGACTAGCTGAATATGCAAATTATTACCAGGACTTTATTAGAGAAAGGAATGATTCTTATGGCAGATATCAGACTGAATGATCAGGAATTTGAAAATGTTATCAACCAAATGACAAATTGTTCACTAGATCTTGAGAGCCTTGTGGCTAAAATCGATACAATTATGAAAAAGTTGGAAACCAATTGGAAAGGTTCAGCTCAACAAGCCTATTGTGAAGCATATGACAGTATTAAAAAGCGGGTTTTGATGCCAATGCGGGATTTACTGAGCAGCTATCCGCAAGTTCTACGTGAGGCAAAAACAGATACTAATTTTGCTGATGCAGAGAAAGCGAGAAACATCCTGAACATCTATGGAGGCATTCCGCAAATTACAGTTTAGAAAATACCTTGGACGTAGTATGAAAAGGAAGAGGGGGGTTTTGCTGTGAAATTGGACAAGATATCCGAAGAAAATATAACTTATCACCTAATGCTAGCACGCAACAAGACTCTCCTATCTATCAACCATTTATCGGATACTGTACGCAGGATAATTCCATATGGGAGTATTAATGTGGATTTATCTTACACGTTATCTAGATTACATAAGATACATGATGATCTGAGTAGCTTGATGAGAGACGTTCCTGATGCGATTCACACCCTGGAGGCGAAGGACGATGCTGCGGCTTACAATGTAGTGCAAGGATTTGGGCAAATAGCCATGTTAGCCGGAGCCTATGCAGTATCCATGAATGCGAGCTTCAAAAATGTAGCGGCTGAAGTTTATACAAGGGCTGGACTAAATCCTCAGTCCAAAGGGCATGTTCTGGAGATATTGCTTCGTAATCAGATAAACAGCAGTCCCTCGAATCTGATTTTGCGGAAATGCGCGATACTAGCTCCTGATGTTACTTCTCCTGGAGCCGACATTTTGATCAGTAAAAACGGCACTTTTCTTAAAGGTGGTATTCAGGCTAAGACTGGAGTTTCAAATTCTGCAATTTATAGCACTATAAAAAAAGTACGAAGTGGGCAGTATATCGATCAGGAGCTTATTGGTACGAAGGAAGCAGCGTATCTGTATAATTTGAAGGCAGCAAAGATATCGAAAAAAACCGGTGAACTCCTGCAAGTAATGAAAAATTCAGGTGTTTCGAACAAAACAGTAACTCATATTTCATCAATAGCGACAAAAGCTCCTTCAGTCGTTTCTATCGCCTCTACAGTGGCAAAGGGATCCATATTTGGCACTATAGTCGGCGGTGGGATTGAAGCTATTGTTTCAGGTAAGGCTTACAGTGAGGGAAAGATTTCCGGAACACAATACGCCAACAATGTGGTGCGTGAAAGCATTGCCGGCGGTGTTGCCACTGCTGCTGCAATTGGTGTAGGCATAGTAATGACAGCAACAGCAGTCCCCGCACTGGTTACAACAGCAGCAGTAGTTGTAACTGGCATAGGTGTAAGTTGGGTATTGAGCAGTATATGGGATTCACTTTTGAAATTTTGAGATATGCACTACATAGCTGGTCTAGTCGTTATGAATTTGGTACCGTGACTGCCGTCGAAATTAGGGAAGATGTATTGAAATAATAAAAATAGAGGCATAAAATAGAAATTGTTAAGAAGCAATAATAATGATCAGGATGCTTTTTTTGATCTGTTCTATGACGAAGACTTAAGATTCGATTACATGCTTGCTTTCAAAAAACTGACTCGATGTTTGAATATGGCTTTCCCAGCTAGGCAAGCCCTTGATTATATATCAGACTACCAAGCCTCAACAGAAATTAATATTTAGGCAGGAAAGCATTTTCAGGATGAAAAACTCAGTATGAAAGGCATTCCAGCGAAACTCCGAAGTATTACAGATACATATCTTGAGTCAAAAGGGATAGAAAAAAAGTAGAACCCATTTCTATTCTAGATGAAGACTTCCAAAAGGAGGTTGCGAAGCACAATAGAACAAAAACGAAGGCGGCTGAAGTAGAACATGCCATTAGGCATCATCTTGATGTGGAATTAGATAATGATCCTGATCTTCAGGCTTCATTTTCTGTGGCCCTAGCGGCACTATTTTTAGCATTTAAGGATAATTGGGATAAATTTATGAAGAACTTGAAAAGCTGCGTGATTGTATTGTTAGTGCAAGTAAAGAGCAACTTATGGACTTCATAGAAAAAAACAAATACCAATTTTCAGATGTTTCAAGCGTGAAATTTTTGGAGATAAAGAGATTACTGAAGATGAAATTGCATCCTTGGTGGACTTAACTCAACAGATATTTTTGGTTGTGGAAAGAGAATTAAGACTCACTGTATTTTGGGAGAGATTACCAGAGAGAAATAAATTAGTAACTGAGATCCAGAAAATCAAGACGCATCACATGCCCCCTGGAAAAGAACTAGTTAATGAATCCTTGCTGTATTTGGGTAGAACTCTTGAATGATGAAATGAAGGATGTTAAATTTGATCAGAAATTCTACTTCTCTGAAGTAGAAAATAAAGGAACTTATAGAACTGAGTTATTAAGAAAATGGTATATAAAAAGAGCTGAAGAAAAAATCACCATTACTAGTATAGTCCAAATACGAGACCAATTTTATTTAGAGCCGGTAAATGCAATGTTGAAAATAAAACGTAACTTTTTTTGGGCATATTTTAAATAAAACATATCAAAATATGTAAAATAGTTTTATAATAATTTTAACAAAACTATGGAGGGGACATATTTGTATAAAATTGTAAAATGGAACTAAATGGCAATATACTGACAATAACGGTAGTTATATAAAAGGAATTTGGAGTATCATCTTCAGGTAAAAGTATTATAATCGGCTCAACTGAAGGCAATGTATCTATCCTGGATAAGGATGATATTAAAATTGGTCTTAATATATATCGGAAACATAAGAATGAACTCTTGAAATTAAACAGCATAACAATCGGCGGAGAGAATTACCAACTTCGACCTTTTTACTATTAAATATATGAGCGTGATTGTATGATACTTCAAACAAAGAATGACAAAGAAATCAATCTTGACGAACACCACCACAGCATTGCTAAATCCTACTCCTGGCGATCAAAAAAGACCGGTCGGGGAGATTATGAAAAAATCTATACCTACATTGATGGTAAAATGATAAACTTCAATAAAATTGTATTCGGATTAACTGAAAATCAATGTATGATCTTCAAAAACGGCAACTGCTTTGATTACACACAGGATAACGTGCTTATCCTTCTGAAAAGCGAACTCGCTCATATAAAAGGCTCTTCTAGCCGAACCAAATCATCAAAATACCATGGAGTGTACTTCTGTAACAGTACACAAAAATGGTGGGTAAGGGTTAATAAGAACGAGAAAGCCGGATCTGAAAACTGCTATGACCTTGAAGAAGAAGCCGCAATTGTATCAGATTATATCGCAATTAGTAAGTACCAGGGTGCTGCTAGTAGAAATTTTCCAGAATTAAGTTTTGATGAAATAAAAGAAAAGTATCATAATATTAAAGAAAAGTATGGCCACACTAAATCCGAGAGATGGGCAAAGGTTATGCAGGGTACATCCCGGTGTAAATCTAAAGCCTCAAAATACGTTGGTGTAAATGAAAATAAGAAACGAAAAAAGAAATGGTGTGCAAGAATCAAATTTAACAAAAAATATATTTACCTGGGTAATTACGAAATAGAAGAAGCTGCAGCCAGAGCGTATGATAAAAAAGCATTGGAACTATATGGAGAATTTGCAAAACTCAATTTTCCTAATAATTGAAAGGAATATTCTAGCTTAAAAAACTATAATAAAAACTTAAAATAGAAAATGACAACACGAATTTTCAAATTATGCTGAGAAAAAATTTTATGCAAAACAAGCGATAAAAACTGACAGAATCCTTTTTGTCCTTCTTTTGGGGGGAGATCAATATAAAAAATTACTGTCCTTAATTTCGCCTTAAATAGGTTATAGTAAGTTCTTATGTTCATACTGTTATAAAAAGTTAAAGCCAAGAATAATTTATAATATAAATATGAAAGCCTTTCATTCTTCTACAAAAAAATATATAATTTACATATAATTCCAAAATAATAATGCCAAGAAATATATGAAAGGCACATTAACGATAATAAGACACATGGTATTTCTTATTGATGAAACATAATGTCTATAACTAGAACTTCAATTGTAGGCTTTATTAGCGGAAACGGAGAAAACAATTGGTGTATACAAATGATACCAATATATTAAATATGGATTTTCAGTTGTATATCAAAATCATTTTGCAAAACAAGCTGACAAATGGTTTCAAAATTACTTATTCTTAAATTTTTGTTATGATTTTAGTAATAGAGACTGTGATACAATATCGGATGCCCGAGACGAAACAAAAAAAGGCAGCAGTAATGATGTGGAATAAAGGTTGTGGTAGGCTAATAAGGTAAAAGAGACTTTATTACAAATGGTTCATAAAAAATATTACTCATTTTTACGAACCCAAATTTACTTTGCTAATGAGGTGTTGCTATATGGGAGAACCAATAAAAATTAAGATACCGGAGATAAATAACTGGTTTTCTGATTTTACACAGATCATGTGGCACATTAATAAATTACAGAATACCGAACGTATTGAACTGGATCTAGAGGATGTGAAATTCATTGAGCCTGGTGGTGTTTTAATATTAACCTTGATTTGCAATCAAATATATAATATAACAGAGAATCAAGTAAAGCTTATCAATGTAAATAATGGGATCGTTTCATATTTAGAACGAATTAATTTTTTTCAATATAAATTCGTCCAGAAGCCAAGAATCCCCTTATTTGAACAATGGTCCAGAAATTCAAGTTCAATGCTGCTTTTGGAATTGACCTATTTGAATTCGCCTTTTCCACAATTAACACAGATATTGGGTAGACTTAACGATATACTTATAAAATGGATATATAAAAACAAAGATGATCCTGCCTGCAGTAATATTATCACTATTATTTCCGAGATCTGCAACAATTCTTTTGAGCATAGCATTCTCAGAACAAGTGCAACTAAAATGTATGGGCCGTGTTTCCTATTTGCTCAGGTATATTCAAAAGGCCATACAAATGAAGTGGATATTGCTGTTGGTGACCTTGGCATTGGTATACGTAAAAGTTTGGAAATAAAATACAATTGGATATACCCATCTGATGTCATGGTCTTAAAAAAAGTTTTAGAGGGTTTAAGTGGTAGGACTTTTAGTGACAGAGGTGGAAGTGGAATTCCATATGTGGTCGAAAGTACTATGAATAATTTCAATGGTGAATATTTCCTAAGGACTGGCAAGGGTATTGTTATGCAGGATATGGGTAATAAAATGCTTGCTACAAAGGAATTAATGTATGCATTTCCGGGTACACAGTGGGTATTAAAGCTCAGGTGCTAATAATCGGAAAATAGTTGACAAGTATTTGCCATTGATATATTATGGACATGGGTTCACCTAAATATGGTGAAAAGGTGGAGGCGAGTTATATAATACTAAATTTGTATGTACATGAAATAGCAAAAAATATTGGTATAGATTCAAATATCCTTACATTCAGACCTTATGGAGCTAAGGTCAAGGATCAAATGTCCATATTGATAAACAAAAACAGTGATTATATTAACATCAGTTTTATAGATGTTGATATCTGTGATGTTTCATTTGTTGATGAAGTAGTTTTGAACTTCATTGAAGAGAGCTGTAAAGGATCTGAATTATTGGTTTTTATAAGTGATTGTAATGCAGGGGTTATACTTAATATTGAAGCTGCAATATTTCACAAAGAAAAAAAAGATAAAAACAAGTATCCAGTTTTACATTACAAGAATCCTTCCTTCGAAGTAATAGGAAGCCTTGAGAATAACTTATGCGAAACTTTTGAGTTGATAAAAAGTAAAAAAACATTAACTGCTGCGGATATAAGCACTATTTATGGTATTGAAATCAACAGTGCCAGCAACAGGTTAAAAAAGCTATATGATTTAGGACTTGTAGGTAGATATGAAAATGTGGACAGTTCAGGCAAGTACTTTGTATATACATTACCTGAACTATAGAGTATTTAAAGAGGGGGAAATAAATTAAGGGAATTTTTTGCTCTAGAGTTCACCTAAAATTGGTGAAGACATTGACAAATAGCAATATAACTCGACCAAAAAAAATTGCTTGAAGGTAGTAAGACTTTAAAATTTGGAGGAAATTTATGAGAGCAACAAAAATTAAAATGAAAAGCGGATGTAATATATCCTATAATCTGCTTGAAATTGATTCGATTTACTTGACAGAATGCAAACAGGATGGTTTTTTTACAAAAGCTGTTCTGCATGACTATGTAAAAGCAAATCCAGGTTCTATAAAGGTAAATATCTATCCTTATCCTGACCTTATACCCGCAACCAGTGTAAACGGTGAGAAATATGTCAGATCATCACCGGATAGTACTACTGTTGATAACCTACTTCGGTTACCGAGAGAATAGGAAAATCATGTTAGGATACTGGTATTGACAATGGAAATGAATAGCAATAAAATTAATTTGTTAGCACTCGGATCTAGTGAGTGCTAAACGAAAGGAGGTGAGAAAGCATGGCAACAGATGCTCCAGGCATGAAGGGTTATAGGACAAGGGATGACGACGGTGAACTTAGAAGGAAAAGAGGAGATACTCACGTATCTACAATTGAGCAGAAATACGATAGGGACTTTAATGTGAGAGATGATATGCACCTCGATACACTTCTGAAGAAGAACAATGTAAATTCACTGGATGAACTGCTCAGGAAAAACGATTAGTTTATAACCAAAACTTTCGCGATCCTACGGAATGATGAAAGGTGTGAGGTACAGGTTGAAAAAACAGGAATAAAAAAGAGCTTTGCAGAGCTCCTTCTTATAGTGCAGGTTTAGCGATACCACGCACAGATTGAAGACAAACCTTCATATCGGCTACCACCCCAAGTATACACGTTTGTCGTCAATTATGATAGTATTTTTTGAAAAGAATTATACTATACAACCGTTTTCTTTTCAATGGTATTTTCAAATGTCGCTGAAAATATATAATTTTCGGAGGACAAAATAAGTGAAGTTAAACGACCATTTTAAAAGCTTTTTGGGGAACATTTCATTGAATCCAACCAGAGAAGACAGAATCCGTTCTGCTTTATCTACCTGGGAAGATATCTTTGAAGATGATGAAAAGATAAAAGTCTACTACGAAGACTTTTACAAACAAGGTTCGTATGCCATTGGTACTGCAATAATACCTACAGGCAACAATGAATTTGATGTTGACACGGTATTGCTTTTGGATACAGGAGATGAATTTGATCCTAAAGGCCTGATTGATTTCGTTTACAACAGGATGAAGGAAAAGGAAGCTTACAGGGACAAATTAATAAAAAAGGATCGTTGCATACGTGTGAATTATGTTGGCGATTTCCATATGGATGTTGTTCCTGCAAAGCCAACAGATGATGAGCATATCCTTATATCCTGCAAAAGCACTAATGAGTGGGTCGAGACAAACCCCGCAGGGTATGTAAGATGGTTTAGAAAAGCAAATAGAGATCATAGCGGGAAGTTAGTGAACTTGACTAAAATCGTCAAATACTGGCGTGACAATAAAGTTGGTAGCGACACTGCCCCCAAATCCATATTGCTTACTACATTAATTGCACAATATTCTGTAACGGAAAACTCTGAAGCAGAGACACTGGTCCTTACACTTGAAAATATGGTAAACAATATTGATGAGATATTGGTAAATAATGAACCATATGTTGAGAACCCATCTTTAGCCGGTGAAAACCTTGCGCGTGATTGGGATCGGAAGAAGTATGACACGTTCAAGGTAAAACTTGAGAAGTTTTCCAAGGACTCGAGAGCATCATTGGATGAAGTGGATAAGGATAAGAGCATACAAAAGTGGCAGGATATCTTCGGAGATAAGTTCCCGTCAGAAATAAGCGAGGCAGAAAATGTTTCGAAAATGATAAAGACTGGGACTATAGTCGTTGATAGCAATGGGTCATTGAATACGAATAACGGTCAAAGAGTACCGCCTAACAGGTATTTTGGATGCTAATAAGTAAAAAAAGAGAAGAGAAAAACAAGCAGAAACCTAAAATTGTGACTTTAGGTGTTCAACAGCGACATATGACGGCAAAGTTTCCTGGATTCAGCTTTTACAAGATCAGTTGTTCAAATCTTGGATGGACAGGCCAGTTAAAACCGCAGGAAGATTCTCCGGTTTATACTGTAAAAATTGAATATGACGTTGACCATCCAAGGGTATATGTAATTAAGCCGAAAATCTTGGACAATGCCCCTCATAGATATGATGACGGGAGACTGTGTTTATATTATCCAAAAGACATGAGTTTTGACGAGACTTCTTTAATTTCAGACACGATTGTTCCTTGGACCGCCGTATGGTTATATTACTATGAAATCTGGCTTAAAGAAGGTGTTTGGTGGGGGCCTGAAGCTCCCCACCTTCCTCAAAGTAGTACAGGATATCGAATAGAAAGGCACTTTAGTTGAGGTGGGGTCAGTATGAGTAAGGATTGGAACCATGTACAGAAGAACGGTTGGGAGTGTGATAATGTAAAGATCCTCTCAATAGATGGAGGGGGTATACGCGGTATCTTTGCTGCGCGGTACCTAGCGAAAATTGAACAGGATCTGGGAAGCCCCATAAATGAAAGCTTTGATCTAATTACTGGCACTTCAACTGGAGGAATTATAGCTATCGCTACTTCTCTTGGTATACCAGCAAAAGAAATAGAGGCATTATATGCAGAAAACGGGAATATTATTTTCAAGCCGAAAAATCGTATCTTATCACGTTTAAATCTTGATTGCATTTTTTCGTGTAAATATGACAGTGGTGAACTTAAAAGATTGCTGGTTAGCACTTTAGGAGATTCTAAAATGTCAGATGCTCAAACTTTTTTATGTATTCCAGCAGTTGAACATAACAAGGCAAAGCCTAAGGTATTCAAAACGCCGCATAATTCACAACTTCATATTGATGCAAACATAAGTGTGGTAGACATTGCTTTGAGTACAGCTGCTGCGCCTACTTATCTTAAAGCGCATAGTATATCTGGGCATGATTGTAAACTCGATGGCGGGTTGTGGGCAAATAATCCTGTTTTGATAGGCATAGCGGAATCGGTAAAAAACGGTGTGTCACTAAATAAAATAAAGATACTATCAATAGGAACTGGTGAAACTTTTTATAACTCCACTAACAATAGGGCTTTTAATGGTGGATTAATAAGATGGAATAAGAAACTGGTGGATGTAATGCTAAACGTTCAGTCTGAAGGTGCTTTACAAATTGCCAAGTATCTAATTGGTGATAACCTTAAAAGAATTAATTTTACTCCAACCCGGTCTTTGTCTCTCGATTCAGTAAAAAAGACAGATATTGACTTCATGAAGCAGGAGGCGGATACAGTCTTTGCAAAAACATATAAAAATGATCAAAATATATATAACTCGTTCTTTGTATGACTAAATATGCAAGCCTTTCGAATCCATTGTAGCATATTAATGTGACATTCTTAAGGTGTACCTTATCTTTTTTCTAAGTGTAAATTTTATTTCATTCCAATCCAAGTAACCATAAAATTCTAACTCCTAATGATTCTGAGATTAATACTAGCTCTATATCAGTTACAGGGCGTGAGCCTGCTTCTATTTTTGATATTGAAGTTTTTTCTAATACAATTCCTCTAACGGCTAATCGAGCTAAAAGAGCCTCCTGCGTTATTTTCGGTTTTGCTGCATGCCTTGCTTTTTTTAATCGCTCTCCTATCAAATTACGCTTTCCAATTTGTAAGTTATCCATAGAATTCCTTGCTTTAACATTTATAGGTAGAGTATAAAATAAAAAAATGCATATAATTTGCTTATTAAGCAAGTACAGCGCATTTCGTAATTTTTTTTTTAGGAGGCACTAATATGGTTTTACCAAAAAGTTGCTTAAATGCTGAGGTAACAATTGTTGGTACAAGATCAATACTATGGCATAGATTTGGCCCAGAGGTCTTATCGTGTGAAAGAAAAGAAAAATCAGGCATAGCAGGAAATAATCCAGAAGAATGGAAGACAACAGTACTTATTACGGAGAATAACCAACTTTATATTGAACCAAGTTATATTTTTGCTTGTCTACGAGAAGGTTCTAGATATACCAAAAGGGGACGTTCATCATTGCAACCTATAATTGCTGCAACTTTGCAAGTTCTTGACAAAATAATATTAATAAATAGATTTCTACCAGAAAACATTACGACAGATCCAAATAATCCCGTATACTTGGATATTCGCAGTGTTAAAAATCCAATAACTAAAGCAAGAAATTTGCGTTATAGAGTATGTGCATCACCTGGCTGGATGACTAAATTTAATATCGCATGGGATAAAACTTTATTAAGTAAACCCGAAATGGAATCTATTATCATTGATTCAGGTATGTTTTCTGGGTTGGGTGATGCGAGAAATATCGGATTCGGAAGATATGAAATGAGAGATTTTAAGTTATACGATAATGCCTAAGAAAAGGTTACCTATTAATGTGTGGCTTGATATAAGAAAAAAAATTTGGCTTCGTGATAACGGTGTATGTACTCATTGTAATTGTAAAGTTGATTTGGATAAATGTAATATTGACCATGTTGTAAGTGGAAAGTATGGAACAAATAGTATGTGTAATCTTAGAACTTTATGTAGAAAATGCCATGCATTAAGATTAGATAAAAGGCACAGAGGTATGATATCAAAAGCACTTAAAGAAGATATTATACCATCAAACTGGAGGGAGCTGACATGGGAGTAGTTTATTTTTACATATTTGGCTGGGCAATGCGAGGTGGGGTGGGGTATGTTATGGTTGGGATAGGTTTGGTTCAAAGTAATAAAACAAGTTTTTGATATGCAAGCTAATAAAGTTTAGTAATGCTATAAACAATAAAAGAAATGTTAAATTTATGGCTCTTCAATTCAATCCATAATATAGTTGACGTTTTTAATTCCATGATATAACATTATAGTTAATAAATAGATATATGCAATCAGGAAAAAAATTCTATATTAAATGTTTATTGACTCTATAAATGAGTTTTGGTAATAAGACTTTTATAAATGATTTTGGATAAATATAAATATGTTTTCCTAGTGACTGTGACTACTGCAGTAAACTATACTGCAAAAAGTCATACAATTATAGATTAAAAATGTTAATAAGTTTATCCATATTACATTTGTCATTAGACAATAAGGATATTCTTAACTTGTACAAATTACTTTTTGTAGAAGAAGTTATAACGTTTATTCTTAAGTGTTTCGAAGGGGTGATTGTAATTTGTATGAGTTAGCTTATGTGGTAAAAGGATAGGCACTGTGGAAATTGTAGTACTCATTGCAGTATTGGTTGGTATAGCATTGATTTTCAGGGATGCCATCATCAACTTTGTCACGGACATCATGAAAAGTGTGTTTAATGATGACACGATCACAAAGGATGTTGACAGTACGAGTATCAGGGAGGACAACAAGGTCAACTAGGAGTGCGCCCGGAAACGAATGTATGCAGATTTTTCTGAACAGACTGCGCAGAAGGCCAATCAGGTAAGGCTGGATGGCAATGTCGATCAGGAAAGACAGACACTGGAAATCAGATGATATATGCCTGGTATGCAGCATAATGGGATTGCAGGCTGTATTGGCGTGAAGCTGTACTGCAGCTGCGGATCATATGGCTGCAGTACGGTCTGGCAGGATGCAACCGGGGGGGAGGTATTTATATGATACAGATGGCAGCAGATCATCCGACCGGACTCGGATTTAGATTTGAAAGCGATGAAGCAGCAAGTTTTCTTGTCTTGAATTGTGATGCGAAAGTATTGGAATATCAGGAACTTATGCTCGAACATAATCGTATGAGGCATGTTCTGCCGGTGGATGTAGTTATGAAGGAGGGTATAAGCTGTTATTACTATAATATCACTTCAAAAATATCTCTGTCCTTTTTTCTTGCCAGACGAAAATTAAGCAGAGAAGAATTTCTTAAGTTGCTTTTGAATATAACCTCAGTTGTAAATGACTCGGCAGGATACCTTCTGACAGTATCCAATTTTGTATTTGATCAGGATTACATCTATATCAGTCCTGAGACGCTCGAACCCATGCTTGTTTATATTCCGGCGGCATTGGAAGGCGGGTGCGGGACTACGCTGCAGACCTTTATTTCCGACCTGCTGATGCAGCATATCAATGTTGACGGGTTCGACGGCGGAAATCTGGTACAGCGGATCCTTGCGGAGATCAAGAGTGAACTGTTCAATGTGAAGTCCCTGATCATTGTCATTAATGATCTGCTGTATGTAAACTCATCCTATGTAAGTGATATGGCTCCAGGAATGGAAATTATCGAAGAAAGGATACAGCAGCCTATTCATGAAGAAAAAGCAAAAACAGCATCGGATTTTAAAGTATCCGGCTTAACCATTCTGGCTATTTTTGCTCAGGTAGTGATGGGTGCCGCTATATATGCAGGGCGCAATTTCCTGAATAATATCAGTGATAATCCCACAGCTACTTATGCTGCAGTTGTAATGATCGTGCTTGCGATAGAGCTGCTGCTATTTAGAAAACTAAATGCTGCAAAGCTGATACATGTTGGAGCGGCGAAGGAAAGGTCCGCTTCCCCTGCACAGCCGGATCATGCCGAAATGGGTGAGCCCGCTGTGACAGGAAAAGCCCACGGACCTATCATAAATTCACGGCAGACCAGCGCAAAACAGGTGTTGGCGAGGGTGGAAGCAGTGGTGAATACGGATCGGGATGCGATTCGTGCAGCAGCTGAAGTGGTGCCGGCAAAAGCTTCCTCAGTGACTGGCGCGCTTGCTTCGGCCTCAAGGCCGGTTATCTCAGATTCAGGAGTGGTTGTTCCGGCTTCGGGAGCGGTTATTTCGGTATCAAGGCCGCTTGTTTCGGCCTCAGGACCGGTTGCTTCGCCCTCAGGCAAGACGGAGCTGCTTGCGAGGCATACGAAAGGTGTGCGCATGTTGAAAAGTACCAGGCGGCAAAGCGGGGATGAGGATATATTCCTCAATAAGGA
>WSSedL1CaDRAFT_10000102_pt1 | contig 52612 bp, 48 predicted proteins | sample WetSurSL1Cattail_FD_9464 | JGI IMG/M metagenome (IMG submission 9464)
CCGTCATATCATCGATGAATGCTTTGACTTTTATGGCGGGGAAAATGCTTTGCTGAGCCTTGCCAACGGCGGAGGCAAATCTGTTTTGGTACAGGCCATGCTGCAGCCGATTCTACCCAAGGTGTCCCTGCTTGGCAGAAAGTTTGGGGACTTTTTCATCGGTAAAAGAACACCTTCCTATATCCTGCTGGAATGGAAGCTTGACGATGAAGCCGGGTATCTGCTGACCGGCATTGCGGTGTCTTCGAGGGTAACCCATTCTGCAAATGAGGAAGAGGAAAATACAGATATCCGGTATTTCACTTTTTTATGTGGGTATGAAAAGGCAAACGATTATGATATCAAACATATTCCGGTAACCGAACAGGTTGATAGCAATGTCAGGATCGCATCTTACAATGAGTTTAAAAAGCTTCTGCAAAAAGAGGCGGGAAGAAATCAAAGCGAATTGTTCGTGTATGACTCCACAAGGGAAGATCAGAGCCAGTATGAGAGAAAACTGAACAACTACAGCATTTCCAGGGAAGAATGGAAGGAACTGATCTTAAATATTAATGAAGCGGAGCATGGTGTATCGGAGGTATTCTCCGAATGCAAGACCTCCAGAAAAGTCATGGAACAGTGGATTATCAAGTATATTGAAAAGGTGCTGAACAAATCCTCCGATTCAAACCTGACCGATCATAAAAAGCTCGAAGCTATGATGGCTCAAGTGGCACAAGCACTGGTGGACAATGAGAACCATATCCGGGAATATCAGTCTATCGAGGGCTTTAACCGTGAGCTTGAGTTGCTTTACAAGGATACAAAAGAGGTGCTGACCCGGCTGGATCAGGAGGATGGACTCAGGAAGGAGATCGGCGGGAGCTATCAGGTATTAAAGAATGAAGAAGCAAAGCTGGCGCAGGAGCTTGTAGATGTGGAGGAGCGCCTCAAAGCGATTGGGGAAGAGCTGGAAGCCATTGCGCTTGAAGAAAAATCACAGGAAATCCATCAATATACGCAAGAGTTGGAAGTACTGAAGGAAAAGCTTCTGGAACTCGAGGAGTCGGGGAAAAGCTGGAAGGAGCTTCTGGAAGAGAAAAAATATAAGCGTGACCTGCAAAAAGCCGCTGAAAGATACGGCATAATTCAGCAGAAGGAAAAAACGATTGCACAGCTGCAGCAACGCCTTGAGAATGCATCCAAGGATCAGGAAAACCTGATGAAGGATTTGAACCGCGTACAATACACGTTGAAAATAGCCTATGAAGAGCAGTTGGCTGGCATAAAAAGAGAAATGAACGCAACTGAGCTATTGCGGGAAAGTGCTTTAGAGGAGATTGAGAAAAACAAAACAGGCGCTGCTGAATGTCAGACGCAGATGGACAAGCTGAATAAAGAAATAGGCGGCGTCGACAGGGAAATTTCGAACTTTGAAAAAGAGGAGCCCGGAATCCTTGAAAGCCTGAACCTGCAGCTGTTCCGGAATCCATTGCTGAAGGAGCTCGCACAGCAGGACATCGCGAAGGCCGGGGCGCAGCTGTCAAAGGAGCAGCAGGAAGCGGAAATGCTGTTGAATGAAAAAAGAGTTGAGGCAGACAAGCTGAAAGTCGCAGTCAGCGAATTGAGACAGTATCGGGACGGGTTATTGGCGGAGCATACCGGGCTCGAAGTTGAGAAAGCATCAATTGCGGCAAGAGTGGAGAATTATGAGGGCGAAAAACAAAAGCTTCTGGAAGCACTGAAGAGGCTCGATATCCAGAGCCAATATCTGTTTGACCCCGATTACCTCGTAAAGGCTGTAAAGGAATACTTGAACGACTGGGAAAACAAAACCTATCATTTAAAAATAGAAATCAGTGAACTTGAAAAACAAATCCACGGCATTGAAAAAGGGATCAGTTACCTGCCCGCAAGCCTGATCTCCATATTGGAGGAACATAATCTGCCCTGCTATACCGGGGAAAAGTTCCTCAGGGAAATCAAGGAGGAGGACAAGAAGAGCCTGCTGTTGGACAACCCTTTACTGCCGTATGCCCTTATTGCAACAGAAAAGGAAATCCCTCAGCTCGAACAGCTCGTCTCCGGCATGGAATTAAGCCAGGTCATCCCGGTGATCCGGTACAACCGGAGAGAGCAGAAAATAGCCACCGGACCTGAAAATATCGAATTCCTTGCATCCTCCAAAAACATCTCTATTGACAATGGAGATACCGCCATTGTCGTTAAAAGCCTGATGGAAAAGAAGGCTGAAACAGTACTTGAACTGGAAAAGGCGATGGAGGTTGTTGAACGCGTCAATCAGGATCAGCAGATCATAATTCATTTCAAGTGGACGGAAAAACAGGTCCATGAGCTTGAACAGGAGAGTGCCGGAAATGAGGAGGCCATCCGGAAAAATGACGAAGCCCTGCAAACCTGCAACCAGCAGATAGCCGCTTCGGACAAGCTGCAGGAGGAATTGACGGCCCGGATGGAGAGCTTGAAAGAAGAACTTGCGGTACAGCAAAATCGGGGTAAGGGGTTTGAAAATTACCTTGCAAAAAATACGAAATATATGGAGAACGTTCATTTATATAATGCCATTCAAGGTAAAATCAATAGTTTGGGTGCTGCCAGGAAAAAGTTCGACGAAGATAAAGTCCGATTTGAAGCGGAAGCGGAAGAACTCCGGAAGTTGCTGGTAAGTAAGGGGAATCATAAAAAGGACGTTGAAGAGAAATTGACAGAGGTGTCGGCTGCCAAAAAGGATGAGTTGATGGTTGATGCAACGGTTCCCGAACTGATTGGTGCTACGATTCCCGAACTCATTCATGCAACGATTCCCGAACTTGAAGGTAAGCTGGAGGCCTATAAAAAGCAGCAAAACAATGAGGTTTCCGACCTGAACGACCGGATCAGGGGTTATCGGAAGGATATTCAGAGTGATGAAAAAGAAATCGGCAAATTAAAGCTGACCACGGAAGAATATAAAACCATCGAGTATTCCGAGGAGACAGAAACTGAACTGGAAACGCTGTGCGGCAAGCTGGCGGGAGAAATCGACGGCTTGAAACAGGATGAGAATGACTGCCGGAACAGAAAGTCAGCTTTGACTGCAAGAATCCAGGAAGCCGGTAAAGTTCTCAACGGGAACCCGGTGGTGCCCATGGAAAGGATAAAAGGTCATTTTTCCAAAAGGCGCCAGGAGGCGAACCGGGGCATCCTTGAAAACCAGACACAGAGGGCCGGTATTCACAAGAGCGAACTCGAATTGGCCAAGCTTATCAGTACCATAGAAGCGGAAATCAAGGAAATACGTTACATGAAAGCTGAACTACCGCAGAAATCCTTTGAGGAAGTGAAAGCAGCCATTGATTCCATGCTCCACGAATACGGCAATTCCAGACGAAAATCCAATGAAGCCATAGACTCGTTCCGCAGCAGAAGCTCGAAATTCATCAATCAATACTCCGGAACCGGGGAAGGCACCGTGAAGGAAGCCGCAAAAGGCCTGCAATACCAAATGGAAGCCCTCGACCGTTCCTATGAAAAATACTATTACCTGAGCGAACGGATGGAGTATTATTTTGCGCAGCTGTCGCAGATCCTTAAAATCATGGAAAGCAAGATGCTTCAACTGGAACACAGCCAGAACGATCTGACCGAGCATGCGTTTATGGAAGCCAGCAGAATCTACCATGAGATCCCGAAAATCTCCGAAAACTCCACAGTGGAAATCGATGGCGTAAGGCGGAAAGTCCTCGAAATTCAATACGAAGAGATGGAAAATGAGCTCCAGGCGCGTGAAAAAATGAGCCTGTACATTCAGGATTGCCTGCAAAGCCTGATCAAACTGATCAAGGGCCTGGAAGACGAAAACAAGCTGAGGCGCGACATCGAAAAATACATGTCCACCAAAGAGCTTCTAAACATCATCAGCAGTCTAGAAAACTGCAAAATCAAAGCCTACAAGGTGGACCTGAATGAAAAAAACAGAAAAATGATGCCCTGGGAAGATATCATCATCAAGAACTCCGGCGGAGAAAAATTTGTCGCCTACTTCTCCCTGCTTGTAGCCTTGATCTCCTACAGCCGAAAGCAGATCAAAGGCTACGAAGCCTTTAAAAGAAAGGAAGAAAGCAAAGTCCTGATCATGGACAACCCCTTCGGCCCCATTACATCAGGCCACCTTTTGAAGCCCATGTTCGACATAGCCGAGAAGTACAACACCCAGCTGATCTGCCTGTCCGATATCAAGCAAGGCTCCGTGGTGAACAGCTTTGATTTGATTTATATGATCAAGATCAGGCAGAACATGATGCAGGAAGATTTTCTCGAGCTTGAGCCTATTTTGCTCAAGGAGCTTAGACAGGATGAGAAGCTGGAGAATGCGCATTTGTATGGCAGGGTGGAGCAGGCTAGTATGTTTGACTAAGGTAGGGGAATGGTGGGATGTGGATTTTTAAGTGTAATTGATGATAAGAGAAATGAGACATACAATTTAATTTACTCATTACCAATTGTAGAAGGAGTAACGATACCGACAGGGTTCATTAGGTGACATCAGCCTTTTATGTGGATTTATTAATATATTCTTCATGTTCTATAATCTACTTTAAACTAATTGCATTAAATTGTCCGCTTTAGTGAATATAAGTGGATCGAGAGCTGCAATGTGTTTATTGAAAATGATTCTCTCTATTAAATTTTAAGTCGAAATCTAAACTTCGTATTTGAGCTATCAAATTTATACTGATTAAACACAAGGTGAATTTCTCTGGATTCTCCTTCTTTATTCGAAAATTGTACTTTTTCGGATTCACGTTTGTAAAGCTTGTAAATTATTGTCGATATTGTTAATATTGAGATGGGGCTATTATGAATCGTGAATGATAGGGATAGAACTCCTCAAAGTTTTTTATTTAAAGTTGTAAATGGGAAATTATGCATATAATAGGAAGCTATATAAATTTATATAGAAGAGGTGTAAGTATGCATCCAGATAAGGCGTATGAAGTATTAACACAAATATATAATGAATTTGGAGATTTCTGTAAAACTAGAGGATTAGTAAGTGAATCTGATACAAGAGTAAAAATAATTGATAGAATATTGAAAGAAGTATTGATCTGGCCTGAAAATTCTATAATCCGCGAAGAGCATGTAAATAGCGGGTTTATTGATTATACACTTACATCTAGTAAGAACCGCAGATTAGTTGTTGTAGAAGCTAAACGGGAAAACCATTCTTTTGAAGTACCAATAGATAAATCTAACTATAAGTATAAATTAAATGGAAGTATAAAGACTAACAAACCTTTGTATGATGCAATTGAACAAGCACAACGATATTGTACTGAGAATGCAACACGGTTCGCGATAGTAACAAATGGTTATGCTTGGGTTATTTTTAGAGCATACCGTGAGGACATACCATGGAGAGAAGGATTTGCAGTAGTTTTTTCTTCGGCAGGTGAAATAAAAAAACGTTTTATAGAATTTTGGAATTTGCTTTCATTTGATCAAGTTATTTCTGGTTCAATGGAATCAATGTTCTCCAATATTCATTCTATAAGTAGAAAGCTACAAAGAGTAATAGATAATGTCTATAATAACAACAGATTACTTATTCGAAACAGATTTCATATTCAATTGAGTCCTATAGTAGACCAAATATTTGGAGATATAGCTGAGCAAGGACAAGTAGAGATACTAGAAAAATGCTATATTCATTCAAGAACTCTAAAAGTAATGGATGAAGATTTAAAAAGTATAATCAATGATGCAATTCCAAATTTTGCACTTAATGATGGGGCTAAAGATACTACACCTGGGAAATATGATGCAGGTAATTTTGGAGTAGAGTTATCAAGTGCGGTTAAAGATCCAGAAGGTTCTGTATTTCTGCTTTTAGGTGGGAATCATTATTTGCGACAAATAGAAATATTGTTCGTTTTATTGAATGCATATCATTTGGTAATATGCGAGAAGCATTAGATATGTTTGCAAGATTTCTATATTCAGGTAATACTGATGTTGATAAAATGTTAAGTATATTTTCAACACATAAAAGATATTATGTAGGATTTCATGAATTTGCAAAATCAGTTATTTTAGGTGATAAATACTATTATCGGGAATCTGAAAGTAGAGTTCTTAATATTTTTAATTGCGGAGCAGAGCAAAATAGTAGCCATTTTATGGGTTTACGATTATTGAACTATTTACTAGAATTCCGAAGCGTTTCATCTCCAGAAGGGCAAGGATTTATTGAGATTTCAAGAGTCATAAATGCTTTTGTTAATATTTTTGATAATGAAGAAGATTTTATAATAACTGCTGATAGATTATTAGGAAAGTATTTAATTGAAACTGATACTAGGAGTATAGATACAATACGTTTTTCAAATTATTTTAGAATTACGGCAGCAGGTTGGTATTATTACAATTACCTTTCAAGATCGTTTGCATATATTGATTTAATCTTTATGGACACACCAATAAACGATGATGGTGTTTTAAAAAGTTTGCTGGAATATGTGATAAGTGTGGATACGATTACGGAAAATTACCCGCATAATCGTTTAGAAAAAAATGAATTGCGTTTTTCAAGGGTCAATGAATTTATGAAATACCTACAAAAAGAGGAATCTCAAGAAAGAGAACGATTCAATTTAGATAAATTTGATAATCCGCTAAGTATAAAGATTGCAGATTTGATAATATCTCAAATTAATAGAGAAATCAAACTAATCAGGAATAAGTTAAAACAAAGTCCTTATATCGATGAAGCAGATGAGATTGAAATAACTGATTATCCTTTTGATACAGGAGAGGATTTAATTGAAAAATAAGCTTATATAGGTTGATTAGTATGGATGTTTTACTATATATATATTGGTAGAAGGCGTGGAACTTCGAGTTTGGCTAATAATAGGAGGTTCATAGAAGCAACTGGATTCAGTTAGTTTATGGGTAATTACAAATATAGACAAATATTTTATTTTTGTGTTTCGGAGGTTGCAATGATAAGGAGAATATCTGAAATTTGTAATACTGGAAGTTTTTATGATTGCAGGAATGGAGGCCAATGCCAATTTGAAAAATTAACACTGATTTATGGCTTGAACACATATGGCAAATCCACTCTTGTCGATATTTTAAACTCTTTATCTTTAAACGACCCACAAAGAATAATAGACAGAAAGTCTATTGGGGGCAGTGCCAAGGAAAATCCTAAGGTCACACTTAAGATGTATGACGATGGGGGAAAAGAAAAAACCGTTGTATTTAGTAATTCTGGTTGGCAGGGGTTCAACAATGATTACCAAATACAGATTTTCGACAGTAAGTATATTCAAAGTAATGTATTTACTGGGCTTGATATTACACGAGAAAATAAATTGAATATTACAGAGTTTATTTTAGGATCTGAAAATGTAAATTTAGCAAAACAGATCAGTGACCTAAAGAAGCAAAAAAGGGACAAAGGGGCGGAAATCAGAACAATCGAGGGCAGTATTTCAAAGATACTACCTCAAGGTACAGACCTATCTAAATTTTTGACACTCAAGGTCAGAGACAATTTTGATGAGATATTGTTAGGGCAAAATAAAGCTAAAGAGGATCTGGAAAATAAAAACAGATTCTCTCAAAAAATTCTTAGCATTAAAGAAGCTGACCCAATAATGATAGATACAGCTATAATTTCAGAATTTAGAAAAGTGAACGAACTTCTTGGAAAAACGTACGAGGATATTAACAACGATGCTTTAGAAAGAATAAGGCAGCACTTACATCATAATTTTCTGCAATCGGATTCGAATTCTGAATTATGGATTAAAGACGGCATTCTAAAATATTATAATGAAAGTGGTGTTGGACAAAGCTATTGCCCATTCTGCGGACAAGCTATTTCCAGTAGTGAAGATTTAATTGATGTCTACAAACATTATTTTAGTGAAGCATACCAGAACTTCAGCGAACATATCATAGGGAGTTTAAGAACAGTATACAAAGACATTAAAGATCGAATAAAGCATATTAACAATTCTTTACTAAAAGATAATTTAATTCGCTTGAAAGGCTGTTTTGAATATATTCTAGATATCGTATTTAGAGATAATGTAAATTCGCTCGAAACAGCTTCTGCTAAATTGAATGAATGTATAAATGCTTATGCCACCGAATTAGGTAACTTACTAGAGCAGATAGAAGTAAAAGCCAAGCAAAAAAAAGAAGTGCCTTATGAAAATACTTTATCAATAAACTTGGATAATATTGAAATCATTGTTATCGACATTAATTTGAAACTAGCAGCAGTTAATGAAATCGTAAATTATATTAATACATTTATTGAGAAAACTAAAAAGAGTATTGAAAGTGATGAAATCACTAAACGGCTAAAAGACACACAACATATTATTTCTGAGCTAGAATTGGAGCAATTAAGAGAAAGATGCAAAGAGCTTTGTAATACATTCTTTGTAAAAGAAAGGGATCAAAAAGCTCTAACTCTTGAAATTGCTAAAAAACAGAAAGAGCTTGAGAAGAAAATGAATGATTTCCTAAACTTGTATTTTGACAAAATGAATAGGTATTTACAGGTGTTTGGTACAAGGAATTTTCAAATTGAAAGAAAAATTGCGACTAATGGCGATATGCCTGTAATTTCACTATGCGTGAAATTTAAGGGGCAAGTAGTTAACGAAAAGAACCTAAAGAACGTATTAAGTGAATCAGATATAAGAGCTCTTGCTCTTTCTATTTTCTGGGCTAGACTAAGCACTGAAGAATCATTATCAAAAACGATAATTGTTTTGGATGACCCTATAACAAGTTTTGACAGTAACAGGATTAGAGCAGCAGTTTCTGAAATTTTCAACTTGAGTGGAAAATGTGCTCAAGTTATTGCATTATCCCATTATGAAAATTTCGTTACTACCTTACTTGGCTGTTATAATGGAAACTGTGAGTTGAAAGTAATAAAGATCAATAAGGATAGTAAGACGAGCTTTCTTGAAAATTGTGATCTTAATGAATTTTTACTTGATGAGCATGATAAAAAGCTTGAAAAGATAGAAAGGTTTGTATCTGGCGAAATAAATGAAGACATATCAAAAGACTTAAGGGTTTATTTTGAAAACGAGTTTAAGCGGAGATATCGCTATCAAATCCTAAAACTAAGGATTGAAAATCTAATGATGAAAGATTTAATTCTAAAGCTTAATGAAACTTGCATTATTAGTGATAGTATAAAGGAAAAAGTGCTGGATTTTCTTAGAATACTGAATCCTGAACATCATAGATACATACCTTCCAACCCCGAGGAATGGAGGGCAATCGCTCTGGATGTCCTGAATTTTATTTTTTGTGTTCTAACAGTCACTCAAACCCAATCAATATAAGATTACTGGATGAAAGAAAGAATTTACCATTCTCTAATGACGAAATATTGATTAACTTTATCAAAGAGAATAATGTAGTAGCTTTTAATCATGCGCTTGACGAATTGGATAATCCCAATGCAACAGAAGGGGATAAAAGTGCTTTAAATATAGCAACTCAAATAGGAAATAAGGAAATTATCAAAAGGCTTAAGAGCAAGGGCGCAGATATAAGTTATAAAGACAGTACCGGCTTGAATTCTTTAATGGTGGCATGTTATTTAGGGAAAGCAGATCTAATTAATGAATTGGTGAATGATGATACGATAAATTCAAGAGATAATACCGGGTATACGCCACTTATGTTTGCGTGCAATGCCGGTCAATTTGAATGCGTTAAAGAATTAATTGCCCTGAATGCAAATATGAATGCAAAGGATAATGAAGATTCGACACCTATTATGTTTGCTGCCCAACATGGCTATGATTCTATTGTTAAGTATTTGCTGGAGAATGGTGCTGATAAAAACACGGTAGGCAAATATGGCTTGAAGGCCATTGATTTTGCAATACAAAACAGACATTCATCTACAATAAAAGTTTTACAGGAGTGAGATTATTCATTCCATTTTCCGAGAGATGTGAGGAATTCCAGAGGAGGACTTAATTTTGGGAAAGCCTGATATGATCTTATTTGACTTTGGAGGTACAATCCTTTTGGATGATCCGGAGCCCGATTTTGTAAATGGCACGAAGAAAGTCATGGAGCTTGCTGATGATACGAATGGAGCTACCCCTGAAGAAGTTCAGAAATTTGCAGACATATTGGTAGATATCTCATTTGAAGATAGGAAAAATCGGATTATTCAAGTTACAGAGCAAAGCTTCAACAGGTTTTTATATGGGTATTTCGGAATTAAGTTCTCAAGAATGCCGTTTGAGCTGGAGAGGACTTTCTGGGATAATGCCTTTCATTTTAAGCCTGCGCCGGGGATTGATGAGCTGTTTGCTTTTTTGGATAGGCTGGGTATACGCAAGGCGATCCTAAGTAACAATGCTTTTGAAGAGTCAACGCTCAGATATGAACTTGACAAGCATTTTTCCGATAAGGAATTTGAATTTGTAATATCTACAGCGGATTATTGCTTCAGGAAGCCTTCGCCGATGATTTTCAACCTCGCATTGAAAATAGCCGGTTTGGAAAAGGAAAATGTCTGGTATGCCGGTAACAGCCAGACGTGTGATGTGGCAGGAGCATACAATGCCGGTATTTTGCCGGCTTGGTACAACCCGGTAAATGAGGTTCTTGTTGATGAATATAAACACATAGAACATTTGGAAATAAGCTGCTGGCATCAATTAATAGAGATTATGGAGGAGATGGAAGCGGTTATTCCTAAAGTAATTTTATAAAAGAAAAAAGTTCGAATTATTCTATTAAAGCAGATTATTGTGACTTCTTGTTATCTATTTGTCCTTTCAAAATAATGAAATTGTTAATTATATCTTCCAGGAAATGTGAGGAATTCTATGAAAGCTTTTAAGAAATTGACACAATATGGAAGCAAAAGTGAAATATTGAATATGCAGCATAAATATGAATGCGGAGAAAGCGGAGCATTGACATGGCTGGGGCAAACTCAGCACAGTATTGCCGCCATGGATCAGACGGGTATCGCTTTGAATGCAGTATTGGAGTGGAATCTTGAGGCTGAAGGTATTGCATGTGCCCTGAACCATGAATGCATGAAAACAGGATGGCGCAGTCCGTTACACGGCATACCGGTACTGCTGAAGGACAATATCGACACGGGTGACTGCATGCATACCTCGGCGGGCAGTCTTGCACTTGCGGAACGCTACGCATCACAAGATGCATCCATAGTGTCGAAGCTTCGGGCGGCAGGAGCAGTTATCTGTGGTAAAACGAACATGACGGAGTTTGCCAATTTCATGACCGATAATATGCCTGACGGCTACTCATCACGTGGAGGCCAAGTAAAGAATGTATGGAAGGCCGATGCAGATCCGTCCGGCTCATCTACCGGTTCAGCTGTGGCTGTGGCAGCTGGTTATGTACCATTGGCGATAGGAACGGAAACGTGCGGTTCTATCATAAGTCCTGCAGCGGCAGCAGGAATTGTCGCATTGAAACCTACTGTAGGCTGGGTAAGCAGGAAGGGTATCATTCCTATTGCACCTTCTCAGGATGTAGCCGGTCCTATGTCGCGTACAGTGGCAGATTGTGCATTGGCGTTTTCAGTAATTGCAGGTTACGATCCTGCCGATCCTGTGACAGGGTTGTGCATTGGCCGGCCATTACCGAAAGCTGAGGACTTCCAAAAGTATTTGAATGGGTTGAAAGGAGTACGTATAGGAGTATTTATGCTGGATGAGGATGACAGACCGGTAAAATATCCTGCCTTTCATAATGCACTACATGTATTGGAATCCCTGGGTGCGGAGATTGTCCCGTTCTCGCCGCCGCCAGGTGTTGGAAAGCATATGGGTACGGTTCTATTACATGAATTTCGTCCTGCAATGGATGCAGCGCTTAACAATGGTACGGGATCAATACACTCACTGGCTGATATTGCAGCTTTTAATGAAGCGCATGCGGAAGAATGTTTGCGTTATGGGCAGACAAATATAGCAAAGGCATTATCTTTACCAAAACCTATGTTGACTTCTGTATATTTTGAAGCTCGTGAAACGGCTCGAAGTGCACTACAGGCAGTACGGAAGAGTTTTTCCGAATTATCGCTTGACGCAGTAGTTTCGCTATATGGACTTATGGTGTTCCCGGTAACAGGTTGTCCGGCATTGACATTACCGGTTGGATTTGATGAGGAAGAAGGCATACCTGTACCTATTGTAATCAATGGCCTGCCCTTTACCGAAGGTAGTATTCTGGGCATAGGCATGGCATTGGAAACAGCATTGAATCTATGCCTCCATCCGACTTTAACTAAAATGGTGAATGAGAATGAAATAGACAAAATGAAAGGGTAATCGTAATGGCAGACTTGAATACAGCGGTAACTAATCTTAATCTGGTATTGGACATAAAAGAGGACTTAATCTTGAAAAAGCCTGATATGAGCTTGTTTGACTTTGGAGGTACAATCCTTCTTGATGATCAGGAGCCTGATTTTGTTAATGGCACCGCCTTCGCCGATGATTTTTAACCTCGCATTGAAAATAGCCGGTTTGGAAAAGGAAAATGTCTGGTACGCCGGTAACAGCCAGATTTGTGATGTGCCAGGAGCATACAATGCCGGCATTTTGCCGGTTTTGTACAACCCGGTAAAGGAGGTTCTTGTTGATGAATATAAACACATAGAACATTTGGAAATAAGCTGCTGGCATCAATTAGTAGAGATTTTAGAGGAGATGTAAACGTTAAATAGAAGGATATCTTGACTATGACATATCGTTGTACTGCTGCTCCGTTTAAGTATCATGTTGATGCGATTTGAATATAATATATAGTGCTAGCAAATAAATTGCATCTCATATTTCTGAAAATAATTGACGGTGACGTTAATTTGAGATACAATTGAATTAGCTCATTTACCATGTGTAAAAGGAGTAACGATGCCGCCTAAGTCAATTAGGCGGCATCAGCCTTTTAGAGAATTTATTTTATATTCTTCATATTCCTTTTGCAATTTGCGCTTTCTATGTCCTTCAGTTACCGGGTATGCAGTCCAGAATAAAATGTAATCGTTCCTGTCTGCCAGGACTACCAGATATTCTATATCTTCGCACCAAAGTAATATTCTTTTTTCACCATTACGATTGTTTTCCCATACTTTAATTTTTGCACAGAAGGTATTACAGTATTCGATAATACTTTTGGGCCAGGAAATACGTTCATATCTTCTTATATCAGGGGTCCTTTCGGCTTCAATTGGACCCTCGGAAACAATATGCCAAAATGTTGATTCTCGATTTCTGAATAACGGATGGCGCTTCAAAGCTAGAGTCTGTCCCTTGAAGACCGGTTTTGCATTTATGTAGTCTTTAATAAATAATTCATACACAGCATTTTCATACTCGAAATATTCACCATTATAATCGGTGAATAGAATAAGGGAGGGTATATTTGTACATATAGTACTCATCTTTGAGCCTCCCTTGGTTTCCATACAAAAAGATTGAATTTTGTTATATATGGTGCGGTAGAATTAATTAAGTTGTGACCAGACAGCATTTTAATAAGTTCAATCAATTCCATCTTTGCAGTACTTGTTGCTAAACTTCTATTTGAATAGGAAATTGCCCCAATAAGCAAGTCAGTAAGTTGAAGGAGTTCTATCTCATGCGAGCGGACGAGTTGGATGTTTTTAACTGTTTCGTTATAAAAATTATATAAGCTCCGGTTTAAAACATCTTGAAGCTTTCTAATTTTTTCTGCTCCCTGGGTGTCTTTTATATCAATATATATTCTGTACTGATCGCCAATTTGAATCATTTGCCTAAGTAAAAGAAAATACATTCTATAATACCAATTATCATGCGTCAAGTTAAATGCCTTATAGTTAAGACTCTTTTTACCGGTTGCAATTACAGATCTGAAATTTATATATGGATTTTCAAAAAAGTACTCTATCAGTTCTTTATAAAACTCGATCTTTCCTTCGGATACTTTTGTCCACTTAATTTCCATTGAAGGACTCAATTGATGTTTATCTTTAATTTGGCGAATATGTTGGTTAATTATTTTTGCATGTTCGACGGGGCAGGATATACCGCCTAGAATCATAATATCTTCTCCGTCATTTAGCAGATGGCAACTCTCATCACAATATATATTGTAAATCTGATTCATATGATTACCTCAAGTTTTGCATTTTACAAGCATATTCTACCATAACCAGCAAGATAGTGAAAACAAAAAACTTCATTGATGAAAGAGCACCTACTTTTCTTCTGCGAGAGTAGCAAAGTACATAATCAAAAGATAGAATTTTTGATTATCAATTTAGAACTGATTGCATTACAAAGTGTGCCATAAATGCTTATTTTCTCAGTAGATATGATGGCTGTTGAGAATATTGCAGAAGATGCAAAGTATACCGGAGTCAGGCTGAAGATAAGCTGTTTGCTTGGTAATGCTGCCAATGTATTGAGTATTGACATAGGCTTTGGAGATGCGGTTATTCCTAAAGCAGTTAAGATGCAGTTTCCGTGTATTCTCAACTCCGAGCCTATCGCTATATATAACTGCTATATCCCGCCAAGGTGCTACCATGTTTCTTCGTTCGTCATATGGATTTAAGCTGTTCTCATAATCCAAGACATATGACCAAGCTAATTCATAAGCCTTGTCAAGAATTCTTTGCTGGATATACAGTTTTGCTTCAGTTTCAAGCGGTATTTTAAGCTGCACCTGGTCATCAAATGGCAAGTATTTGAATAACATTCAGGATAAAACTCCGGATATTTCATGATTAATTATATTATCATTGGAAGCATAATATCTATGAGGTATAATCTTGTTACAGCTTTTTATTAAAAGGAGAGGTAAAATATGTTGAAGAAAGCGGAAACTGCACTAATAGTGATAGATATGCAATATGGCGGAGGAGCACCTGACGGCTCGCTGGTAAAGATGCTGAATGTTGATGTGACAAAGCAGGAAGATATAGTAACACCAATGGTGAAATTAAAGGACTACTTTAATGAAAATGGAATGTTGGTAGTTAATGTTAAAACAGAATATAATAAAGATTTTAGCGATTGGAACATGTTGGATAAAAGGTTTGAGGTAAAAAAGTACAAGCATTTTGTTAAAGGCTCTTTAGACGCAGAGATTATTCCTCCTCTGGCACCTCGAGAAGGGGAAGAACTGGTCGTGAAGAATAGATGGGATGCGTTTTTTGATACGAAATTGGATGAAATACTGAAAGATAGAAACATCAAAAATTTGATAATTGTTGGAGCTGCTACAGATGTCTGTGTACTTGAAACTTGCAGTCATGCTTTTTCTTTAAATTATAACTGTATTGTTCCAATCGAAACTACAGCATCCTTCAATACTGAAAGAAAGAAAATGGGCTTGGAATTGCTTGGCTTTGGCAGAAGCCAGGTTGTCCATGCGGAAGAAGTATATAAAATGTTTGAATAGAAGTCCCGATATTCAGCATAGTTGAAAAAGCAACCTTACTTTTTCTTTATAATCAATTTCTAATAAGAATAAAATTTAAACAGCAATTATTAAAGATAAAACCGCACTTCAATTTTTTAAGGAAATCGGTATTGATGGCGAAGCAGGCTCGGAGTCATGGCAAATTCAAGCATCCACCTATAACGGCGCCCCCGCTTTGGCAATGTATATAAACATCGGCTCCAAATATTATCAACGGAATCTGATCGCGTTATTGACATGGCAAAACGGTAAGTTTTTGCCGATAGCAATGAGTCTGGAAAAAGAACAGGAGCTTTTAAGCAATGCCGATTTAGACAGGGATGGTAAAACGGATGCCATTTATCTCGATAAATCACAAATCGAGGAGGGACTTGTCACATTGCGCGTCCTTAATGAAGACGGCACGGAATTATGGAGTGAGCAGCTTTCTACCTCGCACGCAGGCTGGGATTCGCTGTATCTCTGCGAACTCGACGGGAAGGAATATCTCCTTCGGTATGATCCTGCCATGTTCCAGGGAAATTGCACATATATGTATGCCCTTTTCACGCTGGAAGGTGGTAAGGAAAAAGTCTTCCAAACCAATACGCTCGAGTTTGACATAAATGGAATCAAAGCGCTGGATGCGCCTGAAATGGTCGCTTTTGCCGAAGAAGTAAACGCACTTCTCCGCAAGAGTACCCTTCTCATAAGCGCCAATGGCGGTACTTATTCCTTTGGCTTATCGTCGGCAGAGCCATTCTTTGAGAGGTACTCATGGCTGGGCGACAATCCGAAGCTCTATACGGGCAGTGACAACCTTGAAACACGCCTTAAAAAATATAGCGATGATGCAATCTCAAACCGCAAGATCAGCGATAATTCTATAGGAGTATTTATGCTGGATGAGGAGGACAAGCCGGTAAAATATCCTGCCTTCCACAATGCACTACATGGGGTAGTATTCTGGGCATAGGCATGGCATTGGAAACAGCATTGAATCTGTGCCTTCATCCGGCTTTAACTAAAATGGTGAATGAGAATGAAATAAATAAAATGAAAGGGTAACAGTAATGGCAGACTTGAATAGCGACATTTTTTCTTGTTAATGGTAAAATAGAAAGCACTGGTTACCCTGTTCTACACACAATTGGTATTATCGCCTTGGTATCTGTTGCCGGATATTTTGCGACACTTATATATTCTAATAGGAGGACTAAAAGTAATGGCATTAGATTTTATGGAATTCCTTAAAGTTATTTTTCTTGGTATCATTGAGGGGATTACGGAATGGCTGCCTATCAGCAGTACTGGACATATGTTGTTGGTTGATGAATTTTTAAAGCTTAATAGGAGCGAAGCATTTAAAGAAATGTTCTTTGTAGTCATTCAGCTTGGCGCTATTTTGGCGGTTGTTGTGATGTTTTGGAATAAGATGCTTCCGTTCCAATTCAAAGACAAATCACATCCTGTTATTAAAAAGGACATATTTTCGATCTGGTTTAAGGTAGTGGTTGCTTGTGTACCGGGGGCTATCGTAACAACTCTCTTTGATGATTATATTGATGCCCATCTGCATACCCCGGTTGTCATTGCTGCAGCATTGATATTTTATGGCATCGCATTTATCTTCATTGAAAATTGGAATAAAACACGAGCTCTGCAAATTAACAAGATATCTGATATTACTTATCAAAGTGCCTTGATAATTGGTTTGTTTCAAGTGCTATCAATCATACCCGGTACCTCCCGCTCTGGTGCAACGATTATTGGCGCTTTGATGATTGGTGTATCCCGGGTAGCAGCTGCGGAGTTCACATTTTTTCTTGCCGTACCTGTTATGTTTGGACTCAGTGCGATTAAAATGCTAAAATTCGGTTTTAATTTTACAGGTGCAGAATTATTTACATTGGGTCTTGGTATGGTGGTAGCATTTGTAGTATCTGTACTTGTAATAAAATTTCTAATGAGTTATATTAAAAAACACGATTTTAAAGTGTTTGGCTGGTATCGTATTGTGCTCGGTGTAATCGTCCTGATTTACTTTTTCATTGTATAGGTTATCATCATCACCTTTTATGCTGGATTGTATGAGCAATTTGAGATATTTTATTTTAATGAAGCAATTTAAAGTAAATGGAATATAAATATATACCATGTGGCAATAGACGGTTAAAATGGCTTATTGATTAAAGGATAGCATAGATGTATTATTACTGCATTGAAATTTTATTTAATGCATACTTATTCCAATGAATGAAAAAAGTAAATACTGGTATGAATTAGTGTAGCCTGATTTTTTAGCAATGATAACTGGATCAGGTAGATAAATGTTATAAAACTGTGAATTTATGGCCTATATAAAAATAGTAACTCATTTTTACAAAAAAACATCCCGAATTACACATCTACCCTTCCTTTATCATAACATACTTAACTCATCGAAAGTGACAAGCTCCACATTTCCGAGTTCCTTCGCCTTATCCATACAGCCTTTTGTAAAGCCTTCTTTTGCAAAAAGATGGTTTTGCCTACACGACGGTGACCATATATAACGGCAAATTCAAACATGCCGTTTTCATAGCGTTGTTTTAAATCGTTAAGTTCTCTTCCTCTTACTATGAACATCTGAGCATCTCCGGTTCCTTCAGTAGATTAAGTAAACTATACTTTACTTAACTAATCTAAGTTTGTCGATAATTTCCTGAATTATACTTAATTAATGCTTTTAATGGCTTTCAAACATATATGAATTTTGATAAAATTCAATTCAGATAGTATAAATTTAGTTGAGAAAATATGAAAAAAGGGAGAGATGCGTTTATGAGCGAAATACTTGATAGAATTTGTTTTAATTGTTCTAGCTTTTTTACAGATGTGAATGATTTAGGAGGTGACTTTGGGGTATGCGTCATGGATGAAGCATTTGAAGAATATCTTGATGAGATTATCGAAAATTCAGATTTCTCCTCGTGTATAGATTTGTACAAAGAAAAGAGTTTTGATGGGAATCGAGATGTTTGTTCTGATTATGCAGAGATTGAAATCATTGAATTTGAAGAGTTGGAAAATGGAAATCAAATGACAGAGGAAGAAGCTGAACAGTATTTTGAATCATTAAGGACTCAGGATGTAAGTAATATTGCCGAATTGCTATATAGTAAGGAAAAAGAAAAAAATAAAGCTATCTCCACTCTTTTAAATTATATAGGTTTTAGAAACAAAAATGCATTTGACATTATGCTAAATTATTACAGGAATATGCCTCTGGTTGAGTCTATTGATGATGTTCATTTCAGGTTGAAAATCCTGGATGGATTTTATCATTTCAATGCCAATACCAATACCAATAATGACTTGATTGAGATGTTAATAGATGAATTATATAAAATGCATTCGAACAATACCACAAGACAGCTCTTTTCAAGTATTTTAAAGTTTCTATCTGGCTGTGAATCAGATATTGTAATTGATAAGCTGACATGGTTATTGAATAACAGAAAGTTTAGCCTCAGAATGGAGCAAAATATACTTTCTGTTATTCAAAAACATAAGGGGTCATATTGGTTTTAGATAATTGAACGTTAATAATATGTGTTTATCATAATTATGATAAACTATCAATGTAAAAAATATCCATATGAAACAAAAACAAACCGAAGATATATCGAAGCGGAGAGCATCAAAAAGCCATCTGCTTTTTACCCGCTTCAGCCCTTTCTTCGATTCCATTCATTCTGCCTATACTCAGTCGGGGTGACTTTCTGCTTCTTTGTAAATTGCTTGATAAAATAGGTGTCATACTTGAAGCCGCAGGCTTCTGCCAGTTCTCTTATATTGAGGTTCGTATGCACAAGGGCTTCACAGGCAATCTTTATCCTGTGATGAATCAGATAGTCCATTGCAGTGTGCCCGGTTTTCTCTTTGAAACGGCGGTTCAGCGAGGTACGGTTCAGGTTGACGACCTTGCACAGGTGATCCAGGCAGATGTTATTCTGATAATTTGTATGTATATATTCCAGTGCTATCTCCACGTATTCTTTCGGAATTTGCCGGGATTCCTCAAAGTTGTTTTTATCCATTTCCTCATGGAGGTCATCAATGAGGTACAGCGTTTGCAGCAGGTAACGGCGTATACGGCAGGTCCACATACCATCGCTTTGGGCATAGGTTTCCGTGCCAATTATACTCATCCATTCGCTGATGCGCAGGTACATCGGAGGGGGAACCGGAATAATTCCTGCAAATCTGTCGGAATGCTCCAAAAATATCATCAGCATGTTTCTGTCATGCTGATCCTCCATGGTGACAAACTTATCATCTGATAAGGCCTCAAAGGTAAGGCTGCTATTCAGGAAAACCGGATGAAAGCTAAAGGATTTTGCAGAAAAATGGTGCGAGTTCAGCATAGAAATCCGGTCGTATTGAGAGAGGCTAATAACACATGGAGCAGTTGCAGTCCATGTTTTCTCATTTATCATGATGCCGGCAGTACCGTTCGTAACAAGCACAAGTGTCATGCGTTCAGGAACAGGCAGCAATTTCAGCTGTTCATTTGCTTCGAACTCTATTGGGACAACTCTTGTACGGTACCGATCAACCTGCGGCATATTCATTCACCCCACATTGCAGATAGTATAGCTAAATGCTTCAGATATGACATTGTATTCACTTAAGGATTTTTCTAAACTTATTATACTATATAAAATGGAAAAAAGATTAGGGCTCTTCATTTTTTTCACTTGTTTTACATTTGGTGCCTTGTTGATATAAATATTTATTCCTTATAAAATTCTTGTTTAGCTGGTGGTGGAATGATGTTATACAAAAAGAGCAAATTGGGAATGAAATACACCCGGCTGATCACCGGTTCACCTGTTCTGTTTTTAGCCTTCGTTTTCTTCGGGCTTTCTCTGTTTCTGTTTTTAGCGCTCACGACAAAGCTTGATGTAATTAACACATTTACAGCAGTGGTAAGGACTGGCGATTATGAGACCATGCTTTATATTCAAGAAGCTGAAGCTTCAGATATTGCTGAAACTGCAAATATTACAGAAACTGTAAATATTACAAAAGGAGAGGCCTTTATCTATCTGGATAAAAGTAAAGCAGTTTATCCTGTTTTGATTCAACATGTTGAAAAATCAAATGCAAATCTTGCCTTGCATTTTAATTCCGACGGGCAGAAAATGATTCAAGCCTTGTCATCACACAGCTTATTTATTGATATTCCACAAGGAAAGGAAACACTGCTGCATCGCATATTTGTAAAGGGGGGCAAGGGTCATGGAGGGTAAAATGAATTTATTTGGGGGCGTAAAAGCACTCTCAAAATATATTACGAAGCATAAGCGTAAATTCATTCTGTTCTACCTCGGGTGGCTGTTTGACAGCATTTTTACAGTGATCACTCCCATTATTTTTGCGATTATGATTGATGAGATGGTTTACTATAAAGACCTGCATGCCTTTTTGCAGATCAGTTTTGTTTTCGTTGTCCTGTCGGTGTTTTCATGTGTGCTGTACTTCTTTGATTATACGCTGCATCATTACCTGATGAGTATGTATACTTTTGATATCAAGCTTGATTTGTTCAAAAAAATGCAGTCGATGAAGGCTTCCTTCCTATCGGACGCCAAAACCGGCGATATGATAAATATGCTGCTTGACGATACTGACGAATGTATGCATTTTGTAATACGCAATGTCATACACCTGATCAACAACTTTCTGAAGGGCGCATTTTACATCGTATATATCTACATTATCAGTATCCCTGCCGGGCTCGTTGTAACAGTGTTTTTGCCTTTCGCAGCCTATTCCACCTTCAAATTCAGTAAAAGGATAAGGAGACATACGGACGACCGGCGGGAATTGTATGGCGGGTACATATCCCGGCTGTTTGAATTCCTGAAAGGGCTTGCCGATATTCGACTGCTTTGTGCGGAACGAATCGTTCGAAAGGATTTTACGGCGCATCACCGCAGGCTGTTTCATACAGATATAAAAATGTCCGTATCCAATTTGATCTCTGACAAAATTATTGAAGGGATCAATTTAATGTTACAGCTTTCTGTTTATGGAGTCTGCGCGTATCTTGCCTTCAGCGGTCAAATAACAATTGGCAGTGTGCTTGTACTGGTTTCCTTTGTGTTTACACTGAAGGACGAAACAATCTACCGGCTTGCGCATAATTTCATGGATGGCCAGGCCAGACTTACCTGCATTTCAAGGATTAAGCGTTTTCTGGCTGAAGAGGATGAGAATTCATGGAGGGGCAGGAGCAAACTGAATGTTACCAGAGGAGAGATTGAATTCAGGAATGTTCATTTCGGGTATGAACCGGAAAATCCGGTGCTTCAGGATTTTACCGTCTCTATTCCCTCCGGCAGTCATATTGCGATCACAGGCAAAAGCGGGTGCGGAAAAACAACGCTGGCTTCTCTGCTTACCGGTATGTATGAATTAAAATCCGGGATGATTTTAGTTGATGGCCAGAACATAACCGAATGCAGCCTGAAGTCCATTCGGCAAAGTATAGGTGTCATACAGCAGGATGTTATGGTATTTGACGCAACGATTCGTGAAAACCTGCTGCTTGGCAATCCAAAAGCAACAGAGAAGGAATTGTGGGAGGCCTGTAAAAAAACCGGCATAATTGAGTATTTTGAAAACCTTCCCCAAAAGCTTGATACTTTACTTGGCAGGGAGAGAGCAGGCTTATCCGGGGGTCAGCGCCAGAGGCTTGCCATTGCACGTATTTATTTAAAGAACCCTTCCATCATCATTTTCGATGAAGCGACAAGCGCCCTGGACAGTGAAACGGAACAGATCATACATAGTGCATGGCGTGAACTGCTGGTTGGAAGAACGGCAATCATCATCGCACATCGACTGAGCTCAGTCCTGCTGTGTGATCATGCAATACTGATTGAAGATGGAAGAGTTCAGACGGCGGGCAGGCCTGATGAGCTTATGCAAACCAGTGATCGTTTTAAGGAATTGTATGCTGTAAAGGGGGCGTGTTGAAATGCTTAAGTGGCTTCCTTTTTTGCGTGCATTAAGCTACCGGCTGGAAATACTGAAGAAACTGAGCCCATTTGCAAGGGGTGTGAGAAAATATTTTATACTGATTGGCATGATTGGCGGTATCAGCATGGCAAGTTCACTTATTCTGCCGGTCTTTTACAGGCTGTTTGTTGACCGGGTCATTATCGGAAGGGAGGTTCGCCTGTTTGCAACGGTCGCCGCCGGATATTTTGGCTTATTCCTTTTGAATACACTTTTGTCATTCCTGCGGAACTATGCCGGGAACAGGCTTCTTCACAGGACGATATTCCGGATTAAGCATAGAATATTGTGCAACTATCTTTCATTTCCGTTTCATGAATATGAAAAACGCAGTACAGGTGACTTGAAAATGCGTATTGAGGACGATGCTTCAAAACTTGCTGATTTTGGTGGGGCGCAGACGGTTGAATACCTTAAATCCCTTATAACTGCAGTTGTTGCGGCGATATTGATCCTCACGGTCGAATGGCGGCTTGCTTTGTTTTCTATCCTCGTAATACCACTTACTTTTTATCTGGATCATAAAATCAGCTTGAAAGAAAAGGAATTGAATGATATAAACCGTGGAAACGATCAGAGGTGCAGCAGCTGGCTTCAGGCATCAATACAGGGGTGGAAGGAGGTAAAAGCACTGAACCTTCAAAAGCGGCAGATGAGAATCTTCGTGAGGTATGTTCACAACTTTGCCGAGTTTTTCGGCAGATGGATCAACTGTTGGGTGGCCAGAGTCCTCGTGATCCCCAAAATCAAGGATGAATTCCTGATGAAGTTCGCGCTGTACTTCTTTGGGGGCCTGCTGATCATGAGGGGAGAAATGACCATTGGCACCTTGTTGGTTTTTGCAATGTATTACAGCCTCCTGAGCGGCAACATACTTGCCGTATCCGCTGCAGATGCCGAACTGCAAAGCAACAGGCCTTTGTATGACAGGGCCCTGCAGGAACTGGGCTCAGGAAAACATGCAGCCCTGGGTACGGAAATTCCTGAAAATGAAAGCAGGGATATTAATGATATCTGTATGAGAAATGTTGCGTTTTCATATGACAGAAGCCTTCCGCCTGTTGTGGAGCATCTCAGTCTGGAGATTAAGAGGGGCGAGCGTGTAGCGATAACAGGGCGAAGTGGTTCAGGAAAAACAACCGTCCTGAAGATTATGACAGGCATGCTGTCACCGGACGAGGGACTTGTTCTGTTTTCTGGAACAGATATCAGTAAGATCAATACACATTTTTTATACGGGAAGATCGGTTTTGTATTGCAGGAAAATATGCTGTTCAATATATCAATACGTGAAAACTTGAGGCTTGCATGTCCCGGAGCCAGTGAGATCAGGCTGGAGGAGGCATGCAGGAAAGCATGCATTGATGAATTTATTCATACTTTGCCAGGTGGGTATGATACCATCATCGGTGAGAAGGGAATCAAGCTTTCAGGAGGACAGCGACAGCGGTTGGTACTGGCGAGACTGTTTCTGAGGGAGGTTGACGTGATGATTTTTGATGAGGCGACAAGCTCGCTTGACCAATATTCGGAGAGTATCGTACATGATGCCATTCATGCGGCCGGGAGGGACAGGACGGTAATTATTGTGGCGCATCGCGAGTCTTCGATAGCGCTTTGCGATCGGGTGATTAAGCTGGGGTGAGGGGTGGCAGCGGGAACATTATGGTATTATTACTTTGGGAAAAGTACAAAAGATACCGGAGAGATATGACATTTATAAACCTGGCTATGCGGAACGCTATCTGGACAGCTTCACTGCCTGTTACGCAGAATTTGAACTGGTCTGCGGGGATATTCATGCAGTATGATGGTGCAGTATCGGATGCCCACTCAAGTCATTTCTTTAACAGACATCGGAATACTTCCGCTTTTTTTAGTTGCCTGTATTATCGGAATGTATCTGAGCTCCGAGCGCATTGCACAATTAATGCGGAAGCGCCGGGAACAGTGTTCATGAGCTTAAGTAGACACGGGTAAGAACTGAAGATATATAAGTAATAGTGTTATTACGCTCGTGCGCAGAATTAGCCGCATGAGCGTTTTTTCTTTCACTAATTCCCATTTATTTTTATATATTATATTAAACGTGTAAAAACCCTACCTTTACCTTTGTAAAACCTTATCAGGGTTTAATAAGGTTATCGGTGAATTTTAATACGGAGGATGACAGTTTGGGCACAGTCGTGGAAGTACATAACCTTAGTATGAAATATCACTCACTCAATGGAGAGGTCATGGCGCTTGAGGACATAAATCTGACGGTCGATGAAGGTGAGTTCGTCAGCATAGTGGGGCCGAGCGGGTGTGGCAAGTCTACGCTTTTGTCTTTATTTGCAGGTCTTTTGTTCCCGTCTGAAGGGCGCGTGATAGTTGGAGGAAGGCAGGTTACCGGGCCGTCAAGCCAGGTGGGTTACATGCTTCAAAAAGACCATTTGTTTGAATGGAGAACCATTCTGGAGAATGTTGTACTGGGGCTTGAAATCACAAAAACACTGAACAGCGAGTCCAGGAACTACGTTTCAAGGCTGCTTGAGACATATGGCCTGGCAGACTTCAAAAACAAATACCCAAACCAGCTTTCCGGTGGTATGAGGCAGCGTGCAGCCCTGATCAGAACGCTTGCCACCAACCCGCAGATTTTGCTGCTGGATGAAGCGTTTTCAGCGCTTGATTATCAGACGCGACTGGTGGTGGAGGAAGACATTTATTCCATTATCAAAAAGGAGAATAAAACTGCTGTTCTTGTAACGCACGATATCGCTGAGAGTATCAGTATGGCCGATAGGGTGGTTGTGCTGACGAAGCGGCCCGGGACAGTAAAAAGCATTTATAACATTACATTGAGCTGTGAGAAACGAACACCTATGAATAGTAGGGAGGCGCCTGAATTCAGACATTATTTCAACCGGATATGGAGAGATCTTGAACTTCATGTATGATCCGGCTGGAAAAATGCACAGGGGAGATGGCTGAAATGAATGAAAAACTATCTATTTCGAAGGAACACAGAGAGTTTTTAAAGAAGGTTAAGCTGAGGAAGGTTTCTATTCTGGCTACCCAGCTCCTGATGCTGGTTGTGTTTTTTACCCTTTGGGAGGTGTTGGCCGACCTTAAAGTCATAGATTCTTTTATTACAAGCCAGCCTTCAAGGATACTGAAAACACTGGGAAACCTCTATCGGGAGGGAAGGCTATTCTATCATATCTGGGTTACCTGCTACGAAACCATGATCGGGTTTACATTAGGAACGATAATCGGTACAGCTGTTGCCGTCATCCTCTGGTGGTCCGAATTCCTGGCCAAGGCGATGGAGCCCTACCTGGTTGTACTTAACAGTCTTCCCAAGATTGCGCTTGGTCCGATTTTTATCGTGTGGATAGGTCCGGGGCCTGCATCCATTATTGTGATCGCACTGGCTATCTCATTGATTGTCACTATTCTCGAGGTGCTCAACGGATTCATGGCGATAGACCAGGATAAGGTCAAACTGGTGAAAACCTTTGGCGCAAGTCGGTTACAGGTGCTTGCCAAGGTAGTCCTTCCGTCCTCTTTTCCGGTTATTATCAATGCCTTGAAGATCAATGTAGGACTGTCCTGGGTGGGCGTCATTGTCGGAGAATTTCTGGTGTCCAAAGCCGGTCTTGGCTATCTCATCGTATATGGGGGCCAGGTGTTCCAGCTTGATCTGGTTATGGCGAGTGTATTGATACTGGCTGTGGCTGCAGCGCTGATGTACCAGGGAGTGGTTTATCTGGAAAAGCTACTGATGAAAAGCGGGAGACATACCTCAGAGTAGAAATTGTTAGTCAATTCAGCATTCATTCGAAGGGGGAAAAGCAATGAAAAAGGTAAAGATTCTATTGGTTGCCGTTCTTGTTATATGCCAGATATTGGCGTTTACAGCATGCGGCGAAAAAGAGATGGTAACGGTCAGGCTAAGTGAGGTGACACATTCGATCTTCTATGCGCCTCAGTATGCAGCACTCAACCTGGGTTATTTCAAAGAAGAGGGACTTTCTGTGGAACTGACCAACGGACAGGGCGCTGACAAGGTAATGACGGCGGTTCTGTCAGGACAGGCGGATATTGGCTTTTCGGGACCTGAAGCTGCCATTTACGTTTACAATGAGGGTAAGGAGGACTATGCGGTAGTTTTCGCACAGCTTACCAAGAGAGATGGTTCATTCCTGGTTGGCAAAAAACCTGACCCCGATTTCAAGTGGGCCAATGCGAAGGGTAAGAACATTATCGGCGGAAGAAAAGGCGGCGTACCGGAAATGACACTGGAATATGTACTGAAGAAGAATGGCTTGATACCCGGCAAAGATGTTGCTGTAGATACAAGTGTTCAGTTTGCCCTGATGGCAGGCGCCTTCACCGGCGGAAACGCAGATTATGTAACGCTTTTCGAACCGGTAGCCTCAACACTTGAAAGAGAAGGTAAAGGCTACATACTTGCTTCGGTAGGAAAAGACAGCGGAGAAATACCCTATACTGCTTACTATGTTAAGAAGAGTTATATGAAGAAAAATCCCGACATCGTGCAGAAGTTCACTAATGCCATTTACCGTGGACAGATCTGGGTAGACACACATACACCTGAGGAAATAGCGGATGCGATCAAAGCTTCATTCCCCGACTCTGACAAGGAACTCCTGACTATTGTGGCAAAACGATACAAGGATCAGGATACCTGGTGCAAAGAACCGGTTATGAAGAAGGAAGCCCTTGGACTGTTGCAGGAAGTCATGAAGACAGCAGGAGAATTAAAAAAGGAAGCTCCCTACGACGCCATTGTTGACACCAGTTATGCGGAAAAGGCAATAGATAAGATCGATAAGTAATCCACGCTGATATAGTGCCACGGCGCCCAACTCCCGGTCACCTGTTCATATGTGAAAGCAAGGATCAGGTGACCGGGATTATTGATTTGTTAGCAAATAAACGGTTGGGCTTCGCCCATTTTTTCAATTCCTGCATCGTTTGCACATTACTAATTCCATAAGGGCCAACAAATGATGTCGTGATCGCACCCCGCCCGCCGAGAGCCATGTAGGTCACGGACTTTCCATTGTGTAATCATTGTATTATTGCTTTCGCACAAAAAATAGGAATTGCACCTGGAATTGTCTTGGGTAGACTTCAGAAAGAAAACCATGTGCCATATAATAGGTACAACGATCTAAAAGTCAAATATCAAATAGCGTGCTGAAGATAATGCAGCGTCTAAAACACCTACGTTGGATGATACTTCAGGCGCTGTATTATCTGTAATTTTTGGGTTTTTGAAGCCTTGGATTTCCTAAGAGTATCAATCTTAAAGAATTTGGCTTCCTTAAACGACCTTCCAATCATGCAATTTCTCCAAAATCCAAAAATTAAGAATAATCATAATCCGAGTCTGATTGGGAGTTCATTTATGTTATAATCAAATCACAACATTTCAATTGCTTATTAAGAAAGAATGCCCAATGAAAGGATATTACTGTAAATGCATAATATTCGGTTTTTTGAAAGTGTCATGGAAGGGAATACGAATAGCAAGCAGCAAAGAAAGAAAATCATTGTTCTCGTGATATTCATTTTTATTGGTTTGTGCTTGCTTACAAATACCAATAATAATCCTAATGCGATCGTCCAACGAATATTCAGGCCTATTCATATCGGAAGCGGAACAATTTACTATGCAGCAATATTTCCATTGTTGCTGATATACTATTCCATCAAACAGATCTATCAGAATACAAACAATGCCTTCCTAAATACGATGCTGAAGAGAATCATAATAATGTTCCTGCTTTTATCGATATTTCCAGCTTTCTTACAGAGTGGCGTAAAACTGTACAAAAGTTTTGATAATAATTTGAATGCAATCTACTGTTATCGTGAAAACATGAATTTATTCATTAAGACTTCGGAAAACAACAAACATGAATTGGTGTGCAAACTTGATTTGGAAAATTGTTCTTCAGAAAGCAAGGAATTTCATGTAAAAGTAATATTTCCAGATTTCTTTCATGAGAAGAAAGAACCAACAGCCTTAATGAATGCTGATACCTTAACCTTACACGCAAATGAAAGACGACAATTTGAGTTTACACTTGATGAAAGTAGTGTAAAAAGCGGAAATGTTAGCTTTGCAGGCATTAAGGACTTTGAATTTGCATTGTTGAATGATAAACAGGAACTGACATTTACTCGTAAGGAATAGCTTAATTCAGCTTGGCATAAAGGAACTCCCTCTTATTAAACCGGGAGTTCCTGCAGCTTATCAAATCAAACTAGCGGGTAAAGCCCTTGCCGCTTCTTCTATCTTTCATCCATAGTGACATATTCATAACGGGGGGATACGGCTTTGTAGGCAGGGCGGATGATCTTGCCGGCGTTGACGATCTCCTCCATGCGGTGGGCAGACCAGCCGGCGATGCGGGCAATAGCAAATAAAGGCGTATATAACTGCAGGGGCAGATCCAGCATGTTGTATACAAAACCGCTGAAGAAGTCCACATTTGCGCTGACACCCTTATAAATACGCCGCTTCTCTCCTATGATCTCCGGAGCCAGTCTCTCTACCAGGGAATAGAGCTTGAATTCCTCAATGCGGTTCTTCTCTTTCGAAAGGCTTTCCACGTATTTTTTAAATACATTGGCACGAGGATCGGACAGGGAGTATACTGCGTGTCCCATACCATAAATCAGTCCGGCTTTATCAAAGGCCTGTTTGTTCAACAGCCTCGTAAGATAATCTGCTACACTGGACTCATCGGTCCAGTCGGAAATATTCGCCTTCATATCTTCAAACATCTGAACTACCTTAATATTTGCGCCGCCGTGCTTGGGTCCCTTCAAGGATCCGAGTGCCGCTGCAATTGCCGAATATGTATCGGTCCCGGAGGAAGTCACCACATGGGTGGTGAAGGAAGAGTTATTCCCGCCGCCATGCTCAGCATGCAGTACGAGGGCCACGTCCAGTATCCTGGCTTCGAGCCGTGTGTATTTGCTGTCTGGGCGCAGTAAGTGCAGAATATTCTCCGCTGTGGACAGTTCAGGCTGCGGGGCATGAATATAGAGGCTTTTGTTATCATGATAATGGCAATAGGCCTGGAATCCGTAAACAGACAATAAGGGGAATAGTGCAATCAATTGCAGGGACTGCCGCAATACATTGGGAAGGGAAATATCATCTGCATGATCATCATAGGAATACAGGGTTAATACGCTTCGAGCCAATGTATTCATCATATCCTGGCTGGGAGCCTTCAAAATGATATCGCGTACGAAGCTTACAGGCAGCGACCGGTAATCGGCCAATATCTTGTTGAATTTAGCCAACTCACGGGTATCGGGCTGATTGCCGAATATCAATAGATAGGCAGCCTCTTCAAAACCAAAACGATCCTCTTTGATGAATCCATTTACGATTTCTTCCACATCAATTCCGCGGTAATATAACTTTCCTTCGCAAGATTGCTCTTCTCCGTCTACAATCGTGGAGGAGACGATCTCAGAAATTTCCGTCAGACCGGCAAGTACACCTTTCCCGTTGATGTCACGCAGTCCTCTTTTTACATTATATTGGCTGTATAACATGGGATCAATTTTACTGTTGCTTTCGCACAAGCCGGAAAGTGTTGATATATCGGGTGTAATTTGAGAAATAGGATCACGCATCAGCTTCTTCACACCTTTCATCACTTTGAATATTTTACTATTATATCATATATATTATTTCCCTTTATAGGGGACTTTGAATTTGTATTGTTTAATGATAAGCTAGAGCTGACATTTATGGCTGGAAAGCATTAGCATGTATGGGAGGCAGCTTATTGATGAAAAGAGTTATTGCATTAATTCTGGCATTCATTTGCATAGAATTATTGTTTATAATTTACGATAAACCGGAAATCACCGGAGATTCGCTTAACATTCCATTTGATAGAAATTCTGTACTGTCCTCAGTTGGACACTTCAAATGTGAATGTGTTACTATTATGTAATAGTGCTTTTTGTTACTTCCAAAAGGTTGCAGAGATTGTGGTCGGATTTAAAACATTATTTCCGGAGGGATTTTTATGTATGATACACAGGCAGGCGATGTTTCTTCGATGGCGAATATGGAAATGGACTGTAAATGTAATCATTCACATACCGTACCAATAAAAAAGATTATTACGGGTAGTGGAGCATTGAATAGATTGGAAGAGATACTTGAAGATTTCAGGGGGGCAAGGGTATATCTGGTTGGAGATGAAAACACCATGCCCCTGGCTAGAAATAAGGTATGTGCCATTTTAAGTGCGGCTGGGTGCGATGTTGATGAACATATGTTCATTAGTCCGAGGGGGAAACACCTGATATTAAACGAACAATTGATTGGCAGCATGCTTATACGCATGCGACCTCACACCGATCTTATTGTTACAATTGGTTCGGGTACAATGAATGATCTCTCACGGGTAATCAGCGTACGCTGTGCTATTCCATATATCATCATCGGGACCGCGCCTTCTATGGACGGCTATGCTTCATCAACTTCTCCCGTGGTGATGGATGGCGGTAAGAAGTCTATTCCGCTGGGTACACCTTATGCGATCATAGGGGATGTGGATTTGTTCAGGACCGCACCGGATATAATGCTGGCTGCCGGGGCTGGTGATATTCTTGGCAAATACATCGCGATCCGGGATTGGAAGCTGGCTGAACGGGAAAAGGAAGAATACTTTTGTCCATATATTGCGGATCTTGTCATTGAAACGGCGAATCGCTGCGCGAATGGGCTCGAACAGCTTTTCAGCCGGGATGAAAAGGTATTGCAAACGGTTATAGACACGTTAATTATGGCAGGAGTCGCAATAAGCATGTATGGAACATCCCGGCCGGCATCCGGAGCGGAGCATCAGATCGCTCACTATTGGGAAGTTGCAGCAATTAATGCCGGAGGAACCAATTCACTTCATGGAAATTTTGTGGGATTGGGTACATTGGTTGCCAGTTATTTATATGAACTTGCCGAGCAGAACATAGATCTTCCTTCGGGTGATTTTATGCCTTCCTCTGAGCAGATCGGCATTTACCTCAAGGCATTGAAAGGGAATAGTTCGATTGAAACACTGGGCATTACCAGGGAGGTATTCCGGGAAAGCCTGTTCCACGCAGCCCAACCGGAAATTCGGTATACTATTTTAACCTATCTGAATCAAATTGGAAAATTGGAATATTATGTAGATTGTCTGACTGAAAAATTTTATGGCAGATAAACATTGGCTAATGCCAAGTATAGCTTGAGGTTTAAATGATGAAAGATACCAGAAATATTACACCTTCTTCAAATACACCTAACATTCCGATTCTTGTCGGAATTACAGGACATAGGGATATTGAAGATGAAGCGAAATTGGTGAAGCATATAAAAAGCGTCATGAAAAAAATCAACAAAAGCAGCCCTGCTTCTCCGATTGTATTATTGACACCTCTTGCCGAGGGTGCGGACCGCGCTGCAGCTAAGGCAGTCATAGAGCTTATGGATATAGTAAAAATCAGTTATATCGTTTTGCTGCCAATGGACGAAGAGGAGTATAAGGGGACTTTTTCCGGCAAAGACTCCGTCTCCGAGTATGAAGCTCTTAAGAATCAGGCAGCGGGCTGTTATAAGGTACCAGTCTGTGATACGCTTCATATTGATCAAATTCAAAACATGGAAGAAAGACATAAAAAACTATATGCGAATATGGGCACATATATTGCTTTGAACACCCAGGTATTGATCGCAGCCTGGAATGGTTCAGAAGAAAAGGACACTCATTTTTGCAAACCACCAAACAAACAATCAGGATCAAACCTGACTTGTATTTTTGATGGAGCCAGATGTCCCAACTTTGAAATTAAACAAGGCGGAACTTATCATATTCTCAGAATAAGATTTTTCGGAGCCGAGGATGAATACAGGTGCAGGGAAAGCTACCCTGCCAACTGCGAATTTGGGCCCGTTTACTGGGTAAAAGCCAGGAGAAAATCGTCTGATTACCTCGCTGAGGGTGCAGCTGTTGTGGGGCCGGCGTATCCGGATTTCCCGGTGGATTATTCCAAATACGATTCGGATTCACAAAAGGAAGAAAAGGATAACAGATGCATGAAACTTGTAAAAGATTATTTCCATGGTCGAAGTGATCTAATACAAAATAAAAAAACAGTGACCAGAACCGATGAAGAGATTCTCTCCAGGTTGGATTGCTACAACAGAGATGTCTCAAGGATGCAGCCTGAATTATCCAGAGATATAGAAGCTTCGCAAAGCAGCTTTACTACGTATTCCCATATTGAAAACGGTGATAAAAAGGAAGAAGTATTTCCTTTTACCGCGATAGAGAGGAGGTTACCTAATGTATGAACCGAAGCCGATAGATACAGGAAAAGTTGTACTTCCTGAAGAGATCAAAAGACTGATCGAGGGGTTAGCCGAAAATGCGCATGACATCTGGGCTCTTCAAAGGATAAAGGATGGGTGGACCTATGGTGAAAGCAGAGATGATGGAGAGAAGAAGCATCCTTGTCTGGTGCCATACAATGAACTGCCTGAGTCAGAAAAGGAGTATGACAGGATTATGGCGTCCGAGACGCTCAAGACGATCATTTCAATGGGCTACGAGGTCAGGAAAATCTAATGTTAACAATCCATAACATTTTCCAACAGCATATATACTATTGTATACTCTGTGATAGATATTAAAGAATCAGCAGATGAACATCAGAAAGCGCCAGGAATTCAGGTTCCAATGCTATAAGAATTCAATACGGATTCAGAACAGACCATGTTGACTACCTTACCCAACCTTCTTACATCATTTATCCCGGCCGACAATTGTCAAATAAGCATTTTCGCTCTTTCGTTCAACTGCCGGATAAGCGCAATTTCTGCAGCTATTCCGGGGATTTTCGCAAATAGTTATTATGCATATCCTTTGCATAAATAGTATAATTGAATCAGAGGATTGTCTATGATGAATACAAAACAGAATATTAAGACTTATGAAATACAACATCGGCTTTTAAAATGGTATGATGCCCATGCCCGCGTTCTGCCATGGAGAGATGACCCGACGCCCTACAGGGTCTGGATCTCTGAAATCATGCTGCAGCAAACCAGGGTGGACACTGTAAAGCCTTATTTCGAAAGGTTCATTGCTGAATTGCCGATGATCGGTGATCTGGCGGATGTACAGGAGCAAAGGCTGCTCAAGCTCTGGGAAGGACTTGGGTATTACAGCCGCGCCAGAAACCTGAAGAAAGCGGCTTTGGAAATCATGAGAGACTATGATGGACAGCTTCCTTCAACAACTCAGGAATTGATGAAGCTGCCCGGAATCGGTCCCTATTCGGCCGGAGCAATTGCTTCCATCGCTTTCGGAGGCAAGGTGCCTGCCATAGATGGCAATGTTCTCAGGGTGATTGCCCGAATCACAGCCAACCATGGAGATATTACCCAGACAGAAACAAAAGCGGAAATTGGTGAATTTGTACAAAAGCTGCTCCCTGATCTCCGAATGGGGGATTTCAACCAGGCGTTGATGGAACTCGGAGCGACGGTTTGTCTGCCCAATGGTGCACCCAAATGCGAAGAATGCCCGGTTAGTACGCTGTGTACTGCATATGATGAAAAAATCACAAATCAGATTCCTGCAAAAACAAAAAAGAAGGCACGAAGGATAGATCAGAAAACGGTATTTGTCATTCGGTGCAATCGGAGGACAGCTATTGAAAAGAGACCGGATGAGGGATTACTGCAGGGACTCTGGGAATTTCCCAATGCCGAGGGTGATCTGACACTCCAGGAATGTGAAGCCGTATTGAAGAATTGGGGGGTTCAGGCCTCCGGTATAGAGCCTCTTCAGAAAGCGAGACATATATTTACACATGTGGAATGGCACATGACCGGTTTTCTGGTTCGCACTGAGGAGTGCAAATCAGCTGACCTTCAGGATGGCGCACTACAGAAAAGTACGCTTTGGAAAGGCACACTGCAGGAAGGTACGCTTCAGGAAGGTACGCTTCAGGAAGGTATGCTTCAGGAAGGGATGCTTCAGGAAGGTATGCTTCAGGCACACACACTCCGTGGAAGCTCACTTCAGCAGCGTGCATTCGTATGGGCTACACCGCTGGAATTGAAACAGCATTATACTATTCCAACAGCATTTAAAGCATATATGGAAATAGCAGTCAGGCAGGACAGTTAGCTCAGGCAAATACATAAAGCCTGTAAACAGTTGAAAGGAGCGATAAAATGTATAACGAGATCCTCGTTGAGCAGTTCTGTACGCCTGCTCAACATGATGAGACCGATTTTGACAAGAGAGCATTTAAAGACGCACAAATGATAGATATTGAGTTCGAAAATCGGGTATTGAGGGGTTATTCCATGGGAACAGGCCGCAATATCCTGTTGGCCCACGGATGGGAATCCCGTGCCAGTCATTTGGCAATGCTTGCACGCTGCCTCGTAAACAGCGGATATCATGTAATGGCTTTTGATGGACCGGCACACGGGCATTCCAGGAAATCGGGAGAAAAAGATATGTCCAGTATGCTTGAGTTTGGAAGGGCTATCTCATGCGTAGCTAAGAAAATGGGCGATATCTATGCTGTAATCGGTCATTCTATCGGAGCAACAGCTGCAGCCTTTTCGATGGCGGGTACCGGACTTCTGTCCGAATGCCGGTTTGGAGCAGAAAAGCTTGTTTTAATCAGTGCTCCGGAAAGTCTGTCAAGTGTTGTGGAAAGTTATTGTCGTGACAGGAATGAAGCGGGCTTGCAGGCCGAATTGTTTCAAAGCCTGGAATATGCATTTGATTTTAAGGTATCAGATTATAATTTATCTTCAGAATTAAAAAATCTAAATTCGGAGATTTTAATAATTCATGATGAGCAGGATGAAGAAATACCGGTTTCAGATGCGCTGAAGATGAAAGAAATGAATGAAAATACCAGACTACTATTGACAAAAGGCTCCGGACATCGGAAGATATTGATAAATCGGGATATGCTCCACGCGCTGAAAGAGTTCTTATGAAAGAGGTAACATTATGATAGAACTAGGCAAAATGCAAAAACTGGAAGTTACAAGTAAAATTCAAATCGGTTTGATTCTGAAACAGAAAAACGATAAAACAGGGGATGGCGTTTTATTGCCCAAAAACCAGGTGCCGCAGGAACTGGAGATCGGGGATGAAATTGAAGTATTTGTTTATAAGGATTCAGAGGATAGACCGGTAGCAGCAATGAAAAAGCCGATGCTGGCGATTGGCGAGCTGGCTGTCCTGCAAGTAGTCGAGCTCACCGGTATTGGTGCTTTTATGGACTGGGGTCTGGAGAAGGACCTGTTTCTGCCATTCAGAGAACAGGTGGGGAAAGTCCAGAAGGGCGGTAAATACCTTGTGGGATTGTATGTGGACAACAGTGAAAGATTATGTGCAACGATGAATATATACAATCATCTTGATACTGCGTCGCCATATAAGGAAAATGACAGGGTCCGGGGTACGGTGTATGGCATAAGCAAAGAGCTTGGAGCCTTTGTGGCTGTGGACAACAAGTATCAGGGGCTGATTCCGAATAAGGAGCTGTATGGCAATTTCGCCGAAGGCGACAATATAGAAGTAAGGATAACAAAAGTACGGCCGGATGGAAAGCTTGAATTAAGCCTGAGGCAGGAGGCATATAACGAAATTGAGAGCGATGCCCGAAAAATCCTTGACAAGCTGAAGGACAATGGCGGGACTCTGCTTGTCAACGATAATAGTACTCCTGAGCGGATAAAAGAGGAGTTTAACATTAGTAAGGCGGCATTTAAAAGAGCGGTTGGCAGGCTGCTGAAGGAGGGCGCTATAAAAATCACGGATAAGGGTATCGAACTGATGTGGTAAGATATCGGTAATCGCGTGACACCTCCATTTTCATGCAAAAACGCTACTGATTGAACCAGCTAAAAGATTCAACCTGGTTAAAAGTATGTGATTACAGGGCATGTGTTTTTTGGTAAAAATGAAAAAAATGTGATGTGAGGTATCTGCATAAATGAAATCCAGCCATACTATTGATAAAAAAACAATACTACTCTTTATTTTAAATATCTTATGGATGACTGTCATATTTTATTTCTCTTCACAACCGGCACAGGAATCATCGCAGGTAAGCGGGTTTGTCAGGGATCTCATTGATAAGGCAGTCAGCATTTTGTTTAATGGCCACTTGCCGGGTATTTTTACCGACAATAAACCGTTGATCGAACATCTGGTCAGAAAGCTTGGACATGTGACTGAATATCTGATCCTGGGCATACTGACATGTTCATTCCTGAGAAGACTAACTCTTAAGAAGGCTGCTCTGATTGCTTTGGCGATATGTATCCTGTATGCTTCATCCGATGAATTTCATCAGATGTTTGTGAATGGAAGGGGCCCTGCAGTCATGGATGTATTATTGGACTCTGCAGCTTCGGCAGCAGGTATATGTATTATAAGCTGCAGATTGTTTTTTCACGCCGTGCATAAGTTCCAAAAGCAAAACCGTAATTAAATGTTTGCATGAAACTGCTGCATAATAGTTGAACATGCCGGAGTGTCCATCCTATTGATTGTTGTGTAAATACTGATACAATAGTAATAGAATTTTTACCGCAATTAAGGAGCAGATTTTATGAATAAAACAGTTAAACAAAAAGAACCCCTGGTAACGCATATTTACACTGCAGATCCATCAGCACATGTATTTGAAGGCAAGATTTTTATCTATCCCTCTCATGACCTTGACCACAGCGAACCCTCGAATGACAATGGCGACCAGTATAAGATGGAGGATTATCATATTCTGTCGTTGGAGGATTTAAATTCTCCCTGTATTGACAATGGAGAAGCTCTTCATATGAAGGATATCCCATGGGTGAGCAAACAGATGTGGGCTCCGGATGCAGCTTTTAAAAACAACCTGTATTATTTATATTTCCCGGCAAGGGACAAGGAAGGCAACTTCAGAATAGGAGTCGCCACAAGTCCTAATCCTGCAGGACCCTTCAAACCTCAGAACGATTACATACCGGGCAGTTTCAGTATTGACCCTGCGGTATTTGTCGATGATGACAACAAAGCATATATTTATTTTGGCGGTCTATGGGGAGGACAGCTTGAAAAGTGGCAGACCGGTACTTTTTTGCCGGGCGCCAAGGAGCCGCCAGCGAATGAACCTGCATTCGGACCAAGAGTTGCCGAATTGAACGACGATATGCTGACTTTCAATGCAGCAGCCCAGGAAATATCAATTGTTGATGAAAACGGCAAACCAATTCTTGCAGGTGATGAGGAAAGAAGATACTTTGAAGGCCCGTGGATGCACAAATACAATGGTTATTACTATCTTTCCTATTCTACAGGAACCACACATTATCTGGTCTATGCCATCAGTAAAAATCCGAAGGGTCCCTTCGTATACAAGGGCAGAATACTGGAACCGGTTATTGGCTGGACTACACACCATTCCATTGTTCAGTTCCGGGACAAATGGCTTCTGTTCTACCACGACAGCTCCCTGTCGGGCGGCGTTGATCACAAACGCTGTGTCAAGTACACGGAACTGACCTATAATGCCGATGGAACCATACAAACCATCGAACCGTACAAATAGTATTTTTACCCGACAAATCTGCAATTGCATCACCTGCATTTTTTGCGGCGTTTTTCGCTCAACCAGAGCGATTTCCTGAGAATGTACTGCTTCAGTACCGGTAAGAATATTATCATTGGCATGCATGATTCATGGCAATATAAAAGTGGTAGATAATATAACAAAAAGCTTAATGTTATTAATGAAATATGGTATACAATAAATCTATCGGGAGGAATCAATCATGGCAAAGCAAATCACGACTTTAACGGTTTCTGGCATGTCCTGCAGTCACTGCGAGGCAAGTGTCAAGAAGGCTGTTGGCTCTTTGGACGGTGTGGATACGGTCAGCGTCGACCTGGGAGAAAAGAAGGTTACAGTTGAATTTGACCCTGACAAGGTAAAAATTAAACAAATCGAAGCTGCGATCGAAGATCAGGGGTATGATGTGGCATAAATCCCAAATGCAGAACCCAGAAACTGAGCCAGAAACTGGATCTAATAAAATGATAAGAGAATTTTATACACAAGTCTCTCTATTAATGGTATAATGAGATGATTACAAAAATAGGAAGTTTGTCTTCTCGTTTCGGATGATACGATGAGTGGATTACTATAAGTAATTCGCTCTTTATTTTATAATCACGATAAAAAGTAAATAATATTAATGGAGGTGTTTTGTATTAGAAAAAATGATCAACCAATGAACGAGGATATCAGGGACAAAGAGGTAAGGCTTATCGATGCAGACGGTGAAATGCTTGGCGTCATGCCTATAAAGGCTGCGTTGGAGCTGGCTGTTTCAAAGAACCTGGACCTTGTCAAAATTGTTCCGAATGCAGCCCCGCCTGTTTGTAAGATCATGGACTACGGCAAGAGCATGTTTGAAAAGAACAAGAAGGAAAAGGAAGTTAAAAAGAATCAGAAGGTTGTTTCAATCAAGGAAGTCAGATTGTCTGCGAAAATCGAAGAACACGATTTTGAGTTCAAGTCTAAAAACGCACTCAAGTTTTTGCAGGAGGGCGACAAAGTTAAAGTCAGCATTAGATTCCGAGGCAGGGAAATGCGATACACCGATGCCGGCAAAGAAGTACTTGCGAAGTTTGCGACCATTGTCGCAGAAGCAGGAACAGTAGAGAAGCTGCCGATGCTTGAGGGAAAAAGTATGATTATGATACTTGTCCCCAAGAAAGTGTGACGCTTTTAGCGTCCTGGGGCTGGTCATTGACTGTGTCAATTGCTTGCCCATGCATCTGAGGCTGGTTGTTGACTGTGTCAACTGCTCGTCCATGCAACCGGCCCGAAAGGGTGGGGACGGGAAATATTTGAATTATGTTGCTTTATTTAAAATATTGTGCTATGCTGGTAAAGTTAGTCACTATATATTGAATCGGATTGTTTTTCTGAATACAACTCTCTTTAATTAATTTGGAGCGGGAAGTTAGGAAATAGAATGATCCAAATAATTTAAGGAGGTATATAGATATGGCAGATAAGGTATTATCATGTAAGGATTGCAATGCAGAATTCGTTTTCAATGAAAGCGAACAGGCTTTCTACAAAGAAAAGGGATTTGAGAATGAACCTCAGAGATGTCCTGATTGCAGAAGAGCAAGAAAACAGCAGAGGAATGACAACAGAGGCGGCGGTGGCGGAAGAGGCTTCGGCGGCGGCGGCAACAGGTGGTAAACCAAAAACAAAGGAGAGCTTAGGCTCTCTTTTTTTTATGCGTGCGTCCAGCGAAGCTGGACGATTAGGATAATTTAATTCCAGGGGGGCTGCAGTAACCCCCTGGAAAATTATTTATGCACTACTGACGGCTTCTGTCTCCAATTAAATCAATTGCACCTAAAATGATATGGGCTGCACCCAGCCCGACCAGGCCTGCTCCAAGCGCTACCTTCGTATCGTGCTTATTCATGCCGCGCTTTTTCATGTCTGTACCTCTCAAGACTGCACCTGTTGCAGTAACTGCCGTGCCAAGTAAAATCGGAATAACTCCTTCGCGCATAATAATACCTCCATTATCAAGTTAATTTGTTAATTGTAGTTTATGTAACTTGCTGTTTCATATCCTTGGTATTGTTACGCAACTTAAGAAATAGCAGACATCTTTACGAAAGACATAAACAGTCTATAATTCAGATGAAATCAAGTAAATATTTTCAATAAATCAAGGACTATGTTAATAGTTCATCTGCTTTACGATCCGGTAGTATGTTCTGGAGGTCATGGCATAGCTCAGTCCATACAGGACGGTGAACAAGCCGACGACGCCAATGCCACACATTGCGATCAGCCCGACATCGAACAGATACAGTGAGCCAAGGAGCCGCGTGATCATCATGAAGCCAGCCATGGTGTGCAATACCGCCATGAACATCGGGAGGAAGAAAACCATCAGGATCTGTCTTTTAATGGTACTCCTCACCTCGGTGTCGCTCATGCCAACCTTCTGCATGATATCGAAGCTTTCCCTGTCATCATAGCCTTCAGTGATCTGTTTGTAGTACATGATCAATATCAGGCACATACTGAATATAATGCTGAAAAAGATTCCAAGGAACAGAAGCCCGCCGTTCATCGAGATGGCCTCCTGTCTGCCGAATATACCGTTGACAACGCTATTGTAACCTGCCTGTCTGCTGCTCCAGTCACAAATCAGGCTGATGAATTCCTGCTTGTTCTCTTCCGCACCGGTCAATTGAAATCGCAGAGTCAGAATCCGGTCATCCACTGCGGTGCTTTTGAAGTCTTTTCGCAAAGTATCAATGATGACTGCATCTTTCATAATGATATAAAAATCCTGCCCGAAATCATCATTGACAGCCTTACTATCAAACACGATCTTTTTCAGCTCTTTTTTAACCTTGTATTCCGTATTGCCCAATAGGACCCGGCTATAGCCGAAATCACTTCCTGCAGCGAAAATCATGACCTCATTGTCTGAAAGTGTCTCCTGCTTCTGCTCCATCCGGTTGTACTCCTCAAGAGATATCAGCTTGAGTGCAAACCTGTCTCTTCTGTCGTAGGTAGAATTCTGTATTTTAAAGGCATCATTGCTTTTGCCTACATGCAGTTTTACGTAGTTGAATTCTATCTTGTCCTTTATTTCAACCTGCTCAGCATTCGAAAGCTCCTGCAGTTTGCTGCCCAATGAGTCATAATCCCTGAGCTCGCCTGCGTTGTAATTCAAGATGACATCGTACGGGAACTGATGGTTCATCATACTATCGGTACCGCTCCAGAGCGAAAATGTACACAGAAGTGTGACAATGGTCATCGTTCCGAAAATGCAGATATTGGCAAGGCTGGAAGCACTCCCCTTCATTCTGTGCAGCATACCGGAAATCGTCACATAATTCGATTCGCGGTAATAAAGCCTGATGTTTTTTTTTAGTATCTTCAATAAGGAAATCAATCCGGCCTTAAAGAACTGGTGTGTCCCGAATACAACGAATGCGACGGCCAGCAGGAAATCCTGAAAAATACCGGAATCTATTTTTGCAGGAATTGCAATGATATAGCCTGCCCCAAGAAAGATCAACCCAACCAGCGCGGTGATCCACAAACGCTTCGGTTCCATATCCCCCTTTTTGGAACCCTTGATCAAATCATTCGGACTGGATCTGAAAACCTGGATAAGGTTTGTGATCAGATTGAGACCATAGACAACTAAAAAATAGAGAGCAGATTGACTCACAGCCTTAAAGCTGAAGGAAAACGCCGTGTCAACAGGCAGTCTGCATACGTTCAGCAATATGAGGAAAAGTAACTTTGAAAACACAAGGCCGAACAGGATGCCGCCAACGATGACAACTCCAAATATAAAAAGTGTTTCACAAACCATCATCAAAGCGATATGTTTTTTCTCAAGCCCCAGAATACTGTACAGTCCCAGCTCCTTTTTCCTCCGCTTCATAAGGAAGCCGTTGGCATACATCATAAATGGCAGCAGGATGATGGCAAGCAGGAATTGGCCAATCTGCATGAGCATCCACACATACCCGCTATGGGGCAGCTTTTTCATGAGGTCATTATTAAGGATCGAGGAGAAAACGAAAAAGATAAAGGCGGAAAAAATGCCGGCTGCCAGATAGGGAATGTAGGTCGAACCATTCTTGCGGATCCCCATCACGGACAGCCTGGGCAGCAGGATCAGCTTATTCATTCTTCCCGCCTCCTGTCTGCAGGACTGTCAGTGTATCTGTAATCATGGTGAACAATTCATCATTGGAGGCGTTTCCACGGTAGATCTGGTGGAACACGTTTCCGTCCTTGATAAAAAGCACTCTCCCTGCATGACTGGCTGCCTGGATACTGTGCGTTACCATCAGAATGGTTTGCCCTTCCACATTAATGTCGTTAAAAAGCTTTAGCAGCCTGGTAGAAGATTTTGAATCCAATGCGCCGGTGGGCTCATCTGCCAGTACGATTTTAGGATTTGTGATCAAAGCCCTTGCTGTAGCCGCACGCTGCTTTTCGCCTCCGGATACTTCGAATGGGAATTTCTTCAGGATTTGTTCAATACCAAGCTTATTAGCCAGAGGTGCCAGACGTTTCTGCATTTCCTCATAAGCTTTGCCTGCCAGTACCAGCGGCAGAAAAATGTTGTCCTGTATTGAAAAGGTATCAAGCAAGTTGAAATCCTGAAACACGAAGCCGAGGTTATCGCGCCGGAAAGCAGACAATTCTCCCTGTTTGATCGTCCCAAGATCTCTGCCCTCCAGCAGTACCTGACCACCGGTCGGCTTATCAATGGAAGCCAGTATATTCAATAGAGTGGTTTTACCCGAGCCGGATTCACCCATGATTGCAACATATTCACCCTGTTCCACCGAGAACGTCACACTGTCCAGTGCCTGGACCTTGTTCCCGCCAAGCCGGGTACTATAGACCTTTTTAAGATTTTTTATTTCCAAGAGTGCCATACAAATATTCCTTTCAGCAATACGATGGTTTGTCAGACAAATCATACCGGACTTGCCTGCTGACTCCATTATAATATAAACAACAAATGCCCTGCCATAAGGAAGGCTTACATTTCTCCCTGTAAACTTACATTAATGTAAGTCGGAATTATATACTCAAATTATGGGAAAGTAAATGAATGAGAATCATACCCTATTTGTTTTTAAGAAACGTTTAGATTTGTCTGTAATGGGAACGATAGAATGTTGGAGGCATATGTAATCCCAAATATATCAAGTATGCATGGAAGGTCTTTTGATGAGCAAGCAGGTTCGCCACCCAATGGCAACGATCAGCATGTTTGGCATAACACATTTCCACCGCCAGAATCCATATCTTGTAGCATGGTGGTCTGCCGCCTATCCCGGCTTTGGACACTATTTACTAAATCAGTATGTTCGGGCTACCATCCTGACATTAATTGAAGTTACAATAAATACGCTTGCACATATAAATGAAAGCATAGTATACACCTTCTGCGGGAATTTTGAAAAAGCCGCATCGGTTCTGAGACCGGAATGGGTATTCGGATATCTGATGATCTATTTTTTTGCAATAGGGGATAGTTTCCGATCTACCTTGATGCAGAACAAATTATGCCATCTGGCGGAGCTTGAAAACAATCCTATTTGCAGTGTTCATCTGCATCCCCTTGAAATACAGTATCTTGAACAGAAAAACCCATTTCTGGCACTATGGTATTCCATCATGTTTCCCGGACTTGGCCAATTATACAATCACCAATTTGTGCTTGCTTTTTATGCAATTTTTTGGTGGTGGTTCTACTTAATTATGTCTCATGTATATGAATCTGCGTTTTATATGATAACAGGAAATCTGCAGCAGGCAATATCCGTATTAAATATTCACTGGCTGCTATTTTTGCCATCCATAGTCGGCGGTGCGACTTATCATGCCTTTATCATTGTAATAGAACACAACCGGCTTTACCGTATGGAGCAGCGTCGATACCTTGCAGAACGGTATGGAAATAATGAATCTCAACTCTTTCCTTCCGGAGGTTTGATAAATTGTTGATTGTAGGGGCTTTTGAACATTCAGTCGAACTGGAACAGGCTTTGGCCGTATTGGAACATATGGGATTCCCTCAAAAGTCCATATTAGTGGTTCCAATGGATACTGATCCGGAAATGGGTAACCAGTATATTGCGAAATCCCGTGATCGATATTATAAGGCTTTTGAAGTAGGAATGGCAGGGGCCACTGCATGCTCTGTCATTGGAATGAGCATCGGGTTTGTCTTGAAATTGGGTCCTGTTTTCTGGGGATTGGTATTTGCCTTTTTTGCTTTCTGGATTGGATTTATAGTATACCTTCATTTCAATAAGGATAATTCCCGACATCTCCCCAAGAAACTACCGGAAATAACAGTCATTGTCCAAACGAGCAAAGAAAAGTCGGAAACTGTTATGGAAACCTTCTGGATGTACCGTGCGCTTGTGGTCGGACATGTCACCGGGCAAGAGAGATAATATATGGATAACTGAAGGAGATGGGAAAATGATTGATGGATCCATTAATTTCGAGCAGATACAGGATTTACAGGAAAAGGCGATTCATTTACAGTTTATTCACTGGATCACACAAGAAGTTCCAACATTTCAATTTTGGCTGTTACTTATATTGCTCATTGTCCCATGGTTCATCTGGTGGAAGCTTGTTGACAGAAAAAGGCTCCTTGGAATACTTGTTTTGGGCTTACTGACTATGAATATTGTTACTGTGCTTGATGAAGTTGGATGCCAGCTGAACCTGTGGGAATATCTCATAGACATTGAACCTTATTTTCCAAGGCTGATACCTTTAAACTTTACCATTCTTCCTGTTGTATACATGCTTATTTATCAGTATTTCCCGAAATGGAAGCCGTTTATCGCAACCAATATTGTGGTTGCAACACTTTTTGCATTCGTAGGCGAAACAGCTCTCGTGGTATTGAAAATTTATATATTGATGGGCTGGAAGCATATTTATTCCTTCCCGATCTATATTCTGCTGGCAATAGGACTAAAAGCATTAACCGATGTCATAATAAAGGCACACCGCGGATAAATGTCAGACACTGCACCCTTTCCCGGGGTATATGTATATTATAATAAGATGTTAACACAATGAAATGGATGAGAGGTAAAATGAACACATACGAACAACATGCCCGGGATGAGATGAAGATATGGCAGCAAAGCACGTTTGCTGGTCCCTCCGTGTGGAGCGGCGTCACAACTGGACTGCAAAAAAGGGTTAATCACCTGATCCCTGAAAAAGTACACCAGATCGTGACAGAATCTATCAAAAACATGATAAAAGCCGTGTTGATGGGCTCCGAATTCACGACGGACTGTGTGCTGACGAATGCTTCTCTGGAGGAGAGAGAAAGGCTGGTAGGCGAAAAAATCAATTTTTATAAGAGAGCAGGGGTCGTAAGCGGAGCAGGGACTGGAGCAGGAGGGCTGCTGCTGGGGCTTGCCGATTTCCCAATCCTATTGAGCCTGAAAATGAAATTTCTTTTTGATACTGCTACTCTATACGGTTTCAATGTCAGTGATTACAGAGAAAGACTTTACACGCTGTACATTTTCCAACTGGCCTTCTCCAGTCCGGATCGAAGGAGAGAAGTCTACTGTCTGATTTCAGACTGGGACCGTCATGTCAGTGAACTGCCCAGAGATTTGAATTTATTAGACTGGAGAACATTACAACAGCAGTACCGGGACTATATTGACCTTGCCAAAATGCTGCAGTTGGTTCCAGGAATTGGTGCCGTTGTGGGTGCCTACGCAAACTACAAGCTGATCGACAAGCTCGCAAAGACAGCTATGAACGCCTACCGGATGCGCCTTTTGCCGGGATAGTCGTGAATGCTTGTCTGATATGGCTTTTGCCGGTATAGCCGTGGATGCTTTGTCGGATACAGTTCCTGCATGGGCAGTCAGTGAAAACCATTTGGGGACTCAGGAGTGAAACGGTGTATTATCCCTGCTTATTTGCAGAACCTTCATAAAAGCTAATGCAGATCCTGGTGCCCTTACCGACCGCGGAAGTCACCTCGATGGTATGGGACAGCTTGTCCAAAATTTGTTTACATAAATAAAGGCCGATGCCCGATGACTTTTTGTCCAGTCTTCCATTATAGCCTGTAAACCCTCGTTCAAAAATGCGCGGCAAATCTTCGGGCCGTATGCCGATTCCTGTATCTTCAATAATCAACATGGTTTTCTCCGGAGTTGTAGCCACATCAATGGAGATACCGCCGCGGAGGGTGTATTTCAACGCGTTTGAAATAATCTGTTCAATCACGAACAGCAGCCACTTTTCATCCGTTACAACCGTGCTGCCGAACTCGCTCATATTGAAGGAAAGCTTGCTGTTGATAAACAATATTACGTGTTTTTTCACAGCTTGATTGACGATATCCCGAAGCGCGTACTGTTTGAAAAGAAAATCCGAGGACATGCTTTCCAACCGTAGATAATGAAGTACCATTTCAACATATTGCTCGATCTTGAACAATTCTTTCGTCAGGGGATAAGAGACGGCAGTATTCAAAGCGGACGGATTCAGGCCAGGCAGATATTTGCCGGCAGGATTCTTCTCAGTTGCATTTACTTCCGCCGGGTTCTCGGCAGCGATATTAGTACAACTGTCTAATTCGCCCATGAGCTCAGCCGCCTCTTGACTTTTCGTGTTCTGCAGCAAAAGTTTCATGGCGGCAATCGGGGTTTTGATCTGGTGCGCCCACAGTGTATAATAATCTGTCATTTCCGTTTCCTTCAAATTGGCCTTGAACAGCATTTTCCGACGTTCCTCCAGCAGCAGGTTTATGATTTCAAGGTATTGCCCTTCAGAAAATCTTGTTGGCGAGGGCAGCAGCTCCGGCATGTTCTCAATATTCATATATGCCCCGTAAAGCGCTTTGCAGTGCTTCACATATTTTATAAAGTCGTAAATGGAATAGCACAGGAAGATAAAGAAACACAGGTAGAAACCATACAATAGCTTCGGCAGGCTTTCTAACTGGTATAAAACACAAACCACATAAAAAACCAGCGCACACAACATAAAAATCCCGGCCAATTTGCGTTTTTCTCCGAAATAGTGGAGGAGCAGTTTTCCGATAGACAATTTCTCCATGAATTCACCATTCGGACATGCAATTCAGTCACTTGCCGGATCACCGGGTTTATCACCCTTCCGCCGATCAGGTCAGTCACCGATCAGATATCCGATCCCCTTTCTGGTATGAATAAAATCCACGATCGAGGCTTCCTCCAATTTCTTGCGGAGCCTGTTCATATTAACAGTCAGCGTATTGTCGTCGATAAAGCACTCGTTGTCCCACAACCGTTTCATAATGAGCTCTCTGGACACAGTTTTCGCGATATTCTCAAAAAGCAGCTGCAGGATCCTGAATTCATTCCTCGTCAACTCGATTTTCTGTTCCTGATACAGAATTGAACCGTCCAGCGTATTGAAGAGAACCCCCTTGCATTCCTGATAAGCAATCTGCTCATTATAAGCATAGGTGCGGCGAAGGATTGCCTGGATCTTCGCATGCAGGACCTCCAGGTCAAAAGGCTTCGGAATAAAGTCATCCCCGCCCATATTTACCGCCATCACCACATTCATATTGTCACTGGCAGAAGAAATGAATATCACCGGAACCCTCGAGAGCTTCCTGATTTCCGCGCACCAGTAATACCCGTTGTAAAAAGGAAGCGAAATATCCATCAGCACCAGCTGCGGCTCATATGTTATAAAATCGCCCATCACCTGGTTGAAATCCTCGACGCACTGTACCTCATAGCCCCAACGGCTTAGGTACTTGCTGATTTCCAGAGCGATGACGCTGTCGTCCTCAATGAGTAGAATCTTGTACATAGTTGGTCTCCTATGGGATTGCATCTAATACTGTGCAATAGTTCATACTAATAATAGTATGAACTATTGCACACAATGTCAAATGAAAAAGTAATAGTCAGGCAGATAGAAAAATAATTAATCACACTGTGTTCTGGATATGTATTGGAATGCTATCCAACATCATTCATTTAAGAAAAAATCACAAGAACCTATGTGCAACTTCGATTTTGGTATATGGGGCGCTGTAGCGGAGATGCCGGTAAAATAAAGTGAGATAATAAAAAATGCATATGAAAATGAGAAAGTGTATATTCCTGTTTTTACTGATATCAAATATGATTTGTAATAGAACCATAAAGGCTGTGGATCTGACTATCGTTAATACAAGCCTTGGATTACCAGGAGGAAAAACATGATTATACAGTTTCCCAAGAATTTCATTTGGGGCGGTGCAACGGCTGCGTATCAAATAGAAGGCGCAGCTGCAGAAGATGGTAAAGGACCTTCTATCTGGGACGTATTCAGTCATCAGGAGGGCCATATCACTAATGATGATACAGGAGATATTGCATGTGACCATTATCATCGATATAAAAGTGATATTCAGCACATCAGGGCATTGGGCCTCAGGAGCTACCGGTTTTCAATCGCATGGTCCAGAATAATACCTGATGCTTCGGGGAAAGTAAATAAGCAAGGGCTGCAGTTTTACCGCGACCTGACCGAGGAGCTTCTTAAGAACGGGATAGAACCGATTGTGACGCTTTATCACTGGGATCTGCCACAATGGATTCAGGATAAGGGCGGCTGGAATGATGTATCTGTTGTCGATTACTTTGTCGCTTACGCGAAAATCGTTTTCGAAAACCTGGGCGATCTCGTCAAAAAATGGATCACACATAATGAGCCATGGGTGGTGGCCTTTGCCGGTCATTATGCCGGACGTCATGCGCCGGGACAGAAGGATCTGTCTGTTGCCGTCAGAGTTACGCATCATTTGATCATGTCCCATGCAAAGGCTGTATTGGCGTATCGCGAATTATATGGCAGTGAAGGTGAGATCGGCATTGCGCTTAACCTGTATCCAATCGATGCGGCAACGGATTCTCCGGAAGATCGGGAAGCCGCTTACTTTGTTGATGGCTATCACAACCGTTGGTTTTTGGATCCTGTTTTAAAGGGGGAGTATCCTGAAGATATCTGTGCTTTTTTCAGCAAGGAAGCGGGATTCAATGCGCCGGAAGAGGATATGGAGGTTATTCGCAAGGCTCGGATTGATTTTTTAGGTATTAACTATTACTTCCGGAAAGTCATCAAAAGATCGGAAACAGGCAATCCGTTCAAGTATGAAGACGTGAAACCCGCAGGACAGTATACTGATATGAATTGGGAAATATATCCGAAAGGGCTTTATCAATTATTGAAGCGTCTCCAAAAGGATTATGGCGATCCACGTATGCTGATCACTGAAAATGGTATCGCATATGGTGAGAATTTGGAGAAAGAAGTACGTCTCAACGATCAGAAACGCATTGACTTTTTGAAGGAGCATTTTAGTGAGGCTTTACATGCGATTAAGGAGGGTGTCCGTTTGGAAGGATACTATGTCTGGTCTGTTTTCGATAATTTTGAATGGGCTTTAGGGTATTCAAAGCGTTTCGGTATCATCGATATTAATTACAAAACCCTGGAAAGAACTTGGAAAGACAGTGCTTACTGGTATCAAAAGGTCATTGAACAAAATGGCGTTGGAGAATAGATAAAATAAGGGGCTGTCTCAAGATCAAACTTTGAGGCAGCCCCTTTAAATGGCGTACAGTGAGATTCTGCCTTTAAAGCACAGCTTTATCCCATGACTCTTTCCGGTCATTTATGCAGTACTGCATTGACGATATTGATCGGGCTTCCGGCGATATAAGCCTTAAGATTGTTTACGGATGTATCCATCAGCCTTTGACGGGACTCTAACGGAGCCCAGGCGATGTGGGGCGTAATAAGGCAGTTCGGTGCATTCAGCAGGGGATTGTCCGAACGGATCGGTTCCGCAGATACGACATCGAGGGCGGCTCCACCTACTTTACCGGTTTTCAAGGCCTCTGCCAGGTCATTTTCATCGATAAGAGGACCTCTGGAGGTATTGATCAGCAAAATACCATCTTTCATCCCGGAAATGGAATTTGCATTGATGATCTTTTCAGTTGCCGGAAACAAAGGACAATGCAGGGATATCACATCAGATAAACTCAAAAGCTGCTCAAGCCCGACATAGGTTATGCCGCCGGGACCCTGACCACGCTTGTCCTTGTTGTAAGACAGCACTTTCATTCCGAATGCGGCTGCAATATTCGCCACCGCTTGTCCAATCCGTCCAAAGCCGATGATACCCATTGTTTTACCTGCCAGCTCGATCAACGGGTATTTCCAGTAGCAGAAATCCTTGCTGTTTGTCCAATCCCCTTGTCGGACACTGTCGGAATGAGCTCCTATATGAAGGCATAGCTCAAGCAGCAGGGCAAACGTATGCTGTGCAACGGAAGCTGTACTGTAGGCAGGTACGTTGGCAACCGGAATATTCTTCTCTTCTGCAGCCTTCGTATCGACTACATTGTATCCGGTGGCCAGAACGCCTATAAATCTGATATTCGGACATGCCTCCAGTGTTTCCCCTGTTATGAGGGTTTTATTGGTATAAACTATGTCTGCATCATGGATGCGCCCGATAATGTCTCCCGGTGCGGTGCGGTCATAAACGGTAAAATCTCCGAGAGCCCGAAAAGCATCCCAGCTCAGATCGCCGGGGTTTAAGGTATAACCATCCAATATCACTATTTTCATATCAATCTCCATAATTAAAACTATTGTTTAATATTTTTATTGTTAATATTTCCAACCTTTTTAATATTCCCAACCTTTTCATGTGTCACACTCTGTACCAGGCTTCATTGAGAAAACGCTTACAGGCGGCAAGGATCGTATCCGGGTCTTCGTCACCATACGGCTTCACTTCAAAGCTTAATACGGGGGGCGTTTCCCTGTTGAGGAAACCTGTTTCAAGCAGAGCCCGAAGGAATTCTATAAGATCATTCATGTTATTTGCACTTCCCGGGAATCCGAAACGGGGGTGTGCATCACCATAGGCCGGCGCTCCCGGAGTAGTTACCGCGTTGCCTATGTGAACGTGGGTGATCAGATGCCGGATTGGAAATATGGAATCGGCAATGGATTCACGTATCAGCGGGATATGACTCAGATCAACGATCAACCCGAAATTGTTATGATCCTTCCTGATTTCTTCTGCAAACTTTCCTGCATAGGCAGTCGGACCGATAAGGCTCTTTTTGTCCACATCATAGTCGAAAATCTCCAGTTCGACCATCATATCCCCTTTTTCCTTTGCATAAGTGCAGATTTCGCGGGTGGATTTCAATAAAGCCTGGTAAGACAGCTCTTTTGTTGACTCTTCATACTTGCCGCTCAGAAATGCGATCCCTTTTGCTCCCAGCTCAAATGCTTCGTCAACGCCTTCTTTTAAAGAAGCCAGCGCTTCCAGCCGTTTTTCCCCATTCAGGTCGTTTATGTTCAGCCCTGTGGTAAGAAAGCGTGGCTGGGCGCCGTAGCAGGTTGTTACAAGACTTTGCTCCAATAGCTTTTTGACATTTTTGCGGATATCAGGATCCTTGATCCATGTCACTTCAATAGCGGTGAAATAGGGGTCGTTCAGTATTTTTCGAATGCTTTTTTCAATTTCATTCCCTTCCCCCTTGATAATTGAGGGATAGGACATAAAAGCAATGGTGCCGATTTTCATATAGCTGTGGATAGGTTCATTCATGACTGATTCTCCATTCTGATTTTTTTATTCAATGATGATCAATTCCTGCATTTCAATTTCCGGGAGGATGAACTCCAGTTTTCCCTGATCAAAGGCAAAGGACAGAGGATTGCCACTGATGCGGCTGATAACGGAGCCGGGAATGAAGTCGCCGCATCGGACCGCTACTTTCACTCCTGAAACGGGGAGAAAGTCTGTTACATAGGCGGGAACCTCATTGCAGCCTGAAAGGTTGATAATTTGCAAAATCAAGCGGTTCTCCTGCCTGTACAGTTTACAATCAAGATAACCTCTCCCGCTTACATGCAGAGGGAGAGTATCCATTGCTGCATACCGGACGGCCTGCTCCAGAAGCTTCAAATGATCGGGATGGTTCACTTCGCCGCATAAACGGTCGATATCAGCTGCAAAATAGACCACCCTTCCGCCATATCCGGTATCACCTGCCAGAATGACAGGAATATCCGTACTCCTGACATCCATGCAGCTAAGCTCCGGTGGATATATCGGGAAATCCGGAATAAAAGTACACAGCGTTTTGCAGCTTCCGGTGCTTTCAACGGGTTGGATAATACCGCCGAATGGCAGTATGTCTGTTTTTTCAAACCCATCAAGTATCGGATGCCTGTTTTCAGGAAGCCTCAGGTAGTTATGGCGGCTTTGATCCATCCAGTCTCCCTGTTCCGGAAGTGAGACCGGGATTCCAGGGCGCCGTTTGATTCC
>WSSedL1CaDRAFT_10000103_pt1 | contig 52586 bp, 47 predicted proteins | sample WetSurSL1Cattail_FD_9464 | JGI IMG/M metagenome (IMG submission 9464)
TCTCTCGAGCCGATTTACGGCATACCGCAGCCAATTCACGTTCCAAGTTACGAACCCCGGATTCCCGGGTATAGCTGGTAATAATTTGACGCAACATAGTATCCGGCAACACCAATTCTTGATCCGTCATCCCATGCTCCTGGGCTTGTTTCGGCAATAAATGCCTTTTAGCGATTTCCAGTTTTTCTTCCTCAGTGTAACCGGCAATACTGATAATCTCCATGCGGTCCAGTAACGGCCGAGGAATATTAAAGTAAGAATTGGCGGTCGTAATAAAAAGCACTTTGGAGAGGTCAAAGGTTACTTCCATGTAATGGTCGCCGAAAGCGCAATTCTGTTCGGGATCCAAAACCTCCAATAAAGCTGAAGATGGGTCCCCTCGAAAATCGGTACTCATCTTATCGATTTCATCAAGTAATATCACTGGATTTTTGGAACCGGCCTGTTTCATGATTTGAATAATTTTCCCGGGCATAGCCCCTACATAGGTCCGGCGATGGCCTCTGATTTCAGCTTCATCCCGCACTCCACCAAGGGAAAAACGGACAAATTTACGGTTCAGAGCCCGCGCTACTGATTTGGCCAAAGAAGTTTTACCCACACCGGGCGGTCCAATCAGGCAAAGGATCGGTCCTTTCAGCTGTTTTGTCAATTGACACACAGCCAGGTATTCCAAAATTCTTTCCTTGACCTTCTCCAGTCCGTAGTGGTCTTCATTTAAAATCTGCTCTGCCGAGTTCACATCCAGGCTATCTTCGGTAACTGTATTCCATGGTAAAGCAAGCAGCCAGTCAATGTAATTACGCACTACCACTGCTTCAGCGGACATTGGCGGCATCTTGGAGAGGCGATCAATCTCTTTTAATACTTTCTCCTCCGCTTCCTGCGGCAGAGTCAGCTTGGCCAATTTGCCCCTTAGCTCTTCCACTTCCGCAGTCCGCTCGTCGGCTTCCCCAAGCTCTTTTTGGATTGCCTTCATCTGTTCCCGCAGATAATACTCTTTTTGCGTCTTTTCCATCTGCTTACGGACCCGCAGATGAATCTTACGCTCCATTTCTAAAATATCGATCTCCTTCACCAAAAAAGAGCAGAGAGTCTCCAGCCTTTTCCTGGCAGATTCGGCCTCTAGTATTTGTTGTTTGTCTTCGACTTTCAAACTCAAGTGCGATGCAATGATATCAGCCAGTCTACCCGGATCTTCAATATTATTGACCGATACCATCACCTCCGGCGGCACCTTTTTACTCATCTTGATAAACTGCTCAAACTGATACAAAGTCGAGCGCATCAGAGCTTCCGTTTCGACATTTTTTTCCTCAATCTCCAAAACTTCAGCCACATGAACCAAATAATAAGGATCATCCTGAATATAATTCTCAATCCGTACCCGACGTAGACCCTCAACCAGCACTCTAATTGTTCCGTCCGGCAATTTCAATAACTGCTTGATCTCGGCTAAAGTCCCCATCGCATAAATATCATCCTGATTGGGATCATTAACCTTGGCTTGACGTTGTGCCGCTAAGACGATTAAACGGTCGTGAATCATAGCCTCTTCAAGAGCACTGATCGACTTATCCCTGCCTACATCAAGGGGAACAACCATGAATGGAAAAACGATCATTCCACGTAAAGGCAGTAAAGGAAGTGACTCTTTTAAAGGGGCGGCCTCTGTTTCACCACTTTTTGACACGGGCTACCACCTCCTGAGATTTGAATAACATGTTTCTAGCTATTTCTTCTGTAAACAGTTTGTTTTATTCTTGATCTCCTCCGGAGTTCCTTTCTGTAATTTATGGAGGAAAATCCAAATAATCAATTATCGACCGTCAACTGCTCTTGAAGTTCTTCCCACTGTTCATAAAGTTGTACCAGCTTAGCTTCGACCTCCGTTAATTCCTGTCCATATTCCATACTCTTTTTATAATCGGTCTGAACTTCAAAATCATTTAGCAATAATGATAGTTCTTTTTTGCGACTTTCCATACTCGCAATATCAGTTTCCAGCTGAACCAAATTTTTTTGTTTCCGCTTGAGATCCCGTTGTGCCTCTTTGTTCTGTTCCCGTTGGATCTGTGCCGTGCTCTTTGGTTTAAAGGACTCTTTGGAGCTATCATCGGACGTTTTGCTCCATTCCGCATATTCCTGATAACTGGCAAACGGCATTAAAGTTTGACCGATAATCGCCACACAACGGTCAACCACCCCATTCAGAAAAGAACGATCATGGGAGACAATAAACAACGTACCGCTATATTCCGACAAAGCTTCTTCCATCACTTCAATCGAATCCAGATCAAGGTGGTTGGTGGGCTCGTCCAAGATCAAAAAATTGGCTTTGGAGAGCATCAACTTGATCAATCCCAAGCGACGGCGTTCTCCTCCGCTGAGATCGGTCATCGATTTAAAAACATCGTCGCCGCTAAATAAAAAGCGGCCCAAAATAGTTCGGGCTTCCGTATTATCGAGATCAGCAGCATCCATGATTTGACTAAACGGGGTACCGCTCATATCCTGTTCAGCGGTTAGCTGAGAGAAATAGCTGGGATAAACCTCATATCCCAAGCGGACCCTACCGCTATCCGGTTGTTCCAGACCCTGGATGATTCGTAAAAGAGTTGTTTTACCGGAACCATTGGGCCCTATCAATCCGACTTTTTCACCGGATTCGATGCGCAGATTGACCCCGCTAAATAAGGTATTACCGCCAAAACTCTTACTAATATTTTCTAACTCCAAAACCTGTCTGGAGCTGGCTGTCGTCTCCTTGAAGGCAATCTTTAAAGACTTTTGATTTACCAACGGCTTTTCAATCCGTTCAACCTGGGATAACCGTTTCTCAATGCTATGGGCCTTGCGTTTACTTTTCTCGGTAGCCCTGGATTCCCGCACAAATTTGTCTAGACGCGCCAGTTCTTTTTCTTGTTCTTGGAAGGCTTTTTGGGTCGCCTGAAGATCAAGTTCTTTCTGCTCACGATAAAACGTATAATTACCGCGATATCGTTTAATCTTACAAAATTCAATCTCGTAAATTCCATTGACCACCCGGTCAAGAAAATATCGATCATGAGAGATCAACAAGACCGCACCCTGATAGCCGGTTAAAAATTCTTCCAGCCATTCGATAGCCGATATATCAAGATAATTGGTGGGCTCATCCAAAAATAATATGTCACAAGTTGTCAGCAGAATTTTTGCCAAAGCCAGACGGGTCCGTTCTCCCCCGCTTAAAACCGAAAACGAGTCATTCCAGCGCTCTCTCGAAAAACCCAATCCACGCAAAATCCCCTGAATCCGGCCTTCGATCTGATAACCGCCTTTCGTCTCAAACTCTTCGGTTAACAGGTGATGCTCTTCAATAAGGGTCGCCAGTGTTTCAGTTTTCAGACCGGGTGTTGACATTTGTTGTTGTAATTCGCTAATCTTGGTTTGCAAATAGTCCAAATCTGTAAACAAATTACGTAGCTCTTGATAGATTGAAAGATCGGCGTTAAAGTCGGGTTCTTGCTGCAAATAACCAGGACGGCAATTTTGGGCAATATGAAACTCTCCGCTGTCAAAATCCTCGGCACCGGTTAGAATCTTCATCAAGGTAGTTTTTCCACAGCCGTTTTTACCAACCAGGCCCCACTTTTCACCGGCCCCAATGGTCAGACTGATATTCCGTAAAATCGGCGTAGCCCCGTAGTATTTATTAAGATTGTTCAGTTGAATTAATGACATCTTACCGCACAATACCCATCCGTGAAAGCGGCCAATAACGCCACCATGCTTGTCCTTTAATATTTTTAACCGGCAGGGCTCCCCAGTACCGGCTGTCTTTACTGTTGTTGCGATTATCGCCCATCGCGAAAACCTCACCATCGGGAACAATAAAAGGTCCATAATCGGCAATCGGAGCTCGATCCGGTGAAATAAACGGCTCTTTTAGGGGTTTGTTATTGATATAAACTACTCCGGCATGAACCCGAATGGTTTCTCTGGGCAATCCAATGATCCTTTTAACGAAATCGCCGTTAAAATCGGCCGCCGCCGGGGGTCTAAATACAATAATATCAAACCGCTGCGGTTGCTTAAACCAATAAGCGGTTTTATTCAGCAGAAATTGGTCATGGACCATGATGGTCGGATGCATTGATGGTGAAGGCACCACCTGAGCTTGAAGAAAAAAAGTGTGAATAATAAAGAACAAAATCACCGCCGGCACCACTACTTCATAAACATCTTTAAGAAAACGACGTAATGAATAACCTTCCGGTTCCGGTTTGGACGCAGTTTTCTTGACTGGTTTTTTAGGCATGGTTTCACTCCTGTGTTTAAGTTTAATTTATCGCTAAACCATTCTAACGTGATTCTTTCATAAAGATTTCTTTCAGCACAGACAATTATAACATATATTTTATTTTTGGGAAGATCCATGGTGGCGGCCCTGATTAACAAAAAAAAAGAACCTTGCGTAAGTGGTTCTATTCCTGATTTCTGTCATCTGTATCTATTTTAGCGCGGGTCGATTCGTTGGATGGTTCCGCCCTCCGTCAGTTTTGAAAGCGTGACTAATTTGTAACCTTTGCGACGCAATCCCTGAATAATTCCAGGTAAAGCTAGGTGAATCTCTTTACTGGAATCACTGGCGTGGCAAAGGATAATCGCACCTGGAAAAGCCCTTGTTAATACCCGATGAATCATATAATCCGGACCGGGATTCTTCCAATCCAGGGAGTCGACCGCCCAAATCACCGTTTCAAATCCCAATTCCCTGGCGGTATCAATGACGACATCATCGTAATCACCGTTCGGGGGACGGAAAAACGGAGCCACCCTACCTGTCACCGACAGCAGATCTTCATATGCTTTGGAAATATTCTCTTTCACCGTTTCCTTGGGGTACTGGCTTAAATTAATATGGCGATCTCCATGACTGGCAATCTCATGACCGCCATCCACAATGGTTTTCACTTCGGCAGGGTGTCTTACCGCCCATGGCCCGGAGAGGAAAAAGGTCGCCGGTACTTGATTGTCTTGCAGTACCTTGAGCACTAAAGGTAAAGTTTTCTCACCCCAGCTGATATCGAAGGTTAAGCAGACTTCATTCGATTTTTTTACTGAAAAAATCGGCATTTCCTTCGCGATTAAGCCCATCGTGGGTAAAGCACCGCCGCCCGACCACTTGCCGCTTAGATAACCCAAGCTGAAAACAGCCAAGAATGCCAAAATGATCAATAAAGATCTTTTGGTATAAAAGATTTTCATGATTCCGCCCCCTTACCCTAAACTTTATTCATGGGCGCATGGGGTGAGAACCTGAGATTAATTTATAATAAAAAGAATGGACCCCATAAACAGGGTCCATTCCGATAAGCCAATTTTATTACTTTTTGCCAACAGCATCCTTTAAAGCTTTACCAGCTTTGAATACTGGGACTTTCCTGGCTGCGATTTTGATTTCAGCGCCGGTTTGAGGGTTACGGCCTTTACGAGCCTCTCTTTTGCGGACTTCGAAACTACCGAAGCCAACTAATTGAACCTTCTCACCTTTGGACAGACTTTGAGTCATAGCGCCGATAATCGCATCAATTGCCTTACCAGAATCCTTCTTGGTCAGACCACTTTTCTCAGCAATTTTATCGATAAGTTCGGTTTTGGTCATGTAACAGTTCACCTCCTTCCGGAAAAAATGGAAAAATAATTCATTTCCCATCCGGTATATCTTGGAAAATAATGTTATACTTAATTCTAGATTCTTCCCCTATATCCTGCTTTTCAAACAAAAAAAAACTACTTTTTTTCAGCGTACCACTGTGTTTCGAGAATTTGCCCAGCTATATTAGATTTACGATCCTAAAAAAATAATAAAATTTTTAGAAGCTATACCCAATCAACTTAATATCTATTTTTTAATTTGGTTTCCCCCACCTTCGAGTTGCTTTTTTGGCAAATATTTTGCCGATCATAAAAAAAAATGGTCTTCATTGACCATTTTAAAGGATGATACAGATTAAGCCGCCGCTTCCCTCATTGAGTATCTTGGTTAAAGTCTCCTGTAGTTTCTCCTGCGCATCCTCAGGCATACGAGTAAGTTTGACCTGAATACCTTCTTTCACCAAATCATACATAGTTTTGCCGAAGAAATCAGTCTGCCAAATTCGGGACGGATCTTTCTCAAACTCCTCCGTCAAATATTTTACAAATTCTTCGCCCTGTTTTTCAGTACCAACAATCGGTGTCACCTCAGTAGTTATTTCGGCCTTGATCATATGAATTGAAGGGGCGCTAGCCTTTAATTTAACGCCGAAACGATGTCCATGCCTAATTAACTCCGGTTCAGCCAAAGTCAACTCGGTTAGCACCGGTTGGACCACACCGTAACCAGTCTGGCGAACTTGGTTCAAAGCAGCCGCAACTTTGTCATATTCCCGTTTGGCTGTGGCCAACTCCTGCATAATCTTTAATAAATGATGATCGCCGGTGACAACAAATCCGGAGAGTTCCTCGAGTACCTTGAAGAACAATGTCCGGTCGGTTCGTAACTCAATATGCAGGGAACCCTCTCCCAGATTAATTTGTAAAACCCCAACCTCTTGAACATCTTCGACGTCTTTAAGCCCATTTACCATTTTATCGAGGTCCCGGATCCGGTTTACATCGTTAACAGCTTGATACACAGCAGTTTCAAATCTTGAACGCAGCCAATGGCCGGCATCCAATTCTTCAACCCATTTTGGAAAATCAATTCGGATCTCCCGCACTGGGAACATATATAGCAACTCTTGAACCACATTTTCGATCTCTGCTGAACTTAAATGCAAACAATCCGTCGCTAACACCGGAACCTGGTATTTATCCCGCAATTCGCCGACCAGTTCTTGGGTGTCCGCTTGGGCGGGGTGGATTGAATTTAGAATCACCACAAAAGGTTTGCCTAGGGTCTTAAGTTCATTAATCACCCGTTCTTCAGCGCTAATATATTGATCCCGCGACAGGTCGGTGATACTGCCATCAGTGGTGACAACCAGACCAATCGTCGAATGATCATTAATGACTTTTTTGGTCCCCATCTCGGAAGCTTCCACAAAGCTAACCGGGGTTTCCAGCCAAGGCGTGATTACCATCCGCGGACCATTCTCATCTTCATAGCCCACTGCTCCGTCCACAGCATAACCGACACAATCGACCAGACGAACTTTAAAATAAACCTCGCCTACTTTTACTTCAACGGCTTCACTGGGCACAAATTTGGGTTCAGTCGTCATAATCGTGCGACCGTTTCCACTCTGGGGCAATTCATCCTGGGCCCTTTCCCGGTCATAGACATTGGCAATATTCGGGATGACCATTTGCTCCATAAATTTCTTGATAAAGGTCGATTTTCCAGTACGCACCGGTCCCACAATACCGATATAAATATCTCCGGCAGTGCGTTCGGCGATATCCCGAAAGATATCATAATTATCCATCTTTTTCCCCCCTTTTCAATCAGCTAATTATCTGCTTATATCTCGTCGGGAATTGGTCCATCCCCCCTTTATAGCCTAAACTGATACCGTTCTAGAACAATATATATATATTGATAGCGTGAATCCAATATAACTATCTAGAAAATACTTTTTAGCCCAGATTCTTGATAGAACAGCCAGACCAACGATTTTCTTCTCTTGGTTACCCTAAAGCTGGGATGGGGATGACTAATCAGAGGAAAATATGGACAAAAAAAGCGGCCCGCAATAGGGCCGTTAAAAAATTAAAATTTGAATTTAGGGATCCGAATTCAAAATCCAAGAGTAAGGAGATCAGAGCCGGAAATTCTTTGATTTTTGTTCTGGATTTGAATCCTGACTCCTATCTTCTGTATTCTGACTTCTTTTTTATCGAAAACTAAAGCCAGCTATAAGTGGCGGCTACCACTTCCTCCATTTCATGAGTACGCATTCGTTCCATTAACTGGCTGACACCATCTTGGGGAGCGAGCCCTTCAAATAAAATCTGGTAGGTTATCGTAGTAATCGGCATTTGAATCTTTAAATTATGTGCCAATTGATAAACGGCCTGAGTGGTGGTAACGCCTTCCACTACCATTTTTGTGGAGGAGGTAATTTCGGTTAAAGTCTTCCCCTGACCTAGTTCCCGGCCAGCCCATGCATTGCGGCTATGTTTACTGGCTGCGGTTACAAATAAATCTCCCATTCCCGACAATCCCGCAAATGTCGGCGTCTTGGCACCCATTGCCGCGCCCAAACGGGCCATTTCGCTCAAACCTCGAGTGACCAAAGCCGCCTTCGAATTATCACCAAAGCCCAAACCATCGGAAATACCGGCGGCCAAAGCAATGACATTCTTCAAAGCTCCGCCTAATTGTACCCCCATCCGGTCCGGATTGGTATATACTCTAAAACGCGGTGATATCAAAAGATCCTGAACCTCTTCGGCATATTTCAAAACCGGAGTCCCCACCACTGTTGCCGAAGGAATATTTCTGGCTACTTCTTCCGCATGGTTCGGGCCGGATAATGCCACAAAAGCATTGGAATCGTGATCGGGTAACTCTTCCGTTAATACCTCGGTCAAGGTCTTTAGGCTTTGGACTTCCAATCCCTTTGATACACTAATGATAATCATATCCCGGGCTACCAACGGCGCCATTTGCCGGGCCACCGATCGCACCCATTGAGTAGGCACTGCAGTAATTAAATATTTCTTTCCTTTAATCACATCCGCCAGGTCGGTTTTGGCCTTCAAAGACTCCGGCAGAGTCACTCCAGGTAAAAAGGTTTGATTGGAATGCTGTTGATTGATCTCCCCAGCCACCTCAGTTTCACGGGCCCAAATCTCCACTTGAAGTCCTTTTTCTGCACACATTTTGGCGAGCGCTGTGCCCCAACCGCCAGCTCCGATAACTCCCACACCAATCATTTTTCTTTGGCTCCTCTTCTGTTTTGATATAATATTCGGTGTTCTTGACCGTGAAATAAACGGCCCAAATTATCTTTATGACGATAAAGCGCCAACACAGCAATGATCATTGCAAAGATTAATTTATAGACATCTTGGGGATAAAATAGATAAACCGCTATTGGATATGCAACTGCCGCCAAAATCGATGCCAGCGATACATAACCGAAGATCAAAAAAACTATGATCCAGGTTGGGATAATAATCAGTAAGCTATATGGGGTTAAACCGATTAAAGCTCCTAATGAAGTTGAAATTCCTTTCCCACCATGAAATCCGAAAAATACCGGCCAATTGTGCCCCACAATTACTAAAACAGCGGCAATGATCGCTAAGTCGAAGTGAGCAAAAGGATTTAGCCATCGGGCGAGTAACACGGCGATGATACCTTTGATTACATCACCCACCAGTACAATAATCCCATAAACCGAACCCATCACCCGAAATGTATTGGTTGCCCCTACGTTGCCGCTGCCCTGGTTACGCAGATCGGCCTTTTTAAACTTTGTTACAATATCACTGGTAACAATGGAACCAATTAGATAACTTCCTAGTAATACCAGAATGGTCTTCCATAACATTACAAATGTCACTCCTGTGTTTTATTTATGTTTTACTGTAACATCGAATTTTAATGGTGTACCGGTAAAAGCAAAGTACTCCCGGATTTTATTTTCCAAATAACGTTGGTATGAGAAGTGCAGACCTTCGGCATCATTCACGGTAAATAAAAATTTAGGCGGCTTAACCCCGACTTGGTTGGTAAAATAAACTTTAAACATACGCCCTTTATGAGTCGGTGGATTATGTAAAGCAATTGCCTCTGAAATAATTCGATTTAGCCGGTTGGTGGGAATTCGAAATGCGTAACTTTCCATTACCTGATCAACGGCAGGAATAATCTTACCCAAACGCTGACCTGATTTGGCCGAAACAAAGATAATCGGCGCATAATCTAAAAATGCGATCGCCGAACGAATTTTCTCAGTAAAAACCTCGGTGGAATTGGATTCTTTGGCTACGGCATCCCATTTATTTACCAAAATAAAGCATGCCTTTCCGGCATCATGAATAATACCGGCAATCTTCAAGTCCTGTTCGGCGATTTCCTCTTCCGCATTCAATACCAGTATCACCACATCCGAACGTTCAACCGCTCTTACGGCCCGCAATACACTATAATACTCAACCGCAGCTTCGACTTTTGATTTACGGCGGATCCCTGCGGTATCCACCAATAAATAACGTTTATCATCGATAGTAAGGGGCGTATCAATAGCATCGCGGGTAGTTCCCGGCTGGTCGCTCACAATAACCCGTTCCACACCAAGTAAAGCATTGACCAATGATGACTTTCCCACATTCGGTCTACCCACAAAGGTAACCCGGGTACTGTCAAAATCGTCATCATCTTCACCTTGGGGTATTTTACTGAAAACCATATCTAATAAATCACCGATGTTTTTACCATGTTCGGCAGAGACCAGTACCGGTTCGTCCAAACCCAAACTATAAACTTCCGGATCGATCAGTTCATTAAAATTGTCGATCTTGTTGATGACCAGGACTACCGGCTTATTGGTTTTCCGCAGCAAATGAGCAACTTGATGATCCGAGGCGGTTAACGATTCACGGCCATCGACCACCATGATAATGACATCGGCCTCTTCTAAAGCTACGTCCACCTGGTTGCGGATCTGCGTCTGAATTTCATCCCGGGCATCCGTAATGCCTCCGGTATCAATCAATAAAAACTGGCGATTTAACCATTCGCCGTTAGCATATATTCGATCCCTGGTAACACCAGGTGTATCTTCCACTATAGCCAAACGTTGTCTAACAATTCGATTGAAAAGAGTAGATTTTCCAACATTCGGTCTACCTACTATAGCAATTATCGAACGGGCCAACCAGCAACACATCCTTTATCAACTATCCATTGGAGCCAATCCATGGCCCTTGTGGGCACTGCTTCTATAACTTGTGAAGCGCAAGCTTCCTTTAAGTCCGCCAATGATAATCCGTCAAGAAAAATCTGTTCACCCTGTTTTAGGGTGATTTGGGGTATCAGATAACAGCATTCTTCCTGAATCTTGTCCGCCATTATCGCTTGTTTAATATCCCCCCCGCAAAGCAAACCGGTAACATTCACTGCGGCCCCTAAAAACCCATTGTGGACCGGTAGCGTCCGTAGTTTAATTTCCGGACAGAATTTATTAAAACTTTCGATGATCGGCTGCCAAAGACGGTTTGTAGCTTCCCCAGTCACGATGACCAGACTTGCGCTAATTCGTCGCAGCTTGGGAAGCAAGGCCGTAAAATTCTCCCTAAACTCAGCTAAAAACCATTGAACCAATCCAATACCATTGTCTAACTGCGGATATCCCTCATACTCGGGATCCGAGGGAAATTCAGCACCACCTGAGATATACCATTCATCGGCAGCAAAAACAAATCTGGTCCCTAGCTCGGCCAAAAACTTTTTCTGAAAATAGCTGATGATAGAGATTACTGCTGTTGCCTCTTGCGGACGAAAAATTCGCAAATCGCAAAGGCCTTGTCGGTGTTTGGTCAATCCCACCGGAACAACAGCCAAGCTAGCTACAGCGGGCCATAAATTTGCCAGATCAGCGATAGTTTGTTCCAAAATTTGGCCGTCATTGATCTCAGGACAGATCACCGCCTGGGTATGAACTGTAATACCGGCTTCGGCTAATCGTTTCAAGTGTTTTACAATATTACCGCCGGTTTCAGTACCCAGCAGTCTCTTCCGAACATCAGGGTCGGTAGCGTGTACCGATATGTATAAAGGACTTAGATGAAGCCTTTCAATCCGCTGCCAATCCGATTCGGTAAGATTTGTCAGTGTGACATAACTACCCTGCAAAAAAGAAAGCCGATAGTCATCATCGCGAACATATAAGGAAGCTCGCTGAGCTGCAGGTAATTGATGTACAAAGCAGAACAAACAATGATTATTGCAGACTCTGATTTTATTAAAAACGGCTTCTTCAAAAACTAATCCCAGGGATTCGTCCGGATCTTTTTCAAAATCAATCTCCAAGATCTCACCGGATTTTTTTAAAACTTTCAGTTCGAGTTTTCCTTCAGAGCTTAACACTAAATAATCGATTAAGTCAAGTAATTTCCGGTGATTGATTCCAAGCAGGATATCGCCGCTTTCAAGTTCCAATTCCGCAGCAATACTGCCCGGCTCGACTTCTTTGATGCTAGCGCCTATATAATTTACCATTTTCCCTCCAAGATTGGTAAACTATTCGCGTTTTTATTGACCAACTCCTGCTAATAATGGTGATTAGATATTCTTTTAATTTAGAGTATCTCCCCACCATTACTCTCTAAGATCAAACGTAATTTCGGCAATAGTTCACTATCCGTTTCAATGATCGCCACCACTTTGTCGGATTTTATTTCCCTTTCAATGATCCGTAAATCTTCACCAACCTGTTGAATCAGATTTGACTCTCCCATTTGGTTATCGGTTTGGTTGCTACCGCATAAACCAATTTGCACTTTTCCGATCCCTGCTAAAATTTGGGTTTGAAGTCCCGGCCAAATAATAGTATTGGCAGGAGGCTCAATAACGTATTCCCCTTCCCCGGCAAATTCATAATTATCATTTCTCTTACCTATTTGGTGTTGTTGCTCGTCCGCAAAAATAATGGTCAGGTCAGCCTGATTTAAACTGGCTTTTTTAATACTCCCGAAAGCTTGTTTGGCATCATTGACGTTGGAAAAAATACTATATATTTTCTGTCTCATCCAATGCTCCCTTTCGACTTCACAACTTTACTTTTCATTTATTTTTGCCGAAAAAGAATTTTTTACGCATTTTGACTCTTCGAGATTTTCATTCCAGTTTAGCACCATTTTCCAGGTCCAATTTGAATACTAGAGGGGCAGCGGGGAAAGATATGGTTTGACAACTTGTTTTTCGTCAAAGGGGGTGAGAACATGGATTGGTTGAGAACAATAATTCGTTTTGTGGTGGCAGCCTTGGTGTTAATGTTTATTGGAGCTTTAGTTCCCGGTTTTAAATCCCTCAACTTTATGAGCGCTTTGCTAGCCGCTATTGTAATAGCCGGAATCAGTTATTTAATCGAGGTCGTTCTGGGGCGGAATATCTCACCCTACGCTCATGGAGTAGTTGGTTTCCTGGTATCCGCGGTAGTTATCTATATTACCCAGTTTATTGTCCCCGGAATGTCTGTATCTATCATTGGAGCATTGTTAGCTTCCCTTATTATCGGGTTAGTCGATCTATTTATTCCGACCAAAGTAAAGTAATAATGATTGTAAACATTTTAATGTTTGTTTGGAAACATTAACCCTTTTTAAAGGGTCCATCATTAAACGCCAAAAAGCTACTGAATTTCCCTATTCAGTAGCTTCTTGACAATTTAGAATGAGGAGGATGGCTTCTCGAACGAATTAAAATTTCATTTTTATACCTAGATTATAATTATTAAGTAGGGTGCGGACCTAAAAAATTATTAGTCTCATAAAATTTATCCGGATTACTGGCAATATTCCGAGTCTGCATCCAATCAGCCATAATGAATAAATTTACTGCCGTCTGAATGGCGGTATCATCCGACTTCCATTCTTTATTTCCCCATTGAATCGGTTGCCATTTAATCGGTGCTCTTATTGACTCTGTCTCCGCAAATACCGGTAGTGAAATCGCCACTAATAAACTAAAAACTAACCCTAATATTATGATTCCCTTCATTATTACCCCTCCTCTTGAATATGTTCGTTACCGAGGGGTCGAAGACTGTTAGGAACAAATAAAAAAACAACTTCTACTTCGGCAGCCCGGCGATCAATGGTCTAAACGACTCGTTCGTTTTAACTTTAGATCCGTGGCTTTGCGTCTCCGGCTTTCACCGGATTTGCTATTATCAGTTAAGTTGTTAGAACACAAAAAACAAATAAACTTTTATAAATTTATTATATATCAGCTTGACACATTTGTATAGTATAAATTAACATTTTCTAAACATTTCGCCCGCTTGTTTTATCCAAATAGGGCTAATTGCGCAGATTCGGACATTCCTTGCAAACAACCATGGTTTTGCAAAACATCAATTACTGCTGAGCTTAAATGGGCGCGACTTTTTAAATCTTCCACGGAAAGAAAAGGACCTTCCGCTCTGGCTGTTGCCAGATAATTGGCAGCATTATCACCCAGACCCTGCAATGATGCAAGCGGCGGCAATAACCCCTCCGGCGTGATAATAAATTTCTGAGGATCGGATTTATAAATATCAACCCTTACGAAATGTACCCCGCGAAGCATGGCCTCCAAAACCAATTCTAAAATAGTTTCCAGGTTTTTCTCCTTCTGGGTTGCTTCATTCCCTTTTTGGCGAATCTGAGTCATGGTATTCCTGACAACTTCCTCTCCATGAACAACCGTATCGGCATCAAACTCATCCGCACGCACTGTAAAGTAAGAAGCATAGAAAGCCTCCGGGTAATGAACCTTATAGTAAGCAATCCGTAAGGCGCTTAACACGTAAGCTACAGCATGTGCTTTCGGAAACAGATATTTTATTTTTTGACAAGATTCAATATACCAATCCGGAATCTGATTTTCATGCATTAAAGTAATGTCATCCGGTTCCAGGCCTTTGCCTTTTCGGACCTTTTCCATGATTTTAAAGGAAGCCTTCGGCGGCAGCCCTTTCAAAATGAGATTATTCATAATCACATCTCGAACCGAGATTACCTCGGGCAGTCGGGCCAAACCGTTTTTAATAAGCTCTTGCGCATTGCCGAGCCACACATTGGTCCCATGGGACAATCCTGAAATATTAAAAAGTTCCGAAAAAGTAGTGGGTTTTGTCTCTTCCAGCATTTGACGGACAAAACCAGTCCCAAACTCCGGTACTCCTAATGTTCCAAGGTCAAATCCCAACTGCTCGGCGGTAATCCCCAGCGGTTCCACGGAGGAAAAAAGACGCATAATCTTTGGATCGCTGATGGCAACAGTTTTAGGGTCGATTCCGGTTAAATCCTGTAACATCCTGAGTACGGTCGGATCATCGTGTCCCAGTATATCAAGCTTAACCAACCTGCCTTCCAACGCCCCATGAAAGTCAAAATGGGTGGTAATCCATTCCGCCTTCCGGTCATTGGCCGGATATTGAATCGGGGTGAAATTATAGATTTCTTGGTCCTGAGGAACGACTACCATTCCTCCAGGATGTTGGCCGGTGGAACGGCGTACTCCGGTACACCCTTTGACCAGGCGGTTAATTTCGGATTGTCGCAGTTTTACACCTTTATCCTCCATATAGCCCTTGACGAAGCCGAAAGCCATCTTATCAGCCAATCCGGTAATCGTCCCGGCCCGAAACACATAGCCCTTGCCGAATAATTCTTCAGTATAGTGATGGACCGTAGGTTGGTATTCTCCGGAGAAATTTAAGTCGATATCAGGTTCTTTATCACCCTCAAAACCCATAAAAGTGGCGAATTGAATATCTTGACCGTCTTTGATAAGCGGTGTCCCGCAGTTTGGACAATCCTTGGAAGGCAAATCCAACCCCGAACCAAACTCACCCGTCTTTTTAAACTCGGTATATTTGCATTTGGGGCACCGATAATGAGCCGGTAATGGATTTACCTCAGTTATGTCGGTCACCATGGCCACAAATGAAGAACCTACCGAACCCCGGGATCCTACCAGATAACCATCATCCAAGGATTTTTTAACCAGTTTATGAGCAATCAGATAAAGCACTGCATAGCCGTGTCCGATAATACTTTTCAGTTCCAGTTCCAAACGGTCTTTAACGATATCCGGCATAGGATCGCCATATAACTCTCTGGCATGCCGGTATGACATTTCCCGGATTTCTTCTTCCGCTCCGGGTATCTTAGGCGGATAAAACTCTTCCACGATCGGCCGGACATCGCCGATTTTGTCGACCAAGGCATTGGGGTTTTTAACCACTACTTCGGCAGCCAATTCCGCTCCCAAATAGGAAAACTCCTGCAACATATCATCAGTAGTCCTAAAATAAAGTGGTGTCTGACGATCGGCATCAGCGAATCCTTGTCCCATCAACAATACTCGCCGGTAAATCTCTTCATGCGGATGTAGAAAATGGACGTCGCCGGTAGCCACCACCGGTTTACCTAAATTAGCACCCATTCTACAGATCAAACGGTTATTTTCTTTTAAATCCTCGATTGAGGATACCCGCCCGGAAGCAACCAAAAACTGGTTATTGGCAAGCGGTTGGATTTCCAAAAAATCGTAAAAGGCCGCGATCTCATTTAATTGTTCTGCGGTGGCGCCGTCCAGGATCGCTTGATAAAATTCTCCTGATTCACAGGCAGTCCCAATAATTAATCCTCCGCGTAACTTTTCCAATAGGGAACGGGGAATCCGGGGATGTCGATGAAAGTACCGGACATGGGAATCCGAGACCAACCGATACAAATTTTTTAATCCAATCTGATCCTTAACTAAAATTAAGATATGATAGGTCTTAAGATGCTCAACGCCGCCTTCATGAATTAAATTATTCAACTCCGAGAGTTTTTCAAAGCCCCGGTCTTTGATTTTTTCAAAGGCTTTGAGCATAATGTCAGCGGCGCATTTGGCGTCATCCACCGCCCGGTGGTGACTTAATAACTGAACCCCAATCTCTTTGGCGACGGTATTTAATTTATAACTTTTAAAATAGGGCCAGACCGACCGGGATAATGCCAACGTATCTAAATAGACCGGCTGGATCTTTTGATCAAAAAATTGTTGACACTTGGCCTTTAAAAACTCCACATCAAACTTGGCATTGTGAGCTACTAAAACAGCGCCGTTAATAAATTCCAAGAAAGACTTTACAATCAGTTCCGGTTCCGGAGCATCCGCCACCATCTCCGGGGTAATGCCGGTCAATTTTTGAATTTCAGCGGATATGGCCTGACGCGGTTTAATAAGGCTTTTGAACTCATCAATAACTACCCCGTTCTTTAGCTTGACTGCGCCAATCTCCAGCAAATCCTCTTTCCAGGGATTGAATCCGGTAGTTTCCCAGTCGAAAACAACATATGTCGTATCTTGAATGGTTTCCGCTTGGGCGCCCCTCACGATCGGCACCCCGTCATCCACCAAATAACCTTCAACACCATAAATAATCTTGATACCGGCTTTTTTGCCCGCTTGATAGGCTTCCGGAAATGCTTGCACCACTCCGTGATCGGTAATTGCAACTGCTTTATGGCCCCACTTGGCAGCCAGGCGGACCGCATCCCCCGCCTCAACCGTGGCATCCATTGCGCTCATTTTGGTATGCAAATGAAGCTCAACCCGTTTCCCAACGGCATCATCAGTTCTTTCCATATTGGAGAAAGTCGGCATAATATCGTTAACTAATAAAACCAACTCTTTGGCAAACTGATCAAATTGCAAGCTGCCCCGCATCATCAGCCATGATCCTTCATGAATCTTCGCTTCTAAATCGACGGCATTCCGCGGAAAAATTTTAAAACTCAGCGAATCTTGGTAATCGGTTATATCGCCCAAGTAAAACTTCTTGCCCGCTTTGGAAACACGGGTTTCAAACCGGAAGACTTCACCCTTGAGGATGACTTGGTCCTCTTCTTCTTGCAGCTGATGCAAAGAGGTTGGTTCCCCGCCAAACTTTTTACCGAGGATGACCTCGGAGCTTCCACTGTTACCTGCGGGTTTATTCCCTTTAGGAACGGCTGTCTTGGCTAACGATTGCGCGAAAGCTGCTTCTTCCTCCATGCGACGCTGCTCCTCAAAAAGTAGATTACCGAAATCGCCGACCGCAAAACATAACTTTAAATTGGTCAAAACAGCATCCCGAATTAACTCCGCCAATTCTTCGCTCCGGGCTGTGAGATATTCAACGCCGGTTTTATTCCGCACTTGTATTTCCAGTAGATTATCCGGCATGAGGCGATATTTTGCTTCACTAAGCCAACCGTTGCTGCCTGGAAATTTTCCGGTCGCCGCAATCAGGATTTTCTCCCAATTTTGATTCAGTCTCTCCTCAAGAGGAGGTAAATTACGAGAACATAACAGCTTAATATGGACCTTTGAAAGTCCCAAGACCATCGAAGTAATGGCCTGTTCCAATTCCTGAATTTGTTCCGGCGCTAATTCATCCTTTACCACTAAAGAAATTTCCCAGGATGATTCCCTGGTATTTACGATGATTTGGGAGATCAATCCCTCTTCAAGTACAGGTTCAATCGGAAAAGAGAAAGGGACCGCTTCAATCCCCTTAAATGCACGTAGGGAACGGTTATCCGGTTTAATCATATATTGTTCCGGCAGTGCGGACATAGTAAAGACTCCTATTAATTATTTTCAGCCAGACTTTTCTCAATAAAAGCCATGACTTTTGAAACCACTTGATCCAGCGGCCAGCGTTCTTCAAGCCCGGTTTGTCTGAATTTAATCTCAGCCTCGCCTTGAGCCAGGCTCTTGGGACCAACGGTGATTCGGAGTGGAATTCCGATCAGATCAGCGTCTTTAAATTTGACGCCGGCTCTTTCATCCCGATCATCCAGTAAAACCTCAACCTTGGCAGCTTCCAATTTTTGATACAGTTCCTCAGCCACCGGGAGTTGCTCCGGGTTGACCGCAATAACATGGACTTGATAAGGAGCAATCGCTAGTGGCCATTTAATACCGTTATTGTCATAATTTTGTTCGATTGCTGCAGCCATGGTACGGCTTACTCCGATCCCGTAACATCCCATAACGATAAGTTGAGATTGGCCTTTCTCATCCAAATAGGTTGCGCCCAAGGCTTTACTGTATTTAGTACCGAGCTTAAATATTTGCCCGGCTTCAATTCCGCGGACTTCCTTCAAATGGCCGTCACAATGAGGGCAGGTTTCGCCGGCTTTGGCAATTCGTAAATTAACGTAGGTTACATTTTTGAAATCGCGGACCGGTTCCGCATTGATTAAATGGAACTCCGGTTCATTGGCCCCTACAACCACACCATGCATTTCCTGCACCAGATTATCGGCGATGATCTTGATGCGTTCATCCAGATTGATCGGCCCCACATAGCCGATAGGCAACCCGAAGATTTCCGCCAGCTCTTCCGGAGGCGCCAGATATAATTTTTTACAGTCCAAGAAATTAGCCAGTTTGATCTCGTTGACTTGATCATTACCGCATAGCAGCACGGCTACATAACTGTCACCCGTACCATAAAATAGAGTTTTCACGGTATTCTCCGGCTTGATCTTTAAAAAGTCGCATACTTCATCAATTGTCTTATAGCCTGGCGTGTTCACTTTCTCCAACCCTTTAGGATCTCCGGCCGCGCCAATCGCAACTTTTGAAATTGCTTTTTCGACATCCGCCGCATAATTACAGGTATCACAATAAAGAACAAGAGCCTCACCGGCTTCGGCCAGTACCATAAATTCCTGGCTGCTGTTACCGCCGATAGCCCCGGAGTCGGCGTCCACCGGCCGGAACTTTAAACCGCAACGCGTGAAAATCCTGGTATAGGCCCGGTACATCGCCTGATAACTTTCTTCTAATCCCGCTTCGTCCAAATCAAACGAATACAAGTCTTTCATAATGAATTCCCGGCCCCGCATCAACCCAAAACGAGGACGAACTTCATCCCGGTATTTATTTTGAATTTGATATAAACGGATTGGCAATTCCCGATAGGAACGAACTTCATTTTTGACAACCGTAGTAATGAGTTCTTCATGGGTCGGTCCCAAACAAAATTCGCGTTGATGACGATCTTTCAAGCGAAACATTTCATCGCCATAAACCTCCCAACGTCCACTCTGCTTCCAAATCTCAGCGGGTTGCACAATCGGCATGGCCAACTCCTGGCCGCCTTCCCGATCCATCTCTTCCCGGACGATTTGGGAGATCTTTAATAAAGTCCGCCAGGCCAGTGGTAGATACGTATACATACCGGCCGCCGCTTTGCGGATCATCCCCGCTCGCAGCATTAGTTGGTGACTGATGACTTCTGCCTCGGCCGGAACTTCCCGAAGTGTCGGCCCAAATAGTTTTGATTGACGCATGAAACACCCTCCGTTTTTTATCGTAAAGAATAATCTCCCGCCAAGGCGCAAAGAAAAAATAATGATACGATTAAACCAAACAACTGGTCAATTTTATTCAAACTCTGCGCCTTTGCGCCTCTGCGGGAGGATAAAATAGACTTATTTTCGCGTGCATTTGCGCAACTTTCGATTGCTCCTGCGAGCCTGGGTGGATGACTATTATCAAATAACCAATAACTAATCACCAGGAACCAATTTCTCCAGTTCTTCTTTCAACGCTGCTATAATCTGGTCTTCCGGCACTTTTTTAATGATTTCTCCTTTACGGAAAATCAAGCCTTCCCCTTTGCCGCCGGCAACACCCAAGTCTGCCTCACGGGCTTCTCCCGGTCCATTGACCGCGCATCCCATTACTGCGATTTTTAATGGTTGATGGACAGCAGCGGCTAATTGTTCCACCTGAAAAGCCAGCGATTCCAAATTAATTTGGCAACGGCCACACGTTGGACACGAGACCACCGTTGCTCCAAAGCTGCGCAGTTGTAATGCTTGTAAAATATCTTGTCCCACAGCAACTTCACGCACCGGATCCCCAGTCAAGGATACCCGTAAAGTATCTCCAAGGCCTTCCCAAAGTAAAGCGCCCAAACCCACAGCTGAACGTATCGAACCTTTAAACCAAGTCCCGGCTTCCGTAATCCCGATATGGAACGGGTAATCACATTGCTGGGCCAATAATTGATAAGCTTCGATAGTAGCCGGGACGGAAGAGGCTTTCAAGGAAACCACGATATCGAAAAATTCAACCGCCTCCAAAAGTCGGATATGACGAAGGGCGCTTTCAACCATAGCCTCAGGGGTAGGCCCCCCGAAGTTTGCCAATAAATCCTTTTCCAAAGACCCGGCATTGACTCCAATCCGTATCGGTATTGGAATCTGCCGTTCTTTCGCTTTACGGGCTACCAAGTTGACCCGGTCGGGGCCCCCAATATTGCCCGGATTGATTCGCAATTTACTGATACCGGCTTCAATGGCGGTCAGAGCTAAATGATAGTCGAAATGGATATCCGCCACCAGCGGCACATTTGAATTCTTACAAAAATAGGCCAGATTATCGGCTGCTTCCCCATCCGGGACAGCCAACCTTACTATCTCACAACCGGCTGCGCTTAATTGGCGGATTTGCTCCAAAGTCGCCGCTTTATCGCGGGTATCGGAGGTAGTCATGGATTGGATCGATATGGGGTGGTTACCGCCGATTACCAGCGGTCCAACTTGCACTGATTTGGTTTTTCGACGCGGTTGCATTCAAAATTACCTTTCTTTTTACTGTTACGATTATATCATTCATACAAAGAGAAGTTAAGGTGAGAATTGGGATTTTTTAGAGCGATTTTTTCTCGATTGATATTGCAAAGAAATTTGATGAAATCCAAACTACTGAAAACTTTCCCGATGCTCCTAAAATAAAATAATCATTCGGGTCAGCCCTCATTCTATCTTTCTCCCTCAGGGAGAAACGATCTGTAACTCTGTTAGTTTTTAAATACTTCGAAAGCCAAAACCTTCGTTCCTCCCCATAGGGAAGACGCAAGATGGAGGGTTAACCCGAGTTCGGTTCGTTATCTTGTTGCCCAAAACAACATATAATTAAATCCCATTAAAAAACCCCTTAAGTAAGTGCCAAGTAACATCGGCTTAAGGAGTTTTTATCGATCGCGTTAAATTATTTGGCTCTATCCTAGCCGATGGTTGACATTTTTGGTCCGCTGCGGGTTTTCAACCCGAAATCTTCCCCGGCTTTCCGGATTTCGATAGTTATCGGTTATTGCCGATTTTCCCTGACGCACTACCGGTTTTCTCCCTCTTTTTTTTAAAGGGGATTTTTCAAAAACGGTTGGCCCTTTACTGCCAAACTTGGCAGCTGGCGTATGATTGGCTTGAGAATTCTTATTGGTGAATTTCCGTTTGCCTTCAGTCGAGACGCCCTGCAAACCCGGTTTTGAAATCCCGGTTTGTTTGTATACTTTGGGACTTGGGGCCACTGGTTTGCCTCTCCCGATCCCAATAATGGGTCGCTCCGAAGAACTCGAAAAGCCCGGCTTCTTTGGTGCTGCCAGTCCCGAAGCAATCGGTTTGGTTACTCTGCCATCGTTCTTTTTCCCTTGATAGCCGGTGCTTCTCCGGTGACGCCCCATTTTCTTATTGTGACCGCTGGCGACACAAGCATCGCAGAAACCTTTATTCTTGCGGACTTGAGCTGCGGCTTCTTTGCCGCAACTCCGGCAAAAATCGCCCAGGCTTTGGGCACATTGATAACAAAGTCCGGTTTTACGGACATAACTTGGATCGGGTTTGCCACAGGCGCTGCAGACGCATTGACTGCAATAACCGTTATGTTCTTTCAGCTCTGTGGGTTCAATTTTTCCGCAACCCCGGCAGCTGGTAATACCGTCTCTTTTTTCCCGGATTTCGTTGAGACAATACTCGCAAAGATTCAAGGATTTAGAAATCCGGACTTTACGGACGGAATTACCGCATTTGGAACAAATCCGTTCCGCCTCGTTCCCTTTACTTTGCCCTTCGCGGTTGGGATCCGCCCATTCCCTATGACCCGTGTGCGCACGATCTTTAATCGGCATGTTATCCTCCCAGCACCCGCTTTAACAGACGTAAAATATCTCCATAAGTAATCCACACAAAAGCAAACAGAATCGCGACTAACCCAACTGTATAAGCCGTTGCTTTTTGCTCGGTCGAAAACTCCCTGCGAAATATCCTTTCCAATAGTAAGATTACAATCCAACCACCGTCTAGTATCGGCAAGGGTAACGGCAGCAAATTGAACAGACATAGCGAGACACTGATGCTGGTAAAAAATTGGACCATGCTAATCAAAATCAATTGCAGCGGCATTTGCAGAGTCTGTTCGACCATATCCACTGCTCCGATTGGCCCCACCAGACTCCCTTTTATCTTACCTTTGATGAGCATGCCTAACATTTTAATGATGTTCCCCGGCATTGCCAAGGTTTGTTTAGTAGCCATGCCGATTGAGGGTGTAATAAATTTGGGGGTTTCCATTAAAACTACCCCGATCAGGTATTTCTTATTTTCACGGCTATATTTGGCCTGTAATTGCTTGACAAGGATTTGTTGATGTCGTTGTATTTGAACCCGGATAGTTTGACCGGCCGATTGTTGTACCAAGTTTGAGAGAGTGGTGGAACGGGTAATCGGTTGTCCGTTGATGGCCGTAATTTTATCTCCGGGCTCGATTCCCGCTTGCATAGCCGGACTTTGATTACTAACGCTACTAATCACCACCGAATCGATGATTAATGCCCCCTTGGAAACTGCCGGAGTACCGATCCAGAGCAATGCCACAAAAAAAACAACCATGCCGAGGAGCAAATTAAAGATGGAGCCGGTAGCCAACACCACAACTTTCTTCCAAAGCCTTAAATTATAAAATAAACGATCCGGGCGGGTCTCCGGGTCCTTGGTCTCTCCTTCCAAGGCCATATCCATACCGGCGATTTTACAAAATCCGCCGAACAAAATCCAACGTAAGGAATATTGAACGCCCCGCCGGTTAATCTTGCCTATCAACGGTCCAAAACCCACCGAAAATTCATGAACCGTCACTCCAAATGCCCTGGCTGTTATAAAATGCCCATATTCATGAATCATTACCGCAATACTTAACATCAAAAGTGTTAACCAGATTGAATTTAAATTGAAACCCACTGTGTTACCCCCTCCGCTGAATCAATTGGTCTGCTTGTTCACGTACCTGGCGGTCCACTGCAAAAATCTCTTCAATATCAGGATGGCTGGAATAGCCCTCTTTTTGATAATACCCCATTAATTCTGAAACAATACGAATAATCCCGGTGAATTCAATTTTCCCAGTCAAAAAAGCCTGCACTGCTTGTTCATTGGCCGCGTTTAAAACCACCGGCATGACGCCTCCCGCTCGACCCGCTTGGTAGGCGAGTTCTACGGCAGGAAAAAGTCGCCGATCCACTGGATAAAAATTAAGCTGCTTGCCGGACAGTAAATCCAATTTGGGAAAAGAATTGTCAAAGCGCTCCGGATATGTCAAAGCGAGTTGAATCGGCAGTCGCATATCACAGGGGCCCAGTTGGGCAATAGTTGAACCATCGACCAGTTCCACCATGGAATGAATGACACTTTCCGGATGAATCACTGCGGCGATCCGTTCATAAGGCATATCAAACAGCCAATGAGCTTCGATGATCTCTAAACCTTTATTAAACATGGTGGCGGAGTCGATAGTAACTTTGCCGCCCATTTTCCAATTGGGGTGTTGTAAAGCCTGCTCTAGAGTAACCTTTTCCAAATCCTGCGGCTGCAGGTTCCGGAAAGGCCCTCCGGAAGCAGTTAGTATCAACCGGGCCACTTGTTCCGCTGAGCGGCCTTCCAGGCACTGAAAAATGGCGCTATGCTCGCTATCCACCGGAAATAAATTTACCCCGTGTTGCTTTACCGCCGGGATAATGATCGACCCGGCAGCAACCAATGTTTCCTTATTGGCTAAGGCAATATCTTTACCGGCTCGGATAGCCGCCAAGGTGGGCTTGATCCCAATCGAACCCACGACTGCCGTTAATACCAGCTCCACCTCAGAGAGGACCGCTAGTTCAATTAAACCATCCAATCCAGCCAATACTTGAATCCCAGTGCCGGCTAAACGCGATTTTAGCTCCGAATATAAGGCAGTCTCTCCAATGGTCACATATTTCGGTTTAAAGATCACTGTCTGTTCCAGCAGGAGTTCCAGATTGGAACCTCCGCTCAAAGCGATCACTTCAAATTGTTCGGGAAATTCCCGGATTATTTCCAGAGCCTGCCGCCCGATTGAACCGGTTGAGCCGAGAATTGCTATTTTCTTGGTCAAAATACACCACCCAATTGTGTTATTAGTTATTAGATGCCTAAATGCACCTAACCCTCGCCCCAATGTCATCAAGTTAGGAAGGAATAAAATGGAAAGTCAAATCAAAGATGCCTATTTGACCTAACTCTTGCTCTTCCCCTGAGATGTAGTTCAAGGTGGCTGTTTCAGTGGAAGAGTAACCCCAGTCGTTGACCTCTAAAAGCTTTTAGACTACGAAGACATCAGTACTCTCCCACTGAATCCGCTTCATTAAAATACTTCATTGGGGGAGAGCAAGAGAGAGGTGGAATGGAACCTGCACATCCCCGTTTGCCTGAAAGATTTGTCTTTAAGCCTGCAACGGCTAAGGTTACCCTTCCACGTGAACCGACGACAAGATTCGCATCTATGGGGAAGGGCGAGGGTTAGGTCTTCTCTTTTCCAGTCCCATCAATACCCGATATAAAGCCCGCAAAATAATGATCAACAGTGGGCCGAATAAAATACCGGCAAAGCCAAACAGTTGAATGCCGATATATATTACAAAAATGCTCACTAAGGGATGTAAGTTTAAATTTTCACCGATTAGTTTAAATTCCGTCACCTGTCTCACCAGCAGCAATAAAAAATAAGCGCCAATCAACAGGACCGCTTGAAAATAATTATGAAATAAGAGATGCATCACTGCTAAAGGTATGTATACCAGTCCCGGACCCAATACCGGTAAAAAATCCAAAATACCGGCCAAGAAACCATAAGCTACCGCTGCAGGCGTATTTAAAAAGGCAAAAAACGCCATTGTTAAACAGGTAGAAATTAAAGCCAGGATGCATTCAACCCGGATAAACCGACTTACCGACGTCAAAACTTCAGTCTTAAGATCAACCGTTGCGAGTTGCCATTTATGAGGCAGCACCCGGTAAAACAGCCTAGAGATCGACTTTTTATCCCGGCTGAAAAAATAAGCCGTAACACCGCCCAAACCAACCGCAAATAATAGTTGGGGAAAGCGGGGTAAAAATTGAAGCACTCCTATGATTAAAGAACGTAAAACCTGGCCGATTGATTCCGGTGGCAGTCCAAAATTTCTATCAATCCCTGTTAATTGTGGGAAATATTTGGTACCATACTCCAAGATTTCCCGGGTGATGTTTACCACCCGGCTCACCAATTGAGGAATTTTGGGTATCAGCCGTTGTGCTTCTTGATAAAAGGCGAGCAATGAAAATCCGGTAACAGCAAAAACCGCAATCACCAAAGCAACCAAAATCAAGCTTACCGCAAGTTTACGTCCCACCTTAAGCCGGGTATCAATTCTTTCCACCAAAGGTTCAATCAAACAGGCAAAAATGATCCCCAATAAAAAAGGCGCCAGTAAAGGAAAAAGGTATTTCAAGATCGCTATTAAAGCGATCCCTATCATCAAGACTCCGAGAAATACCTTAAATTCTTTCGTCACCTTTTCACCAATATTAAAGATGGGGAGCAATATAAGTGATAGTATAATAAACAATCGGGGCGGCTAAAAGCAGACTATCGAAGCGGTCCAGTAATCCGCCATGACCGGGTAAGAATGTTCCCGAATCTTTAACCCCTGCATTTCGTTTAATTATCGACTCAATAAGGTCGCCAATCTGTCCGGCTACCACAACTAATACTCCTAGTATTATCAATGGTAGGACCCGCTTATGAAATAAAAATGCCAGTACCCAGGTACAAATGAGGCCTCCGATCAGACCGCCGATGGAACCTTCAATACTTTTGTTGGGGCTAATCCGGGGTGACAGTTTATGCTTTCCAAGGGTGCTCCCGACAAAATAGGCACCGGTATCATTACACCAGGTAACCAGGATGGTAAATAGAATATAAAAAAGGCCGTCGCCCCCCGGCATCAATCGTACCATTAAGATATATGCAAACATAAAACCGATGTAGACCGTTCCAAATAAATTGGCAGCCGCATTGAGCAGTCCTTGTTCCGGATTACCCCGTAACAATTCATTGATAAATACAATTAAAAAGACCAGAAATAAAAAGAAACACATGATCCGCTCGCCGTCTATAATAAAGTTGGTCTGCTTTAAAGCGGAATAATGAGCACTGATATAAATAAGGGCTAGTAATAATAAGCTAAGAGACATCATCGCCGCAGTTTGAGGCCGAATATTCTGTTTTTTCAATAATTGACTGTATTCCAGAATGCCCAAAACGGATAAAAGACCAATGGCTAAAGTAAACCAAATCGAGCCGGCCCAGATTAGGCCCAACAATAGCGCCGCCCCCAGCGCGCCCCAGATAATTCTTTTAAGCATCATGCTGTGCCCCCTCTACCCTGCCAAAACGGCGTTCCCGCTTGCTATAATAATGAAGCGCTTTTAAAATTTGCTCTCTTCCGAAGTCAGGCCAAAATAGATCCGAAAAATATAACTCGGTATAAGCCGATTGCCAAATTAACATATTACTAATCCGATGTTCTCCGCCCGGACGGATCAAAAGGTCGGGATCAGGTTGGCCGCTTGTAAATAAACGGTTTGAAAACGCAGACTCGGTAATGCCCTCCGGGGTTATTTCGTGATTTACTACTGCCCGCAATAATTCTTGGGTGGCAACGACAATTTCCGAACGTCCGCCGTAATTAATAGCGATATTTAAGGTCAAAGCATCGTTGGCCTCGGTTAATTCTTGACTTTCATCCATCAATTTTATCAACGTAGGTGATAACCCATGCCTCAAACCGATGAAACGAACTCTTACCTTGTGCTGATGAAGTTTGGCAACCTCGACCTTCATGGATTTTTCAAAGAGATCCATTAAAAAATTAACCTCTTCTACCGGGCGTCGCCAGTTTTCGGTGGAAAAGGCGTATAAAGTCAAATATTTAACTCCGACTTCCAGGCAAATCTCCACTGTCTCACGAACTCGTTCCATACCGGCCCGATGACCTGCTGAACGGGGTAAACCACGTTTACCGGCCCAGCGACCGTTGCCATCCATAATGATGGCCAGATGGAGCGGAACCTTGGTGATGTTTTGCGAGGATAAAGGAACATCTTGAAACCATTTTTTAAATAAGCCCATATTATCAAAGGGGGCTGTCTCAAAAGGAAAGTGCGCTTGGACAGCCTCGAAGTTTACACTTCCATGATCTCCTTTTCCTTTTGTTCCAAAAGCTTATCGAGCTCCGCGATGTACTTATCGGTTAATTTTTGGATATCGTCCAAGCCCTTTTTACTTTCATCCGCCGAAACCTGGTTGGCTTTTTCCAACGCCTTAATTTTCTCATTGGCATCGCGTCGTAGGTTGCGAACAACCACCCGTCTTTCCTCGGTTTCTTTCTTTGCCACTTTCACTAGTTCTTTGCGGCGGTCTTCGGTGAGCGGCGGGATGGGCAAACGGATTAGCGTACCGTCATTCACAGGATTTAACCCCAGATCGGATTTTTGGATCGCTTTTTCAATCGCACCCAAAGCCGATTTATCCCAGGGTTGAACTATCAGCGCCCTGGCATCCGGTGAAGAAACGCTAGCCACCTGGTTTAGCGGTGTGGGAGTTCCATAATATTCAACTACCACACGATCTAAGATGTTTGGGTTCGCTCTACCGGTTCGGATTGCCTGAAGCTCCTTTTTAATAGCCTCAATAGCTCCCTTCATATGAGTCTCCGCATCTTTGATCACATCTTTAACCATAAACTAAGCCTCCCCCTTTACAAAAGTTCCAATTTTTTCTCCCAAGACTATCCGTAAAATATTTCCGACCCCGTTCAAATTAAAAACCACGATCGGAATATGATTGTCCATACACAATGAGGTTGCGGTTGCATCCATTACTTTCAGACGTTGTTGCAATACCTCCATGAAATCTAAATCCTCAAACCGGGTGGCCTCCGGATCAATTTTAGGGTCCGCACTATAAACCCCATCCACTTTTTTGGCCATCAAGATAATCTCGGCCTCAATCTCAGCAGCCCGTAGAGCTGCGGCCGTATCAGTCGAAAAATAGGGATTACCGGTACCGGATGCAAAAATCACTACCCGGCCTTTCTCCAAATGGCGGACTGCTCTTCTTTTAATATATGGCTCGGCAATTTGCCGCATTTCAATTGCCGTCTGCACCCTGGTAGCGATGCCATGCTTTTCAAAAGCATCTTGCAACGCCAAGGAATTAATGACAGTGGCCAACATTCCCATATAATCCGCTGTGGAACGGTCAAATCCGGCGTGACTACCGACAGCCCCACGCCAAAAATTACCCCCGCCCACAACCACTGCGATCTGTACTCCCAAATCTGCGACTTCTTTGGTTTGCTTGGCGATGGTATTGACTACCTCTTGATCGATACCAAATCCCTTATCGCCGGCTAAAGCCTCACCACTTAATTTTAACACAATTCTCTTGTATTTCGGAGTCATCATTTAATTTTTCCCTCCGTATTGCCATAATTCGTGAAGCGTATTTTAATTCCTTCTCAAAATCATAGAAAAAAAGGAACACTCACGTGTTCCTGAAAATTTTAGGCTTTAATCTGCGACATGACTTCACTGGCAAAATCATCTTTTTTCTTTTCGATGCCTTCGCCTTTTTCATAACGGGCAAACCGGGTGACGACGATATTTTCGCCGCCCAATTTAGCATTAGCGGTTTGAATTAATTTAGTAACGGTTTGCTCAGTATCTTTAATGAAAAGTTGCTCCACCAGACAGACTTCCTTATAAAACTTCTCCAGCCGCCCAGTCATGATCTTTTCGGCGATGGCTTCCGGTTTACCTTCATTCATGGCCTGCGCTTTATAAATAGCCTTCTCATGTTCCAAAACATCCGCGGGAACTTCATCACGGCGAACATATTCGGGCTTTGCAGCAGCGACTTGCATGGCCAAATCCTTGATCAAGGTTAAAAATTCCGAATTTTTCCCCGTATCAGCCTTAGCGGTGGCGCACTCGATCAGTACTCCGATCCGGCCGCCCATATGAATATACGAATCAATAACGCCGTTTTCTTTCAGTTCAAAGCGGACAAAACGCCGTAGCTGAATATTCTCGCCAATGGTCGATACCATTGCGTTGATAGTCTCAGTCACTGTCTTACCGGCAGCCAGAGTCATCTGGGAGAGAGCAGCCAAATCAGCCGGGGCTTTAGCAGCGACCAACTCGGCGACATCTTTGGCGAACTTTTGAAATTCAACATTTTTAGCGGCGAAGTCGGTCTCACAGTTAACTTCAACTAAGACCCCGACTTTTTTATCGGCGCTTATATAAGCATTTACCATTCCTTCAGCAGCTATACGTCCTGCTTTCTTGGCAGCAGCCGCTAAACCTTTTTCCCGTAAGTATTCAATCGCTTTCTCTAATTCCCCGCCGGTCTCAGCCAGGGCTTTTTTACAATCCATCATCCCCGCGCCCGTTCTTTCGCGGAGTTCTTTTACAACAGCAGCGGTTACTTCGGCCATCAATCATTTCTCCCTTCATAAAAAAGGGTGGATCGGGCCATTCCCCTACCACCCTCGTCAAATTACGCTTCTTCTACCAATTCGATCCCGGAATTTTCTACTGCTTCACTCGGTGCAGCAGTAGCAGTAGCAGCATCAGCACTTGGGGTGTCGGTCAACTGTTCGCCTTGTTTAGCCTCGAGTACTGCATCGGCTATCTTTCCTGCCAACAATTTCACTGCCCGGATCGCATCGTCATTGCCCGGGATTACATAATCGATTTCGTCAGGGTCGCAGTTGGTATCGACAATGCCGATAATCGGAATCTGCAACTTTCTGGCTTCGGCTACTGCAATCCGCTCTTTGCGCGGGTCAACGATAAAGACGGCGCCCGGTAATTTATGCATATTACGGATACCGCCCAGGAATTTCTCCAGGCGTTCCCGTTCTTTTTGCAGATCTAAAACTTCCTTCTTCGGCAAGGACTCAAAAGACCCGTCCTGCTCCATTTGTTCAATCTTCCGTAACCGGTCGATCCGGGAACGGATGGTCTTAAAGTTGGTTAAGGTACCGCCCAGCCAACGCTGGGAAACAAAATACATACCGCAACGTTCAGCCTCTTCTTTGATAGCGTCCTGAGCCTGTTTCTTGGTGCCCACGAAAAGAATCGCTTCGCCGCCCTCGACAACGCTACGGGCATAATTGTAAGCCTCATCCACTTTCTTGACCGTTTTCTGGAGGTCGATAATATAAATACCGTTCCTCTCAGTGAAGATGAACTGAGCCATCTTCGGATTCCATCGTCTTGTCTGGTGACCAAAATGCACGCCTGCTTCCAATAATTGTTTCATTGAAATAACAGCCACATTAGCCACCTCCTCTCTTTGGTTTTTTTCCGCCGCTCTCTTCGCTTCTCAGCGGACCTTGTTTCAGGAGGACCCCCGCTGAAATCGGAGAGCGTGTGTAATAGTACACCGCTAAATAGTATACCACAGGCGGGGGTGGATGGGAAGAGGAAGTTTTGATTCGTCTAGAACGATTCGTCTAGAACGTTTACTCATTTGCGAATTTCTATATAAACCGGTTCCGAGGTATATATTTTCCCCATCGTCGGCCAAACTCCAACCAATTTATAGCTTCCTTCCGCTAAAACCTTTTTAGCGGTGGCTGGATTAAAAACTGACTGATAGATCAGGGGTTTTCCCGGGGACAAAGTTATTGTCCGCAAAGATTGGGCATACATCCGACCCTCAGACCATTTCCAAACAATCTGTTCTCCGGATGAAAGAATAAAATCATAGGCTTTACTACTGACAAAAGTCACGTTAAGCGGGGCGCTTGTCCGATTCAAAACTTCCAACGACATCGTAATCGGCTGGGAGGGTTGATAAACTTTTTTATCGGTCGTCAGTGTCAGAGTAATATTATCATCCATGCCTTTCACCACCAAGCCGTAACCAGTACACAACAAAAGGAGCAAAAAACCAAACACCCATCTTTTCATTTTCCTTATCCCCTCTCCCGACCTTATTGAAACCCATTCTTGATGAAATTGCTTAATGTTTTACTGGAGCCGATTGATACTTTTTTTAATGAAAGATTTTTTAGAGTTAAATTGGCGTTGGAAGTCATGCTCAGGGTAGTATATGCAAAATAATCGCCACTACTTACATTACTATCGCCATCAACGTCAATAAAGGCGCATACATAAATAGTCCCGGCCGGAACACTACTAATCGTATATGCTCCGGAAATTTTGGGACTGGTCATTGTACCCACAGTACCGTCCGATAAAGCATAAAAAACTTTAGCCGTCGCGACGCTTGCGGAAACACCTTTTAACGTCATATATGCATTAGGTAATCCATAACCATAATAGTCATCACGGGTACTATTCATCTTCAAATGACTACGAATAGCATCCGGAGTGATAACTCCGTAAGAATAAAGCAAAGCCGCCAACCCGGCAATATGAGGACAAGCCATCGAGGTGCCGCACATCCCAATATAAATATTATCTGTTCCATTTAATTTATCATAAGTAGTACTAACTACCCAAGATTTGGCATCTGTTTGAGAACTGCCGTCGCCACCCGGCGCGCAGACTAATATTTCCGAACCGTAATTTGAATAACTGGTAATATTACCTTGATAATCCACAGCCGACACTGCGATGACATGGGAGTAATTGGCTGGAAAATCGACATAATGGCTTTCATTCCCGGCGGCGGCCACTACAGTAACCCCACTTTCATATGCATTCTTTAAAGCGGTCACTGTTAGGGGAAAACCTGAGTCTGTAGCTGCTTCACTCGCCGTAATCTCCGCCCCCAAGCTGAGATTAATGATATTCGCGCCATGATCAACAGCCCATTGTATGCCCTGGGAAAGAGTACTATCCGTCGCCGATCCTGTCTTATCGACCACCCGTACCGGCATAATCTTCACATTCCAGGCTACACCAGCCACACCTGTACTATTCGGCGCTGATAGTACCTGCCACATGGGTTCCATGACTATATTCATTGTCCTTATAGTATTCAGTGTCCGAAGGGTCGGAATCATTATTGACAAAATCATAACCATTGCTGACCATGTTGTTCTTTAAATCGGTATGAGATGACGAAACGCCGGAATCTACTACCGCTACAATTACGCTAGAACTTCCTTTTTGAACAGCCCAGGCCTCAGGCAAATGCAGCAATGTATCATAATTCCAGGTTTGATAGGCTGAATAGTAAGGATCATCCGGCGCAACAGTACTAGCCATGATATGGAGCTTATGGTTATTTGCTGCATATACGATATCAGAACTTTTTGAAACCGAAGAAGCTGAAAATGCCTGTGAATCGACTTTAATCAGGTATGTATTATTGCTGCCGTATATTTTGTTTTTTATCGTACCGCCTAGCTTCGAAACTAGTTGATTAATTTCCTCAGTCGACATACCTGAACGAAATTTAACAATCTTTTCACCGGAAACAGCCTCCGGTTCCGTCCAGCTTGTTTTAAGTTTCACCACCGAAAAGCTTTGGGTAGAAACTAACGATTGAGTCGTAAGACTTTCACTTATTGTGCTAAATGTTTCACCACTGATTGATAATAATCCGGATACGGTATCGGTTGTTGACAATGCCGTTCCGCTCTTTCCGCCGCCACAACCGACCAATGCAATAACAAGTATTAAAAGAAATGAAATAAATATCAAAATTTTTCGATAGCGCATTTTTGGCACCTCATGAAATAAATTCAAATATCTTTTTCCAAAATATCACAACAAAGAATATATGTCAATTTAGCAATAATTTTATTGATTCTAACAGAAGTTTGTCACAAAGGTCAACTAGTTTTTTGCAATCAATCATTTAAATACATCGAAAGACTCACCAATACAATAAATATCGGCGAAAAAGAAATAGAGCCTAATCAATTACCGACCAGGCCCTTAATATGAAAACCATATTTCAAATCCGAAAACTACCCCTTAAAGCCTAATAACCAATAACAAATATCTAATAACCAATTTCCTCCCTCACCCCACCCATCTCTCCAACTTTCTGCTCAATGCCGGTTTCGACATGGCTCCCACAAACTGCTCCACCTTGCGGCCATCCTTGAAAACAATCATTGTGGGAATCGACATCACCCCATATTGCGAAGCGAGGCCTGGGTTCTCATCGATATTGACCTTTCCGATCTTTAAAGAATTTCCATATTCCTGACCCAGTTGCTCTAAAACCGGGGCCACCATCCGGCACGGCCCGCACCAAGGCGCCCAAAAATCCACCAATACCGTACCCTTACTATTCAAAACCTCACTCTGAAAATCCCGCTCTGTTAAATTCATCATGTCAATCTCTCCTCTCCTTATGGATTTCTTACCATACAATATCCAACAAACCGCCGACTCGTTTACTTTCACTTCCAACTTCTTACTTCTGACTCCTGAATTCCTGATTCCTAATAACTAATTCCTAATAACTAATATACCCTACTAGGTATAGTATACAACTTTGCCATAAAAAATCAATAGGCCGAGGGTAGTTTTTATAAAATCCCTCGGGTTTGGTAAAGACTATTGTCGGGAGGGAGGTAATTAGCTTGCGTAAGTCGTTCAAATTCGGTTTACAGATCGGTTTGTTTTTTATCGGAATCAGCCTGGGTTTGATATTGGCCCGGTTTTCCGGGGGGACATTAACCGGGCAACCGGCTCCGGGACTCAAACCCAAAATCAACGACGGGCCTGAATACAGTCACCGACAGCCGGTATCCGGCGATCTGGTGCACTTATTCCCCACCATCATTACCCGTCAAGGCGATCCTCATGTCACATCCCTGGCATTAACCTTCGATGACGGGCCGGACTCGAAATACACCCCCAAAATACTGGATATCTTAAAAAAATACAAAGTGAAGGCCACATTTTTTGTGGTAGGAACCCAAGTGGAAAAATATCCGGCGGTTTTCCGGAGGATTCTCAGGGAAGGCCATGAGGTTGGCAGTCATAGTTTTCAGCATCTCAAGATCTGTGAGTTGAGTCCGGATAAGATCAAGTATCAACTGGGCCATAACAACGAAATCATTCGTAAAAACGGCGGCCGTCCTCTGATGCTCTTTCGTCCGCCCTATGGCGCTATCGATCCGGCCTCGGTGGAAACCATCGGCAAACTTGGCTACCGGATTATTTTATGGACGGTCGATTCGTTGGATTGGCGGGGCCTGCGGGAACAGCAAGTCGTCTCCAATGTAGTTCCCAAGCTCAAAGACGGCAATATTATTTTACAGCATTGCGCGGCGGATAGTAAGCTGGAAGATTTACAGGGAAGTCGTGAAGCATTGCCGGAGATTATTAAGGCCGCCAAAATTCAAGGTTATCAATTTGTAACCATCTCCCAAATGTTGGCTGGGATTACTCCGGCTCCGTTCCAAACAGCATCGCATCGGCAAAAATATCGCTGAATTCGGGGTCCTCGGCCAGTTCAATATGTTCAATTTTTTGAACCCGTTCTTCCAAAGCGGCGAGGGCAGTCTGAGAAATCAAGGTAAGCACCGTTCCGGTTCCGGCGGTATTGCCTACCGCCCGGATCCGCTCCAGGGAAACTTCGGGCAGGAGTCCCAAGAAAACTGCATCCGCAGGTTTTAGAAAAGTTCCAAAAGCCCCTGCCAGATAAATAGTTTCTAACTCGGCGGCCTGCATCCCCAAACGTTTCAGCAACACTTCCGCACCGCTCCGGATAGCGCCTTTAGCCAGTTGGAGCTGCCGGATATCTTTCTGGGTAATGAAGACGGACTTTGGAGTATCCTTAACCAGATAAAAGCGCTGTTCCTCCCGGTTAAAGTTGGGATGGTCAATCTCGGTCGCAAAGCGGCCACTCTCAGTGATGATGCCTTGTCTCAGCATTTCCACCACTATCCTGAGCAGGCCGGAACCGCAAATACCAATAGGGGCTTCATTATTCAAGGTGGTGATGATTACTGAATCTTTAGTTAAAACAACGTCGGTGATGGCGCCCGGTTTGGCCAACATTCCACAGGAGATCATCGCTCCTTCCAAAGCCGGACCGGCCGCAGTGGAGCAAGCCAGCATACTCCCGTGTCCACACAGGATCATTTCGCCATTGGTACCGATATCGATGAATAACTCCCGGCGGTCGGGTGTTAATTTACAGGCCAAAACACCGGCCGAAATATCGGAACCGATAAAACCGCCAATGCCCCGTAAGATAAAGGCCTGGCCTTGGGGATGAATCGTCAAACCCAGTTTAACCGGATCAACTATCACGGTCTCTTTGAAAACCGGTTCGAAGGGTACCCGTCCCAATTGCGCCGGATTTACCTTCAAAAGCAGATGCATCATACAACTGTTGCCGGAAAAATTGATTTGAATAATATCAGCGGTACTTAGTCCGTTTTCACAAACTAACTCCCCAATTAACTGATTGATGGCACTAGTCAAGATCCGCTGTAACTCCGCCAAACCATCCGGTCTGTCGGCATATTGAATACGGGATATTACATCGGCTCCATAATTGGCTTGCGGATTATAACAGGAAGCAGTGTTTACAATGCGGCCTTGACCTAGATCAACCAGATAAGCAGCTAACGTCGTGGTACCGATATCGACGGCCACTCCCATTTTATGGTGCCGATCCGCATCCGAAACGCATACATTGATAACTCGGCCATTAAAATATTCCAGCAGCAATTCCGGAGCGTCTTTCGGCAGTGACGCCAGTGATTGCAAGGCGCTGATATCGGGGGTAAAGGATTGGTTCAACTGCTTGGAGAGCATTTCCCAACTGAGTACGGCGGGCTTTGGGATGATCATCCGGCCCCAAAGCGGATCAATCCGGTCCAGGTCCAATATGCCGTCCTGGAGGATATTTGAAGCCCGATCCGTCTTATCCATATCCATTTCCATATCCAAATCCAATTCTAGCGGCCCGATCAATCGGACCTGACAAGCGAGCCGGATTCCATCAGCCAAATCACCCGCAGAAATATGTTTTAATTCGACGGCAGTCGCAACCGGTAACGAGCCTGTGAGTTTTACCCGGCATTTGCCACAACTTCCTTGCCCGTTACAAATAAAAGGTAAGGAAAGATTTTCGGCCTTGATGATCTCTGCGAGTAGGCTGCCTTCCGGGTAAGATTTTAGATAACCATGGTTTTTAATATTAACTTCGAAGTGCCTAGCCATTTTTTTCCTGCTTTCGTCATTTTCTAGTTTAAAGGAGCAATCAGCGTAATTTAGATTAAAGGAGCAATTGAGATGAAAAGCGCCATTGATTTATCAGTAATTATACCCTGTTATAATGAACATGAAAACCTTAACCATGGAGTGCTGGATGAAGTTTGGAACTTTTTAAGAACCCTCACTCTCACCTGGGAGTTGGTCATCTCGGATGATGGCTCCACTGATGACAGTCTCAAGTTGATCGAGAAATTTATGAAAGATAAACCACAGGTTCGCTTATTAAAAAACCAGCATGGCGGTAAACCGGCCGCCGTATATAGCGGCATTGCAACCGCGCAGGGAGAATACAGCCTGTTCACAGATATGGATCAATCCACACCCATCCGTGAATTAAAAAAATTGCTGCCCTACTTCCATCAGTACCAAGTCATCATCGGTTCGCGCAGGGATCGTAAAAATTCCCCTTTGTATCGCAGGCTTGGTTCCAAGGTCTTTCAAATTGTGCGGCGATCGCTTATCTTGCCTGATGTTCACGATACCCAATGCGGTTTTAAAGTTTTTGAAACTTCCTTGGCACGCGAGATCTTCCCCAAGCTTGAATCCATCCGTGCCGGCACTAAAATAACCGGCTGGAAAGTCTCTTCGTTCGATATTGAATTACTTTATCTAGCTGAGCTCAGACAGCAGAAAATCAAGGAAGTCATCGTCAATTGGGAGGACCGGGATCGAGCCAAAAGCAAAAATAAAAACTATTGGAATGAATCAAAAGAAATGCTGATCCAGATCCTAAAAGTCAAGTGGAGAGCCCTGCGAGGCGCTCATTAAAACTTATAATGCAGCCATTGATCGATGACTAACTTAGTACCCCTACTATCGACCTAACCCTGGCAATCATCTGCCGTAATTCCAAAGGATTATTGCGTTCGATCGGTTCCTGCCTACGCTCAAGATTGATAAGGTAATCCGGCATTCCGCCGTATTCAATGGTGACCGTATCAGGGTCGGTCCTGGAAAGCAACCATTCCAGCAACTGATAATCCTCTTCGTTAAGTGCGGTGTGCGTATCGCGAATACCTTCCACACCCCGCTGCCTGACTCCACCCAGGTGAATCTCACGCAAACGCTTTAGCGGTAACTCCTGAATATACTCCATCAAATCCCGGCCCATATGCCAAGAGCTACATCTGGCATGGGCAATATCCAACAGAAAACCGCAGTCGGTCTCCTGGCAAATCTCAGTTATAAATTGAGGTTCCGAACCCCAGCGGAAATTCCACCACCAAGTGTAGTAAGGAAAATTTTCTACGATCAAAGGTATATTAAGCTGTGCTTTCACTTCCTGCACTGCTGCCACAAAATGGGCTTTTAAGACCCGCTGAACCAAGGGATGATTTTGATGTTGGTATGGCGCCAATTCCGGGAAAAATTCGATCCGAGCCTCCAGATGAGTTGAGAGATAGGGCGGTCCGGTAGTTGCAATTACTCTTTCAACTGCCGGACGGTTAAAACGTTGCTCCCGATCCGGGTGGCCCAAAAACATTATCCCGCTCTGTGCCAAATGGGGCAAACTGGCATGGCCAAATCCTTGATCTTCAAATTGATGCCAACTACCTGGAAACGGGCTGGTCGGAGCCTTGATGTAGTCAATGCCTAGATTAGGATCTTCCGCCAATAAAGAAAGCAAAGCCTGGGAATAGTTTACGGCGATTTTCATAACGGCCTTTCCTGTTCATCTTGATGAAAATGCTCTTTTTATATTACCGCAAACAGTTTAAAAATGAAAGGGTTAAAGCGAATGTTGTTTCATTACGCCCGGAGATATGATATATTTTTAACCACAGAGGACACAGAGAAATTCTGATTGATATGGTTCATCGTCTTTACTCTGTGCCCTCCGTGTTCTCTGTGACAGAAATAGGGTATTTTTTAAATGGGAGGTTTTATTGTTGAACCAGTTGGAAGAAGGAAAGATTTTGCAGTTAGATTTTAAAAAAATTGCCGAAATAACCGCCAAATGTTCCGATGTGATCCCGGTGGCAGTGCAAAATGCGGATACCAAAGAGTTAATTTTGATTGCCTATGTAAATGTAAAAGCTTTACAGGTATCGATTACCACGAAAACCGCGGTTTTCTGGTCCACCTCCCGCAATGAATTGTGGCAAAAAGGCAAAACTTCCGGAGAGACCTTTGAATTGCTCGAAGTATATGTCAATTGTGAACAAAATTCTTTATTATATCTAGTCCGACCTAAGCGGGGCGGCATCTGCCATACTAAAAACCACCGGGGAGAACCGCGCAACTGTTTTTATAGAAAAATCAACTTCCTAACCGGGGAATTGGAAAATATTAATCCCTAACCAAAAAAACCACCCTCTTTTACCGGGTGGAATTTATGGTCCATACAAACATTCAGATTAGTAAACGACGGGCAGGAACCCCATTTTCATTTTTCATTTACTCTTTTACTTCGTCTTTATGCGCTTCCCCTTGCCGTTCACGGAACAGCAGACTGATACAGTAAACCCCGGCTAATCCTATCACCGAGTAAACAATCCGGCTAAAGGGGGCAGTGTGGCCTCCAAACAAGTTGGCCACTAAGTCATATCTAAAAAGTCCCACTAACAGCCAGTTCAAGGCCCCGATGATTACCAGTACCAACGCGTATCTGTCCAAAATTTCCACTCCATTCTTTCTTTGGTTATTCGAAATCGTAAGCTGCGTTTTCATGGTTTAGTTTAAACGCAACCCGTATTCCTAGTATGCCAAAGATTTTGTTTTCATAACAATCCGAGCGGAAGATTGGCCCAATGTATATAACGGCAATCGTGACAATTAATGTCAGTCCGTAAGTAAGCCGTCTTAAACCGTTCTTTGCAGCATTTTGATAAACTTCTGATTGTCCGCATTTTGGGAACTCCACTTCATGCCGCTCACCGATATTGATTTTTTTTTATGAACCAGCGCCCGTTTATGACCCAGCATAATCAAGCCTTTATCCTTAGCCTGCCCCTTGGATTGATATTCAGATAAGCATTGGCCATTTTTCATCTGAATAATGTTCCGTAATAACAATCCGGCTTCATACTCCGGATCAGCCCCCAAGACTTGCCCAACCTCCGATTGCAATTCCGTGCCGATTCCTGAACCAAAAACAGCAAAATTTCCGGCCGCTTGTAAGCTCGGACAAACCACCAAGCGACCGCTTTCACCCGTAACCAGTCCGGAACTATTCATAAACGGATAGTCTACCGGTTTTGGACTCCAAATCAAATAGCCATAATTTAATACCGAGTTATCTTGAAAAATCAGCAGATCTCCGGTAATCCGAACCACTCTCCGGCCGAGTAACAATTCTACCCGTTGCTGTTTCAGTTCGTTCTGGATAAACTCCTTTACTGCCAAATCATAGCCGGGTAATAATGTTTGAGCTGCCTCAATAATTGTTATATTGATATTTCTTTGCTGATGCTCATCCAATAATTGCCGCAAGGCCAAGGCAATTTCAATTCCCAGTTTGCCGCCGCCAATAATCGTTAAATTAGGATCGACAAGATGGCCCATTACATGCTGTTTTATTTTTACCAGATTATTTTGACAGGCGATGGGAACCCCATATTTGTCGGCCCCTTCAACCCACCGCCCCTGATAGCCAATGTTTAACGACAAAATATCATAGCTAATATGGCGACCATCTTCAAAGGTAACCGATTTACCCAAAAGATCAATTTTTACAGGAGCGGCTTCAAGATAATGAACTCCCCGGTAATTGCACATATCCGCTATATCTACGGTAACCTCGCTCTCTTGAAAGGTCCCCGCCAAAAGGCCGGCAGCCATTTGCATATAATAAAAGAATGGAAAAGACGCCACCAAAATAATCTTTAGTTTTTCCAGTTCCGACGGAGATAATCGCTGAATTAGACAGATATGAGTCAGATCTCCCCCAACTAAAAGCAGTCTGGTTTTTAGTAGAGTTGTCTTCATAGTCACCTCTCCGGGGCTTTACGTAATAGTTCGGCCTCAACTCGAAACGTTTTTTCATCATTTATATCGGTATTCTTCGAAAAGACTTTACAAACGGCGTCCGGCGACTTGTTTCTTAAAACCGGGCAATAAGCGGAATATGCACTTGGATTATTACCAAAAACCTCCGGGATTGATATCATATATTGAAATATAAAGACAATTTCGTACCTAAGTGGAGAAATTTTTGAGTCGGAGAAAGATCGCAGGTGATGAATGAATGGAACGCTTTAATCCGCGTTGGGTTAGCGCCGAAGAGCATCGAAGGGTGGAACTGCGGATCGCAGAATTAGAAACCGAAAATGAAAAATTAAAAAATAGAAATGAACTCATCCACGAATTAATCGGTCTCTTTGCCAATTTCAACGGATTTCGAACGAATAGCACCAGTAATACCAATAATACCAGTGGCGTCCGAGCGGAGGGTATCAATTCGCTGGAACAGGTAATTGACTTGGCAAAGGATTTGTCGAACGATATCCGTAATATTATCCAGACTTTCGGGAATCGGAATAATGATTAAATCGTAAGAGATGTTAATGTCCGAAATGTTCCAAAGAGAAAGGCCATGGATTTCCACGGTCTTTTTCATTTGGATATTAATATTTAAATAGTTAGGCTCTGTCTAAGACAATTGTTGTTCTAACCTCTCTTTTGCTCTCCCCCTAAAGTGGGAGAGTACCCTCACGCACGTTGTGCGTGTTGACTTTGGGGCTCAAATGTTTTTAGACGACAGCGGTTAAGGTTACCCTTCCACTTGAAATCGCTACTTTTAATTACTTCACAGGGGAAGGGCTAGGGTCAATGTCATCAAGCTACGCTTCCAAGAAACGGAAAACGAATGCCTTTCATCGCAGAGAAGCTGAGGTATAACTGCAAGCTGATTCAAAACCTCTGGGCTGTTGGCTTAAAACTAATCTTAACCCCATAAATGGGCTGGGAAATTCTTTGCAATAATTTTATGAAGGCCTAATAGAGCCCCTTGTGGGGTTAAGCGGTTTGTGGGCAGCAGCCCAGGGGATATGAAAGAGCAAAAATTTACAGCTCCTGCCCTGGGTGATGAAGAACTGTCAGTATATGGTTCTTTAGCTTGATGACATTGGGGCTAGGGTTAGGTCAAAAAGGCCCTGGTTTTCAACAATGTTCTCTGACAGAGCTAATATGTAATTCTTAATTCTGTATTTAGCTTCCGACTCCAGAACCACTCTGAGCTACCTCAACCTTCATAACCATTCGGATGTCCTGCATGCCAACGCCAGGCAGTTTCGATGATCTTTTCCAACTGCGGATACTGGGGCTTCCAACCCAATTCCTCTTTAATCCGGTTGGCGGAAGCAACCAATACTGCCGGATCTCCCGGGCGGCGCGGGCCTTCTTTAACCGAAATCACTTTCCCGCTGACTTTCTTGGCGACTTCAATGACTTGCCGGTTGGAATAACCCTGTCCATTACCGAGATTATAAATTGTCGAGTCGGCGCCCTTAGCCAATGCTTCCAAGGCTAGAATATGGGCTTGAGCCAGGTCGTTGACATGAATATAGTCCCGGACACAAGTCCCATCCGAGGTTGGATAATCGGTACCGAATATTTCGATATGAGGCCGTAAACCCTGTGCCGTTTGCAAGACAATCGGAATTAAATGGGACTCCGGTTGATGGTCTTCACCGATAGCCGCCTCCGGATCGGCTCCGGCGGCGTTAAAATAACGTAAGGCAATATACTTCATACCATAAGCCCGGTCGTAAAATTTTAAAATACCCTCAAAAGTCAATTTTGAAAAGCCATAAGGACTGGTAGGGTTCTTCGGATGATCCTCGGGAATCGGGATTTTTTCCGGCTCACCAAATACCGCAGCTGTGGACGAGAAGACAAACTTATTTACTCCGCTCTCCCGCAGAGCATCTAAGAATGACAGGCCGTTGCCGATATTGTTATGAAAGTATTTAGCCGGTTCAGTGACCGACTCTCCCACCAAACTGTAAGCACAGAGATGAACAGCCGCCTCAATTTGCTCTTCTTGGATGATCTGCTTCACTAATGCTTTATCGCCTACATCGCCCTGGATAAACTTACCGGTCACTACCGCCTGCCGGTGCCCTTTTACCAAATTGTCCAACACTACCGGTTGATGGCCCCAACGGCTGAGCTCCAAACCGACATGACTACCGATATAACCGGCACCCCCGGCTACTAAGACCTTCATGATTCATTCCACCTTATGCTAAAATTTGAGCGCCATTCGCTGCCTTACTGATATAGATTTGCGGAGTAATTCCGGTTTTCGCCTGATAATTCTTTATAATATGTTCTTTAAACTCCTCCACCGCACTAGCCGCAACCAGACTGACGGTACAACCGCCAAAGCCGCCGCCGGTGATCCGGGAGCCCAATACTCCTTTTACCTGGCGAGCCAGATCAACCAAGATATCGATCTCCGGACAACTCACTTCATAATCATCCCGCAATGAATCATGGGAATCATTCATCAATTGACCGAAGGTTTTCAAGTCGCCGCGTTTCAAAACGGCCATGCTTTCCAGAACCCGGTCATCCTCGGTGATCACATGTTTGCAGCGGCGATACACCACCGGATCCATCGCTGCTCTGTTTGCTTCAAGTTGTCCCAGTGTGGCATCGCGCAAAGCTTTAATCTCCGGGTTGGTTTTGGTCAAGATTTTAACGCCTTGCTCACATTCTTGCCGCCGCTTATTATACTCCGAGTCAACCAAGGTATGTTTAACACCGCTTTGACAGATAAGGATCCGGTTATCTCCCAATTCCAGGGGAATATGTCGGTACTCCAGTGTTCGGCAATCCAAAAATAACGCCTGATCTTGCTCGCCCATCATTGAAATGAATTGGTCCATGATACCACAGTTCATGCCGACAAATTTATTCTCAGCTCTTTGACAAAGCTTGGCCAATTCCGGTTTAGCAATCGCAAACCCCAGTAATTTTTGAGCGGCAACGGCGGTGGCAACTTCCAATGCTGCCGACGAGCTCAATCCGGAACCTTGGGGAATATCGCCTAGAAAAACAATCTCCATGCCGCAGAGCGTAACTCCGGCCTCCTGCAGCATAGCCAATACTCCTCGCGGATAATTGCTCCATCTTTTGTCCTGGTCATACCGGATCGGCTGGTTGATTGAAAAATCCACCATCTGATCGAAATCGCCGGAGTATATCTTGACTATGTTGTCTAAACGTTTGCGGGCGGCTAATAAAATTCTGAAATCCAAGGCCATTGGAAAAACAAAACCATCATTATAGTCGGTATGCTCACCAATTAGGTTCACCCGGCCCGGAGCCCGGCAAATCGATATTGCTCCTTCACCTTCACCTTCACTGCCGAACACTTTGGCAAAAGTGCCCTGCACCGCCTTTATTTCCTCTACATTCTGCAACAACATTCACTCCTTTTAGTTGGCGCCAACTCTGGTCCCCTCACACCAATTTGACTTGTAAGCCTTTCTCTTGGATCCGAGAAATTTCTTCCGAGTCAGCCTGTTCATCGGTGATCAACAAATCGATCTCCGAAAGGGTGGCTATTTTGGCCAGTGCTACATTGCCGATTTTGCTGGAGTCCGCTACCAGTATCCTGCGGCGGGCCGCTTTGAGAAAATATGACTTCATCTCCGCCTCTGCCATATTGGCATTCGTAACTCCATGTTCGGCCTCGATCCCGTTAATCCCGATAAATGCCGTATCTACCCGAATCCGTTCCAAAATAAATTGACCAAAGGGGTTTACCAATGAATGCTGTTTAGACCGTAAAGTGCCGCCGGTAACCAAAACCGTTATCCCGGGAGCCTCTTCCAACAGCATCGCAATATTCAAGGCATTGGTTACCACGGTTAGCTCCTTGCGCGTTTGAATATTGCGGGCAACCTCCGTCACAGTGGTACCCACATCCAAAATAATCGTCTCACCGTCCGATACCAACCCGGCGGCAGCTAAACCGATCCGGGCTTTTTCATCCCGAAAAGCCGTTTCCTCGCATTGAAATGATCTTTCAAAACCGCGTTTTGCGGTGAGCATCGCCCCACCGTGGGTCCGGCTTAACAATCCCTGTTTCTCCAAAACATCTAAATCCTGACGGACGGTAACTTCAGAGACAGTCAATTCCCGTGCCAAATCATTCACCCGGCAACGGCCCGTTTGATTAAGAATACGTAATATAACTGTCCGACGTTCTTCAGGAAACAAATTGATCGCCTCAATCCTATTTTACGTTTTCCTTTGTTTGCTGTCAATTGTTTTGTTTTCATGCTTTCTTAATAAACTTTCGTAAACAACCACAAGTGGCTGGTGTAAAATAGAGAATTAAACTACCGATGTCATCAGAATCAAGTAAAAATAGAGATAGCCAAAAGCTATCTCTATGTCAATATAGAACGGATTCACTCTACTACTTCACAACCGCCTTAAAAGTTTTGCGTTCACTCAACCCGAGGATGGGATCTTCTACAAAAACCAATATATTATATGTACCCGATTGGGTAAACTGATGCTGTTGATCCATTCCCTCCACTGTACTACCATCGCCGAAATCCCAGGTATATTTCAACTTGGCCTTGGGATTTCCTTCCTGGGTAGCCCAGGCTTGACATTTTACGGCCAGTGGCGCTGAACCGGATAGTGGTGTTACGCTGGCCGTTAAACGGATCTTGGGCAATTTGACATTAAGTAGAACCATGGTCTTGACTGACCCCGTCGGATGTAACCAATCTTTTACTTCCAGAGTTACGGAATATCTCCCGTCCTGTTTGAAAAGATGGACCGGGTTTTGCTCCAAACTGGTTTCTCCATCACCGAAATCCCAAAAAAACTGGGGTTCACAAGGTGAGCCAGTCACACCAACCTGGGCGTTAAAGTTGACGGTTAACGGCGCAAACCCGCCATTTACGCTCGGTCGCACCGTAACTCTTAATTCCGGCGGCAGCACTTCCACCTTTACCAGCGCCGATACCAGATTTCCCTGATGGTTGCGGTCATTGACGGTTAACTGCGCATTATAAATCCCGGGTTTTTGATAAATATGATTTGGAGTTTCCAGATTACCGGTATCCCCATCACCAAAATCCCAACGATAACTAAGGTCAACCGGCGAACCCGTAACCGTCAGATGGGGTTCAAAATATACGGACAAAGGAATAATTCCCCGCATGATAGAGGCAGTCGGTTTAATATCCAATTGGGGCGGTAAGGCTTTCACTAAAAAAACCGTCTCCGGTACTACCAATGCCGGATGAAGTTTGTCGACCGTTTGAAGTACCAATTGATAATCGCCCGGCTCCGTGATGTGATACTTTAATTCATTCCCATCAACAGCGTCCTGACCTATTTGCCACCTGAATTTGAGCTGGGCCGGTCCTCCCTTGATAACCGGATTTACCATCCCGCTAATATCCAGGGGCACTGGTCCGCTTAATGGGGTAACCACCGGATTGGCGCTGATCGTCATTGGTTCTGCTTCCACTAACCAATTACGTTGAAAAGTATAATCGCCAACCTTGGCGGTAAGTACAATCTGATGTTTTCCCGGTTTGACAATATTATTGCCGACTTCCGGACCGCTAAGTTCGACACCGTTACCAAAATCCCAAGTATAACTGGCTCTTTGACCATAATTGATCACAGCGTTTACTTTAGCGGCTACATTTAACTCCACCGGACCTTTTAACGGCTCAACCATGGGATTCATCTCAATGAGAGGCGGCACATCCAAATCGAAATAAAATTTTTGAGCCGTGACTCCGCTGGCGGTTTTTCCCTTGCCTTCGACTATTACCGGGAGTTTGCCATCCCTGCCAAACTGATGTGAAACTTTATTGCCGGCGGTATTGTCGCTATTACTCCACAGCCAGCTCCAATCAGTAAGACCCGCCGGTCCCAGCACCTCCAGATTACACTGATACGGTTTATCACCCAACGAGTACCGGATCTGTGCTTCCGTATATTTAAGTTTGGCTTGAACCGTTGCTCCCTCTTTTGTCACTAAAAGCGAGTATTCACCGGCATTCAAAGTCACTTTAAATTGCTTGCCTTTAGGGATAATTATTTTCCCGGACCCTGATACATTCTTCCGCTCCAATAGATTAGCGGGTTTTCCCAAATCTTCGATTGTAAAAAAAGCGGCTTCTTTCTCACTGGCCAAACCTTTTTTAGCAATATCGACCTCCCACTCCAGCGTAGTATCAAAGTTTAACGGATCAGTAGGAACTATCAACGATTGTTTTTGATCCGGCAGGTAAACCTGGACATGCAACAGACGGCTTATCGGTATCGTTTTAGTATCGCTACTAATGCCCAAGGTTACATTAGCAAACCCCAGTAATAAAATGCCTAACCCGATTAAGTAATATTTTCGCAAAATACAACCTCCTTTACATTCATAATATATCATAAATTTCTTTATTAACATCAAGTGATCTTTATTTACCATCCTTTTTTGGTTTCCAGCGGTTAACCGTATTTTTATCCTTTGATTTATCAACTAATTTCTTAATTGAACTGGTATCAGCAGGATTTTCCACTTGGGGGTTGAATTACTCCTTTTGAGGATTAAAAAAATCGTATCGTGGTGATAATGATGACACCCCAGGAAGAGGCAGAACTAAATCGGCAATTGCAAAAAATTAAAAAAATGACCGCTGCACAAATTGCTAAAGCTCTCGAGGTTTGGGTGAGAGACACCAAGGCAGAACCCAATTATACCTTGGATAGGCCTGACACGGATAAGCGTTCCAAATGATAACCATCATTTTTTAGGCGTATTGGGCTTAATATTTCGAACCTCTGTCGTTTTACTCAGAATCTCTCTTCCCTCAATGCAAGTTCCCAGCCATGCTGCAGACACAGCCCATCCTGCTATAACATCACTAGGAAAGTGCACTCCCAAATACACCCGGCTAATACCAACTCCCAGGGCCAATATAATAAATAATCCGGCTAGCGGCAGACTACAGTTTATCAAACGCCGGTTGCGGATGATTAGGTATGCTATAAAGCCATATAATGTCATGGTAATCAAAGCATGACCACTTGGAAAACTATAACCATTGGCTGTCCCAAGCCATGGTAACGGTGGCCGGACCCGCTGATAGGTTGCTTTCAAAAGTTCGGTAAGGCCCTCTGCGCCCCCGACACATAGATCCAATACGAATATATCGATTAAAAAGCGACGGTGAACTAGCCCCAGAATTGTCAACATCAAAATAATAAAAATAATAACCGACGCTGACCCGAAATTGGTAAAACCCTTCATCAATAAAGTAAGCCAGGGTGCTCTACACGCAATAATCGCTTGTCCCACCGCTTGGTCAAAATTACCCAACTCGTTTTCTAATAATTCGTGAGCTAATTTTAAAAAGGAACCAAAGCTAAACGCCGTCAAAGTTGCCCCGGCAATTAAAAACCAACCAAAGCGCCCCATTGTCTGGGTTACACTGCTCATCGCCGTTTCCCGGCGCAGCCACAAATCCTTAAAACGCAGGAGTCGCGGTATAACACACTGTTCAAAAAATTTAGTATGCCAAAATACGATTAATGCCAAACCAATGGCGGCCAATACTATCAACTTGGTGAATCCGAAGGAGTTATGAATAAACCCGGCGACTTTCGGACCATAGACCATAAGCATCAGCGCACCGCTAAAAAAATGAATACTCCTGGCAATCACAGAGGTGGTAAGGAAAGTAATAATCGGCATCTGAAATACCCCGGCGGCAATTGCAAATATTTTATAGGGAATCGGTGTCAATCCTCCGACAGCGACTGCCCAACCACCCCAACGAACGAACCATGGCTCCAGTTTACGTTGGAAGCTGACTTTGATTAGCCGTGTTAAAACCGGTCGTCCTACCCGAACTCCAATAATGTATCCCAGGATGCCCCCCAGGGTTGAACCGACCGTGCCTACCAATGCATAAAATAAACCGAGCTGGGGATTGGCAAGCGTCATCGGGACTAATAATAAATAAGGGGGTAATGGAAAAAAAGAAGCCTCGACAAAAGATAGGATAAAAAGGCCAAATACCCCATAGTGTTTCAAAACAAGTAAAGCGCTACCATACCAGCTATGCAAGAATATCTTCCCTTTCAAGGTTACGGGATTTACGTTCAGTATACCCCGCGGTTTATTGAAAAGTCAACCAAACTTGGTTGCAGAAATTGAAAACCGCCCAAAACAAAAGATAGCCGGGTGGTAGCGACTATCGTTGAAAATTATAGAAGTTGAATTTAATTATCGTGAAAAAGCGACCTAACTCTTGCTCTTCCCCCAAGAAGCCAATTTTATAAGCCCTTTCAGGTGGAAGAGTAACCTTAGCCGTTGCGCTCTAAAGCTCTTGGACAGCGAAGATATAGGTTACTCTCCCACTGAATCCGCATCTTTGAAATAACCTCATTGGGGGAGAGCAAGAGAGGGGTCTGCGCCAAAATTGACTACTATACAAACAAAAACACTTAAAACTTAAACCCGGCCGTCACATAGTAACCGTCGTCACTGGCTTGGACATAGGCCGCATCCAGCAGAAGCGGGCCTAATTTAGTACCGAAACCCGCGGTATATCCGGCATCCTCTCCCTTATTGGTGAAGGCACCCAGACGGATGGCTATAATATTCCAGAGGGCGGTTTGTTCCAAACCGACGTGGAGCCGGGTTTGGTCGACAGCATTTAGCCCCGTTTCATCAATCATCTCAACATCTGCGGCCAAGGTCAAGGATTCATAGGGATTGTAGGCGATACCTAAAGTGTAAGATTTGGGAATGTCTTCGGTTGGATTATAAGATTTTGTATCAGTAACTGTCGTTCCTGTAGGATCTGTAGGATCATATGTTTCCATTTTCCCATCCTTCCAATCTACTGATCCTAAAATATTCCGACCCATAAAACCTAACCGGGTATTATCGTTTAATTGGTATAGTATACCTATATCATAAGCTATTCCGTCTCCATTGGCATATGACTTCGTTCCTGGAGTTGTTCCATTGTTATAAACTGTTGAACCTGTTGTCTTAGCTTGAACTGCTTTGACATTCAACCCAACCGCCCATTGATCGCCTAAGTGCCCAGCCAAGGTTAAAGCTCCATAACCATAACCAACTCCTTGATAAGTAGCTTCATTGCTAACAGTTTTAACCGTCCCGTGGACATCCACAAAAGCATTAATCCCTACATACCGGGTAGTAATACCCAAATACCCGGTTACCATGATATCACAACTATTGTTGGTAAATTCCGGCAGCCCGCTGCTGGTATCGATTAAATCGTCGGCAATGTCATAGGTGCCTTCCGCCCCAAATGAGGGTGTAAAGGTGACATACTTGATCTGGGTAATTCCGGCCGGGTTCCAGTAGGGCGCGGAGCCGTCATCAGCCACTGCGGTAAAAGCTCCCCCCATACCGGCCGCCCGGGTGCCGTATCCCACCGCGGCGGCGCCCCAGGCGGTAGTGGCGCAAGTGATAATCAGAACGAAAACTAAGCTCAATAAAGAAATCCTTTTCATTGTTGTTCCTCCTTTGATGTTTTCCGAAGTATCACTCCAATCATCGGCAAAATTTATTTTTAAATAAAGCTAAAAAAATGGCCAATAAAAAAACAAAACCCGGAAATTATCCGGGCTGAAAAAGCATGGAAAAAAGAAAAACTGGGGCGGTTGGCTCTTACCTATTTCATCTTAAAAGTCTGACAACAAGTCTCATCATTGGAGTCGGCCGGAGTCGCCGCAAGGCTCTTTAGATCGGCATTGGGCGCAAAACCGCCGTTTTCGTCGTTTTGGATAACGATTTGTTGAGCCTCGCACAGGTTCTTATGGGTCCAATATTTGCAGTTATCCACAGTGCAATTGACATCAGGCATGAAACATCGCTCCTTCTATTTTGATGAATAATAGGATGTCCATACCGTTACTCATATTATTCGTTACTGGTAAAAAAATAAAATACCAAACCCGGAATATTCAGGATTTGGTATTATGAAAACTATTGGTTGTAATGGGGTTCAAAAAGGATTTTCGCCTTCGTAAGCGGCCAAAAGACCAGGATGGCTCTACCCACTACGCTTTTAAGGGGTATCATGCCGACATCGGGATCACGGCTGTCTTTGCTGTAATTACGATTATCTCCCATCACAAAGATGCTGCCCTCCGGAATAAAAGTTAACGGAAAATCCTGATTGGTCAATTCATTGATATAGGGCTCTTTAATTTCGGAACCATCGATAAATACCTTGGTACTTCTGATCTCGATCGACTCGCCCGGTAACCCAATCACCCGTTTAATATATTTTCTGGTATCGTGCGGGGGTTTTAAAACAATGATGTCGCCCCGTTGCGGCGTATCAAACCAATAAATAAATTTATTGACAATCAGCCGTTCCCTATCAAGTAAAGTCGGCACCATCGAGGTTCCGCTCACCAAAAAAGATTGGATCACGAAGATGATAATAAAAAGAATGGTTACTACCGCAATAGCAAAAGATTCCACGTTTTCGCGGTACTCCGTTTTTTTAATTTCCAACATGAAACGGCCTCCCCAGACTAACCAGACTAGACATCGCGGCGCTCTTCGATTCTTGCGGACTTACCGGAACGTTCCCGCAAATAGTATAATTTGGCGCGACGGACTTTACCTTTATGAGCAATCTCGATCTTTTCCAACATCGGTGAATGAACCGGAAAAGTCCGCTCAACTCCGATGCCCTGGGAGACCTTTCGAACGGTAAAGGTTTCTTTTAAACCGCCATGACTTCTGCGGATAACTACACCCTCAAAAAGCTGAATCCGTTCTTTGCCGCCTTCAACAACTTTTACATGTACCTTCACCGAATCACCAGGCTCAAAGCTTGGGATATCATTACGCATCTGTTCCCGCTCAATCGTATCAATAACATTCATGAATGTACCTCCTCTCAAAAAATAATCGGTTATATTTTCTCATTTATTAAATAATGCTCAAATTTTTAAATCCAATTCTTGGCGTAAAAACTGTTTTTCCCGTTCCGTCAATGCCGCTCCCGCTAAAAGATCGGGACGCCGCAAAGCAGTCCGCAGAATGGCTTGTTCTCTCCGCCAGGCTTCAATCCGGGCGTGATGTCCGCTGAGTAATACTTCGGGTACGCACAATCCTTCAAACTCAGCCGGCCTGGTATATTGGGGATAGTCCAATAAATTCCCCGCAAACGAATCTTTCTGGGCTGACTCGTCCGAACCCAATACTCCCGGTATTAACCGTACCACCGCATCGCTGATCGCCATGGCCGCTAATTCACCGCCGGTTAATACATAATCGCCGATCGAAAGTTCCAAATCGGCCCACGAACGGATCCTTTCATCAAAACCTTCATAGTGGCCGCAAATCAAAATGATGTGTTCGGCGGCGGCTAATTGCTCCGCGGTTTGTTGTTTAAAAGTCTGACCTTGCGGTGTTAATAGAACAACTTTTGCCTCGGGTTTGGTTTCTTTGGCAAACTGCAGGCCGCGGTAGATCGGCTCGGGTTTAAGCACCATTCCGCTGCCGCCGCCAT
>WSSedL1CaDRAFT_10000104_pt1 | contig 52504 bp, 32 predicted proteins | sample WetSurSL1Cattail_FD_9464 | JGI IMG/M metagenome (IMG submission 9464)
AAAATTGCCCCTTTCCCGCCCCCCCCCCCTCAAGGGAGGGGGGGGGCGTATTTTGCCCTTTTAGACTCGAACTAAAATAAGTAATTTAGAAGATTACTGTTCTACCATTAAACTAAAGGCAATCATATAATTTTATTATACAGAGATTAAATATAACTGTAGAGTGGCTATGAAGTAACCTACTATAAATATAAATATAAATAAAAAAATTTAATTAACTATATACCTTTCTATTAGAACTATAATACTTATAGTTCCTTTATAATAAGCAAGCTTGTCCTAAAGATAGAAGTTTGCTAGCTTATAGCCAGGGATACGCTAAGGATAAGATAAAAAACAAAAAGATATATAGTAGGGAGGATACTCTGACTTGAACAGAGAACCTTCTGGGCCACGAACAGACGTTCTACCTTTTGAACTATATCCTCCTATGTTATGTTGGAGCGGTTCGAACACTCAATTGTAAGTATCAAAAACTTATGACTTACCCATTAGTCTACAACATATATTTATAAGGTAAACCCGACTTGAACGGATAAAATAATAGACCTAAACTATCCATGTCTGCCAATTCCATCATTACCCTTAAAATTAAATTACCTTTGCCCAAGATAAGATTCGAACTTATAACTAAAATATTTTCAGTATTTTACTCTACCAATTGAGTTACATGAGCGAGTAATGGAGAAACCGGGAATCGAACCCAGACAAACAATATGCAAAATTGCTATACTACCAATTATACTATTTCCCCAACTCCCTATATCCGAAAAAGGACTCGAACCTTTATGGCTATTAACCTACAAATCTTAAGCTTGTTATGTCTACCAATTCCATCACTCGGATTAAGGCTAAAGTAACTTGAACACTTATATTTACTGTTATGAACAATATACTTTACCATTTAAGCAATATACTTTACCAATTACATCGGTCGGGTTAAGGCTAAAGTGACTTGAACACTTATATCTACTGTTATGAGCAATATGCTTTACCAATTAAGCTATAGCCTCATTAGTGTGAACCAGAAAAGCAGCAAAGCGCTACGAAGTAAGCAAAGCTGCTACTAAGTAAGCACTGCTATATAGCGATGTATACTTAATAGTCATAACAAGCTAAAGCCTAAGCCGAGCCTATAAAATAACAAGATAAAGCCTAAGCCAAGCCAAGCCTATAAAATAACATATTAATTATGAGAGCGGATATAGGATTTGAACCTACATTTCCTGATCATGAGTCAAAACTGTTAACCAATTACAATAATCCGCATTAGACTAGGCAGGAGTTGAATCTATAAAATAACATATTAATTATGAGAGCGGATATAGGATTTGAACCTACATTTCCTGATCATGAGTCAAAACTGTTAACCAATTACAATAATCCGCATTAGACTAGGCAGGAGTTGAACCTGCGACTCAGCATTGAAAGAGCTATGTCTTACCACTAGACGACTAATCCTATAGTATAATTACTGCTTACTCGTTGCTTTTTATCCTTTAGGATAAAATAAATAAACGCTACGTAGTAAATAGAAGTGATTCTATTTCTAATTTTTTTTTTTAATATTAGATGAGTAAAAATAATCCATTAAGCCCAGTGCAAGTATCGCACTTACTTCTATTGATTACAAAACAATTGCATTACTTTTATGCTAACCAGGCGTCTGACTTAATAAAAAGAAAGATATAAAAATATTTAGTAACTTATAAAATTAGTACTTTGTTCCTAAAAATCTCTAGATTCTTACAGATAAAAGCCTATTCTCGTAATATTATATTACGTACATATAAGAAATATCTTAAGGTAAGCTTCGTGTCTATATGCTTTCAACACTTATCTTTGACTAACTTAGCTTCCCTGCCGTGCCTATGCTATCATGTTACTTAAGTGAAAGTAAAATCCCTATATAACAAATTGTTATATATTAAATTAATATTGGGTACATAAACAACAGGTAAACCATAGGTTAATAAAATTACTAAACGTTTCCGTAAAATAACAGTCCCCATGTTCCTTTCGTACTAGATTATTCCTTATTATATTCTAATTCCCTCTAGAAGATAGAAACCATACTGTCTCACGACGTATTTAACCCAGCTCGTGTAACTTTTTAATCGACGAACAGTCGCACCCTACATAGTTTCTGCGTCCATGAGGATAAGTTAAGCCGACATCGAGGTGCCAAACCGCGCAGTCATTTCGCGCACTCTTGCGCAAATTAGCCTGTTCAACTTGTTATCATAATAAATATTTCCAATTCTCACAAATTGGTTCAGACTATTTCTTCAAATTACTTACTATGTTTTAATTGCTATATTTTAATTTATATGTAACACTAACCCTTCGGGCTAATAAAAATCTATTTACCACTAACTCAACCTTTTACTGCAAAAGCTCCTACACGACGTTTTGATGTATTTATTGAATACTGTACATTAGGTTCAGTAAAACCCCTGAAATTTACAGATGATAAACCTTTATAAGAAGAATCTATATTTCTTAACCCTCCTTTTCATTTAAATTTATAAACAGCTCTATCAGCTCTATAACGTCTAGTTAATCTTCCTTTAACTTCAAATCTAACTCCATAAGTATTTTTATAATTAATAGAATTAAAGATAGTATTATAAATATTCGTATAGTTTTTAGAGTCTATTTCAGATATAGTAGCTTCGCTATTGCTATTAAAAACAACATTATGATAAAGATCTTTTAAAATATTATCTAAACTATTTTCGGTGTCCAGTAGCCTACGGCTGCTAGCAAGAGATCTCTTATGTGCTGCTAAAGCTACAGGATAGCCATTTATAGCTCCATTAGAAGCTACTACTAATATGTTATTAATATTAATATCTCTAAATTTATTACTTATAAGATCAAAATTTACAGTTTTAACTTTTCTAGTTTTTTCCTTAATTCTATTTACATCTGGAATAATAGCTTTATTAAATAATTTATTCATCAAATTATAAGGGTTAGCTTTAATATTTTTTAACTTTGATGTTAATATGTCTGTAAAAATATCACTATTAAACATAACATACTTCAAATTAACTATATTAAATACAACTTTTTTATTATAAAATCTACTAATTAATTTACTTAATTTATATAAAAATTTTTCTTCAAATTTATATTTATTAAGATTAAGCTTTAATTTTAATCTTCTAATAAGTATTAATTCTTTAAACAACAAAACTTTAAAAGTTTTAGTAAATATAGAGCTTACCTCTCCTTTGAATATATTACTTCACTTAACCAAGTGAAGAATATCCATAAAGATCTTAAAAAATGATTTTTTTAAGATATATATTCTTTTTAATAAAGATCTTCCTTCTTTATTAAATGTATATATAGTTATAAGAGCTTTAGAATTAGTGTGTTTTATTTCAGGTTTACTAACAAAAATTTTGTTATATGATTTAGTAGTTGTAGTAGTAGTAGTAGTTATGCTATCACTACTAATTTTAGGAGATCTATATCTTAACTTATTAAAAATAAATTTATGATTAAAATATAAATTAAAATAACTCTTAATTATATTATAAATACTTGTATCTAAAACAGGAAAATTTTTTGTTGTATTTTGATTATAAGAATATACACTATTTTTTCATTCTTTAGATGCAGGAGGGAAATACTTAGTTTCACCTGTAGTATTAATTGATTCATTAAATGGTATTAATTTATATTTATTATTAATATTTCTACTAAAAATACTAGATTTCGGTTTTTTTGTGCTTGTATCTGTATGTGACATAAAATTATTTTTTTGTATTTATTTAGTAATATTTTATAAACATAGTAAAATAAAATGTTGGGTTTTGTTAAAGGATTATTGTTAACATTACTCACCTTATAGTCGTTGAACGTACTTATCTTATTATTATGTTAAGATAAGCTTCGCTTCAAGTTTTCTTTAATACAAGTAATTCTTGAAATTGACCCAATATATTATCAATAATTTTAATGTATATAAAGCTTAAGCTCTACATGTGTATTAAACATTGAAGGACAAACATCCCTAGCGTAGCTTTTCCAAAAATCCAAGACCTTTCCTTTTTGTGTCTTGTGATCCTATGCCCCGCTTACGCGACTGTAAGATTTGTTGTTAATCAAACAGTAAGGCAAGATTAAGCCGTTAAACTTGGTATACATATATATCATTTTTATTATAATATAGCTAATTTAGCTATATTATAATAACTATAATAATATTAGAATATATTCATAATATTATTATTAACTATACTAATTTCACTATAGTGAAACTCTTACCTAAAATATATTTATATTTTTTTTATTAAAAATAAAACAATATTACATTTGATTATACATTATATTAAAGATTTGTTTTAACAACAAACCATACTTAATAATCAGCTAAATTACAAACAAAAATATGTAATAAATAAATAAATATTTATTTATTATTAAAATAATAATATTAGTTTACACCTAAAAGCTTTACACATATCGGTAAATATGGTTAGCTTATAACTAGATGTAAATTATTTGTCGGACACTCCCATTTACTCTTTGTGGGGTCTGTGCCCCGCATAAACTGTCTCCTAGCAAATGTTCCCCTCTTACAGGGTCTTATTATATACAACAAAGAGTTATATATAACCCTAAATAAGAGCTTACGCCTATAATATAATATCCAAATAAAGGTATTTCAATTTCATTTCATTAACTACCTTATATTCTAAAAATTGTCAATATTATACTCAATAATTAGTAACAGTAAAGCTGCATAGGGTCTTCTCGTCTATCTAGAGGTAAACTGTATCTGCACAGTTATTCCAATTTCACTGAGTCAATCATAGAGACAGCTGTTGTATCGTTACATCATTCATGCAAGACCGCATTTAACGGCCAAGGCATTTCGCTACCTTAGGACCCTCACGTTAAGGCCGCCATTGATCGGGGTTTCCTGCAACACCAAACCTTTATAAATTTAGTTATCTTCGTTAACCGGCCGACATCGGGCAGAGATCACACTCAATACTTAGATTTATCATCTTTGGCAAAGTGCTTTGTTTTAATTAAACAGTCGTACAACACTATTTCATGCTTCTTCCTTTTTACTTGATATTAATCAAGACTAATGAGCCCTCCTTATCCCTAGGTTACGGTAGTTATTTTGCCGAGTTCCTTTATGATTGTTATCTCATTTACGCCTTCGTATCCTCTACTAGCTTACTTGTTGCAGTATCTAGGTACGGTTTATTCAACATATTTATGTACCTCATATTTTAAGTTTATTGATACATAATAATGCCATATTAAAGATATTTCCTGTCCATTTTTCACTTAAAAATGTTGTCTTTTTAATATAAGATTTTTCTCATCGTTTTAACCTTCAGATTAAAGACTTAGAGGCCGTTACTTATCAGATCCATAAGCTTAAGGCGAGAGTATAAACTCTTTTTAGTTACTCATGTCACCATTATCACTTGAGTTATATTATAATTTGCTTAAAATAAGCAAAATCTTATATATACCCAACGTTCTGCTACCCCATAAATTAAAAATAACATAATATATTATCTTAATTTATGGACAAGGTATCGGTATATTATTTAGATCCGTTAAATTTTCGATGCTTTTAAAACTTAACAAGCGCTCTGTTACGAGGTCTTTAAATTATGGCTGCCTCCAAGCCCATCTCCTTGTCGACTTAAATAAAAACCTTCTTAATTTCACTGAATAATAATTTTGGAACCTTAACTCTTGTTCTGGGCTGTTTCCCTTTTGACATACAACCTTATCATTCTATGTCCGATCATTCAATATTCATCTTTGCCATTCCGAGTCTACATACTCACCGATAAAATCTTCACGATCCCCCGATCTATACAAGAATAAAATGTATTTTCATATAAGCAACTAAATAAAGCAACAAAGCGATGCTTAGCGGCTTAGCTGTGAAAAAATTACATCTTGTCTGAGATTAAGTTCTGTACCTGCTAAGATGTTATTAAAATTACCTACTTTTATAGGTTTCGCAGAAAACCAGCTATCCTAGTCAGAATTGTCTTTCACTTACTTACCATAACTCTTCGGATATCTTTGCGACGATAACCCGTTCGGACCGTTATAGTCCTGATTATAGTAAGATCACCAGGCTTCGGGTCTAACTTTAGACACTATTCATTCTTTTATGATCAGTTTAATTACGCAATTTGCTGCTTGCATCTAATGTTAACTTGGTGACCCATTATGCAAAAGGTACGCTCTTACATTTATTGCTCGAGCTGCTTATAAAACTACTATTTCAATTATCAATTCCCTCACGGTACTAATTCACTACTGCTTATGTATTATATTTAGCCTTAGAGGAAGGTTCCCCTTATTATTCAAACAGTTTTATTACCATTTTACTTGTTAGGCTTATCTATTTTCGTTCACACTAATCATAGAATCTCTTTTGATTTCTTTTCCTGAAGCTAATAAGATATTTCACTTCGCTTCGTTTATTACTTAATTTCTCTAAGAGTTAATATGTCTTTAGGTTCGCATTCTAATCCCTAAATGTTGCTACTTCAAGTCATTAAAGTAACAATAGTTAATTCATAAAATAAAAGTTCACATGAATATAAGTAAATGTTATACTTATTTACATTTAACACGTACGTGTTAAATCATGATATACTAATTTACATTTAACACATATGTGTGTTAAATGTAAACGATTATGGCTCATAAATTTATACTCCTTAATACATAGCATAGATATCCATAATAGTTTCTTTGTATACTTACATATATTATGTATAAATATTTATTTATATCTGTTTCATTTCTTAATACTTTTTTATTAATCGGATTATTAGGAGTCGAACCCAACTACATCCCATCCCAAGTGAGAGACCTAACCGCCCGGTACTAATCCGTTACATCATATTATAAATATAGTAATTATCTGTTTCATTTCTTAATAATTTTTATTAATTCGATTGTTAGGGGTCGAAACCTTAACAAATAAAAAAAAATTCTTTTGTTTTTTAATATCCTTCCTAATAAAATTTTATAATTATTCAGAAAATATCCGATTCGAACGGATGGAACCTTTATAGGGTTCAATAAGGCTCAAGCTTACCTCCTTAAACCACTCGGACAATTCTCTTTAATTCTTTCAAGACTTGAACTTGAATATCATTCTTATCAAAAATGCGTTTTACCCTTAAACTAAAGAATTTTAAAATAAGCAATTAAAATACTAAGCCTACTGTCAGTTACAAGCTTTATTTATACGAAGAAGAGCTAATTTATTGTTATCCAATACTTCTATCCTTATTTTGCGATAATAAGCAGCGTAGTTTGTATGCTATATTATATATTGAGAGATAAGTGATTCGAACACTCAACTTGCCGTGTGTAAGACAGCCCTTCTACCATTGAAATAATCTCCCTTTATCTTTTTTTTTTATGCTTATGTTACAAATAATAATAATTATTATTATTATTATTAAAATTTATTTCCCTCATGTTTTGGTTTTATAGTTATTACTATTGCACCTACCATAGCCAATAATAAAATAAAACTAGCCATTATAAGTCACACATTGTAATTAGTATACATAATATTTCCTATGCTTGTTATATGACCCATTTCTGCTAAATTTCCGTCCCATAATGTACCTGTCACATAATAAAGATTATCACTATTTAGGCTGCTGGCTGTTTCATATTCATAATTTGAATCTATATAAGAGCTACTATTAAACATTTTAATATTATAAGGCAATACTTTAGAGAAAGAATAATTAAATAACAATATTATATTAATAGCTAATAGCATACTATTTCTTGTATTACTTTCTAATTCACTTATTCTTATGTTAATTAACATTAAAATAAATAAAAATAAAATTGATACAGCACCTATATAAACAATTAAATAAGATAATCCTATAAAAGTTAAACCTATTATTATTAAATAAGATGATATACCAGCAAATAAACCTATTAAAAATAACACAGAAACTATAGGATTTTTACTAACAATTACAAATATGGCACATAAGATAGAAAACACCGAAATTACACTTAAAATGTCTATATTATAACCATTTGTATAATATTCGTAAACTAAATATAAATTATTCATACCTTTTTTATTTATACTAATAATTTCCCTAAAAAAGTTATATTATATATAAATCATAGAATATATAAATAATATACTAAACTAAACTAAACTAAATTAAACTAGTATATTCTTCATATATAAATCATATAATATATAAATAATATACTAAACTAAACTAGTATATTATTCAACAAAATAATCATATTAAGACTAAATATTAACGCGGAAAAGAAAGGAATCGAACCTTCAAGTGTAAAACACAATATTTAGCAAATATCTTACCCTACCAATGGAAACTTTTCCTTAGCTATCAATATTTTTCCTTACCAATGTAAACTTTTCCTTACGAACTAGACCGGGGTCGAACCGGCGTCTATTCCCGTGACAAGGGAATCCTTTACCAATTAAGTTACTAGATCTTAATATAAATTATTCATAATATATTAATATTACTACTATAACATAAGATTAATCGGACTCGAACCGACACAAACTGTTTGGAAGACAGTAATCCTTCCATTAAACGAGAATTATTGTTATTTATTATTTCTTTCTTTCTTTCTTTCTTTCTTTCTTTCCTTTCTTTCTTTCTTTCCTTTCTTTATTTTTGGCATTCTCTCTTTAATCTCCTACTCCATCTGCATATCAATTATCCGCCTTCCATTTCCATTATTGTCCTCATTATCCGAATTAGAATTATAACTTGTACTTCTATTTATACTATCCTGGTTAAGATAAGATAAATTTAAAGCATAATAAACTATGAACCCCAATAATATATAGATATATATAAAAAAAGTCATACTACGTCGACAAAATGTCAATATAGTATCCCAGCTTCTAAACCTAAATGGTGATTGTCAGTTAGTTGATAGGCAAATGCTCGTCATGCTGCTACTGATAAGAACAGAGTACCTATTATAACGTGCAAACCATGAAAACCTGTTCCAAAAAAAAAACATGTACCAAAGGCCCCATCACTTATAGTAAAAGAAGACACACTGTACTCTATTCCTTGAAAAACAGTAAATATTATAGCTAATAATATTGTAGCTAATGAACCATATAAAGTTCCTTCTCTGTCCCCTTTAATTATGCTGTGGTGCGCATATGTCACAGTAGCTCCACTAGATAATAAAATTACTGTATTCAGAAGGGGAAGTTCGAACGGGTTAACAGGGTCTATACCTAGTGGTGGTCACTGAGCACCTAATTCAACTGTAGGTGTTAAAGCACTATGAAAAAAAGCTCAGAATATAGCCATAAAAAATAAAGCTTCAGAAACTATAAACAATATAACACCTAAGCTTAATCCTTTTTGTACAGCTAAAGTATGATCACCTATGAAAGAACCTTCTGCTATTATATCACGGAATCAAAAAGACATAGATGAAATTAACAACATTATAGATAAATATAATGAATAATAACCATAATTAAAATTATGCATAGATAAGGCCCCACTTGAAGTTAAAGCTAATAAAGATACACTAGATAAAAAAGGTCAGGGAGAAGGAGATACTAAATGAAAAGGGTGATCCTGAAAATAACTTCTAACTGAAATAGTCAAATAAAGTTATTTTTATAATATAAGTTACATATTTTACCTTGTTCTAGGCCCTTTATATCCTATAAAAATATAATAAATATACTACATTATCAACTCCCAAGATGATTTTTACACCTACCTCTAGAAAGAGTGAACTATTCAACCCTATTAAATGTAATATTATATGATTTGAGTATACTCACTTCTTAGTATTCTGTATTTAAACTATAGAAATAAATTATAATATAATTTTATATTATAATTAAAAATAAAAAAAGAGTGTTAGGTTTAGAACCCAGAACTGGAAGGTTAAATATTATAATTTTATATTTAACATATTATTATTATAATTATATATTATAATTATATATTATATTTAATATAATAGACAAGAGTGCTAGGATTCGAACCCAGAACTGGAAGGTTGAAGCTTCTAATTTTACCATTAAACTACACTCTTATATAAGTAATATTCTATTAATAGAGGTTAGGACCTAAGGGATTTGAACCCTTTCTTTTATGATTAAAAGTCATATGTACTACCATTATACAAAGATCCTTCATTTATTATTATCTCATACGATTAATCGGACTCGAACCGACACAAACTGTTTGGAAGACAGTAATCCTACCATTAAATGATAATCGTTGTTATTTAATTTACCCTTGATACAAAGTAAGTACGAGAAAAAAAAAATAATAATTAAGCTTTATATATATTTATACACTTACTAGCTTATAACTTAGCATATACCTGATTACGTATAATAAAAAGTGAGCTGCGAGAGGTGAAATAAACAGTAGTAAGGCTATTTTTAAAAAAGCCCTAACTTACTACGGTAAGCTATATTTAAAGGATATAAATAACGAAAGGTAATATAAACTTTAACTTATTTAGTTATTATAATATTTAATTAACATAATAGTCCCTAAGATGAATCGAACATCTATCGTGATATTAACAGTATCAAGCTCTACCGTTGAGCTATAGGGACATAGGAAGAAAAGGACTCGAACCTTCGACAGCCTATGGCTAATGAGTTTACAGCTCAACCCGTCATACCCACAAACGGAACCTTCCTTATATTAGAATATATTTCTAATTTGAAGAAATATATTATCCACTCCAGGTGGAAACTATAATAAATAAATTACTAATATAGTCCTTATATACTAATACGAGTAATCTACCGCATATGTTATTATTATAGACTAGTACTTATGACTATGAAGCAACAGCTAAACAGCCAGCCGTATGTTAACACATACCACTTAAAAGCCTAATCCTAATCCTAATACATACACTTAACTTATACAATGGAAATTATACTAGTTTCCTTTTTTTTAAAATCATTCGTCCCGTGCAACTTCCACTACACGAACCGTATTTCGACTTAACACTAATTAGAGTAGCGCATACGAAGAATTCCATTATAGTTTTCTAAATCTTCTAACTTTACTTATTATATAATAGAAAAGCAAAATTATTGCACCCACTCCTTTCAGCATGTGACGAGTGGTTAGTACCAATCCGAGGTTGTATTCACCGTGACATGGTGATTCACGATTACTAGTAATTACTTATTCATGTAGCCGAGTTTCAGACTACAATCCATATCCATATTTTATCCTATTTTTTGAGATTAGCTTAAATTCGCATTTTTGCATCTCTTTGTTTTAGGAGTATGTGGCACGTCTATAGCCCACAATGTTAAAGCCATGATGACTTGTCTTAGTCCCTTTTATCATTAACCTCTATAATGGCGAATCCGCTCTATAATAATAAAATTTACAAATAGAGCTAGGGCTTCCGTTAATTACATGGACTTAACCATAATTTCACAACATTAACTGAAAACAGCCGTGCAACATCTGTATAAATATACATATTGTGGTAAGGTTTTTCGTGGATCATCGAATTAAACAACATACTTCACTACTGGTGTCAGAAACGGCCTAGTGATTTCAGTTCCGTTGTTGCCAATTTACTCTTGAGGTGGAATGCTTACACTTTCATTTATAGATCAAGTTTAACCTAACCTATGGCATTCATAATTGTCTGCAAAGACTACTTGGGTCTCTAATCCTTTTCGTGCCCTGTGCCTTCGTCCTTCAACGTCAGTTTTTAAATAAAAGGTTGCCTTCGCCTTAACCAGTCCTCTAAGTATCACAGAATTTTATCTCTCCTCTCATAGTACTACCTTTTTATATAAAACTCTAGTTACACTTTTCCTTATTATTGGAATAATAACCGTCTAGGTACCCTTTAAACCTAATAAAGATGAATAACACTAGTCTCTCACGTATTACCGCGACTGCTGGCACGCAATTAGTCAAGACATAATATATATATTGTCATTATCAATTATATAGTTAGAACTTTATTCGAGATTCGATTTTAAGAGCGTACTCTATTCGTTCTTCCAAATTGCCAGTTCAGCCGTTAGGCCATTGACCAAGATTCCTCACTGCTGTACGTACTTGCCTTGGGATTTTTTCATCCCCAATGTGGTCGATCAACCTCTCAGCTTCGACTACGCGAATTGTAAGCTAGTTAAGCAATTACCTTAACTACTACCTATCCCGAATTTATTACGATTCATCTTAAAGCAGAATTTATATAAGAATATATTTTCTCATAAGGCTTGCCTAATTTAATTTTGCTTATTTATACTTACTAAGAAATAATAAACAGCCTAAAATAAATTAAACAAAACAACTTTTTTGATTATAAGGGATTTGCCCTAACTTTAAGGTTGGTTGTAATTTTTTTTATACTCACCTGTTCACCACTTTTAATAAAAAATATAACTTCTTTTTTAAAAAAATTAAATATATTGAATTAAACGTTCGATTAGCATGTGTCAAGCTTTTGGACAGCGTTCAATCAGAGCCATCACCAAGCTCAAATAAGATATTAATAAAAAGATAACTTTTATTTCCACTATAAGATAATAAAGAGTTTTTTATAACAATAGCCAGTCAAATAAAAGAATCAATTTAGGACGTAATAAATATTCAAATTCATTATATCCTTAATCCCGAAAAGAGGTAAAAATATAATAAAAAAAATAATTTGATTACGTCACTTATAAAATTTAATAAAAAAGGATTACTATCTGAGTCTATATTTAAATTAAAATAAGGTATAAAACCTAAAGACTCAAGTATACCATTAATACGTAAATATTCCGGATTTGAATAATAATCCATAGCTTGCTCAAATTTCCCAGCCCTCCTTGTATCAAGATATAATACTTCAGTACTATAGTTAAATTTATCCTATAAGATTATTATAATTAAATCAATATCACTAACTTGTATTAAACTACGAGGTAAGCTATATCATCATATTTTAAAAAGCTCTAAGAACTCAAAATAAAGATCCATCTTTTTATAAAAATAAATAAATCTAAAATAAATATTTATGGTTTCAAGAATTTATATCCTTATTGGTAGATTTACTGTTATACTTATCGGTAGCTTTACCTTATCCCAAAAAGCCATATACAATGTAATATTCATATATTATCTCATATAATAAGGGGGATATACCCATATTATAAAGGCTATATATTTATCATAAATAAGAGAATACTTAGTTAAATTTAAAGTATTAATTTTATAATTTAAATATAAGGCGTACTCCGTAGCGCTACGGAGTATGCTATGAATATTTTATTAACAACTCAATACTATAAGTATGATATTAGATTTAAAGTATTCAATTTAACCAACTCTCATGGGAATTTCGTCCTTCTAGTCTTTCTATCTCATTAGGCTGATTAAAAAACATACCACACATATAAGTACCTCTATCAGAATCAGAATCAGAATCATAATCAGAATCAATATCCACAAAATCATTTATTGTAAATCTAGGTTCAGAATAAATAATCTCTCTATAAGTCATCTTTCAAGCTTTAATGTCTAATCTTTCACTTTCGTCCTTAAAAAAGAAATAAAGCTCCCTTTTAAGAATCTCATATATCGCTAAACCTTCAGGACGTTCCATATCAAGTTTATCCATAACTATATGGACTTTATGAGCTTGTAGTCTAAAACCTTCAGCTAAATAACTATTATATCAATAAGGACTAGAAGGGCTCAGATGGTTATAGGATGAAATAGGCTTAATAAATCAATAAGGTGTCTCTTCAAGACTAGGATCAAATTTAGATACAATATGGTTATTGGATGAAATAGGCTTAATAACTAAAGAAGATGAGTCTTCAAGACTAGGAACAAATTTAGATGTAATATAAGGTATAAAAGTCACTGGTTTGAAACGTATAGGATTTATCCTAGTGCTACTATTCAGGTCAATATTCACTAGACCACCTCACAAATATATTTTAGATTTAACGCTATTAATAGGCATAGGATATTTGCTTAAACACATATCCTTTTTAATAAAACCAAAAAAATTAGATATTATTTTTTGTCTAATATACCATCCCCAAGAAGAATCTTGATTAGGTATACTAGATAATTTCTTTTTAACTGTTTCTGCTACTAGAATCTCCCTATTAATCTGGCTATCGTTACCTGCAATATTATGTGATTCTTTTAATATATTAAAGTAACTGCTATTAAATATATCTATTAATATATTGAAAATTAGTCCTATTAATAATATATTAATAATATTTATTAGAAATTTGGTTAAATTATCTTTTGTCTTAGGATTTTTAAGAAATTTAACCAGTATATATATTAAAAATATTATGCTAATAATAATTCTTATTATATTTAAGTATTTTATATAATCTAACAACACATTCACATTTACAGACTTAAATATTAAGAGATATAAAGCAAATAATACGAATAAAAACAAACCTAAACAGATATATAACATATATATTCTAATTAGATTCTTAATTTCTTTTAGCCAAGTGTTCTTATTATATAAGAATAAAAAAAAATGACTGATCACAATCAAAAAAAAAAAAGTAATATATTTAATAATACTACTATCTAAATCTTTAATCAATAATAAAACTAATATAGCTATATTTATTAAATAAATAATTAGATTTAATTTTTTTTTTATTAAACTTAAATTGAAAATTCTAGTAAAAGTATTACGAGGAATAGAATAAACAATTAAAGTTGCTGTATATAAGGTACAGCATAGGAGTATTAAATATAGATAGTTTAAGTACATCATTCTCATCATAATAATTATTAGTTAAATATCTTAATCAGAAGCTACTTAAAGTATATTACATTTCCTGCATAGTAATGTAAACCATCTAAAATTAAAGAAGGATATACTCCAAATATAATAGTAAACATAGCTAATATAAACAATAACACGAATTCTCTTTTTGTAATATCACTAATATTTCCCTCACAATATTTCGTAAATGAACCTCCAAGAGCTATTCTGTTAAACATATATATAGTATATGCAGCAGATAATATAATAGAAAAACTAGCAAAAACACCTAATAAAGGTAATTTTTCAAAAACCCCATATAGAGACATAAATTCACCTATAAAATTTAAAGTTAAAGGTGCACCACAATTACCTAAAGACAAGATAAAGAAAAATATAGCGAATAAAGGCATAATTTGAGCTATTCCTCTATAATAATAAATTAATCTAGTACCTGATCTATCGTATAATATACCTCCAGCACAAATAAATAAACCACTAGATACAAATCCATGTGCTAAACCTAAAAGTATACTTCCTTCTATACCTTGAATTGTATTACTAAATGCACCTATTAAATATACAGCTGCATGCGATACAGAACTGTATGCTATTAATTCTTTAATATCTGTAGTTCTTAATGTACTAAAGCTAGCATATATAATAGTAATAACTCCAATTAAATATACTATATAAGTATAATTAATGGAAGCTTTAGGTAATATAGGTAAGATTAATCTAAATATCCCATATAAACTTAATTTTAACACAATCCCAGCCAATACTATACTTCCTCCTAAAGGTGATTCCACATGAGCTTTTAATAATCAACTATTTAAAAAAATAGTAGGAGTTTTTACAGCAAAAGCTATAAATATCCCACAAAATAAAAAAAATTGTGTATTATAATCAAAATTAGTTTTAAATAAAGCACCAAAATCAGTTGTACCCATTATAGATGACATAGCTAAAATAGACAATAATAAAAATAAAGAACCTCATAATGTATATAAAAATATATAAAAACTTGCTCTTACTTTATTACTAGATCCAAATAAACCTATTAATAAAAATAAAGGAGGTAATATACTTTCAAAAAAAATATAAAATAATAATATATCTAATACTAAAAATACTGCTAATAATAAAGTTTCTAACAATAACATAATTATTAAATAATACTTTACATTTTCAGTTATTGAATTTCAATTAGATAGTAATGCAATTGGCATAATTATTGTAGTTAATAATACAAAATATATAGATATTCCATCTATTCCTAAATAAATATCAAAAAAACTTAAATCATAATTTTCTTGTACAAACTGAAATTGATTATTACTAAAATCAAATAATGTGTATAATATTAAAGATAAAACTAAATTTAATAAAGAAGTTATTAAAGCTATTTTTTTTAAATACATTGTTCTTATAGATGAACCATACGTAGTAACACTAGAAATAATAAATATACCTATTAAAGGTATTAATAATAAGGAAGATAATAACATAATATTAATTTGTAAGTATTATAAATATTTCCTATATAATAAAAAAAAAAGTATCATCAAAAGTAAAATTACTAGATGTTAATGCTAATATTAATAATTAACTTAATATTATTAATGTTAATGCATACTCCGTAGCACTACGGAGTATGCTATGAATATGAATGTGTGCGCTACGGAGTATGCTAGTTAAGATTAATTAGTACAAAAATAAAAAAAAAAATAGCTAATATTACAATAATATATAATGCAATTATAGTAGTAATTTAATATTATAATATACTAGTAATTATTCAATTACATAACTTAACATAGTTAGTTAATTAGGTAAAAAATAAGCTATATATTGTTTAGTTCTTCACTAAAAAAAAAAATTACCTTTACAAGCTTGTATTTTCAATAAAAACAAACCATATAAAATTATATTAAATAATTTATTATTTTTATACATTCTCTATATAATACTATGAGCTTTAGCTTACTATTAATATAGAACTAAATTAATGGCTACGGACTTTCCAAAAATAAATTTAAACAAATGTTTAACACCAAATACTAAAATTTAAGTTAAATATATTATAAATGTACTGTATTAAATAAAACAAACCAAACCAAAACAAAACAACAAATACATTTATAATATATAAAGATATCTTCAGTAAAATTATCTTATTATTCTCACTCTTTATTATTTATTATCAAATAGTTTAGATATAAAACTACGTGATAAAAATAAACGAACAAATCTAGGTAAAAAATATTTAGATGTCATGTAAACAGTAATAGTTATTATCGCAAAAGTAAAAGTTACTTCATTTAAAAAATAAAAGGGAACTAATTGAGGCATTTTTTTTTTGTAGATATATAGAGATTAATACCTTTAAAGTATTATCATTAATAATGTTAGATATATAAATAGATTATTTGATATATAGATAGTTATTAGAAAAGTAAAATTTAAATTAATTTTTTTATTTTTACCTTAATAAAGCAAAAACAGCTTAACCTAAAAATTACTTAACAAATATAAGTATAAAGATATAAAACAAGCAAGCAAGCAAGCAAACAAGCAAGCAAGCAAGCAGCGACAGCGATAGCGAACATTCTTGTTATTATTATATAATTAAACTAGATTATATATTTTATAATACCATATTACATTTATTGTTACGATAAATTTAAATTTAAATTTAAAATAATGCAACATTTATTGGAAATATATTAAAACTATATAACACACAAGGTACTAATAAAATTATTGCAAAAACAACAGGTAATAATACTGTTCAACAAAAAGCCATTAATTGATCAAAACGTATTCTAGGAAAAGAAGCTCTAGCTCAAATAAATGTAAATATCATTAAAGAACTTTTAAAACCTAGACTTAAACCATATAATAATCCTTCCATAATAGGATTATTAAAAAAAAGCTCTGTATATAATTCAATAAGTATGATTCAATCAACAAAAAATAATTCAAACATTATATAATTAATAGCAGTAAATATATATGTAAAATCAAAAAACAAATAACCCCCTATAAATAATATACTTGTTAATATACACATTAATACTATACTACCATATTCAGCTAAGAAAAAAAATACAAACACAACTGCAGCATGTTCAGTCATAAATCCACTAACAAGCTCTGATTCCAAAAATAAACTTAAACATCTATTTAAGTTCTATCTATTTAAATCTATACACCTACGAATGCGCTACGGAGTATGCTAAGCCTACCACCAAACTCACGTAGGCTGCTAGACAAGGTTGAATAAAGTAGAAGATTAGAACAATCCGTATTAATAGAAGCTGAAGCTCTACGGAGTATTGATGTTTTTTGGTTTTTATTATTAATCTTATATTCTCATATAAGGCTGGACTATACCATATTTAATATTTAAAATATTAAATGATCACCTCTAGTCTCTGAAGATTCAATTTGGTCAAGCCAAAAAGGAGTTCCTGCTGATAGTCTAAATTGAGATTTTCCAGCAATTTGTGATCTTTAAAGAGGCCAAATCAGAATAGCCTCAGCTAAATCGAAAGGAGCCCTATTTGTTTCAGCTATAGACCCAATAAAAAATATAATAAATATAGGAAATAAAGGCAATATAAATCAAACAGCTCTTTGAGATTCTGTACAAACAGTCAAATTTAAATTACCAGTTAACATAATAACTATTAATATAGCTGAACTTAATATTAGTTCATAACTAATAAGTTGAGCTGTACTTCTAAGAGAACCAAGAAAAGCATATTTACTATTAGCACTTCATCCGGCTAATAAAATACCATATGTAGCTAAAGATGATACAGCTAACATATAAAAAATACCTAAATTAAAATCACTAACAGCTATACCAGGTCCATACATAATGCAAACTGTACTAATTAAATTATTATTCCCCTATTCATATGCTTTTGAATTTCTTTTATTCTTAAAACATTTTCATCTAATTTATGTTCTTTTTTTTTTACTATATCCGAAACTAAACATCAATCTTTAAAATCTAAAGATTTTACACCTAATATCGGATTATTATTGAAAAAAGGTATTATAATTTCAGTAATATCAGAAAATTTGGTAACTTTAAAATCCACCGTATTTTCTATTTTTCTTAAATAACAATTTCCACAATTTAAATAATCTTTAATTGCTATTAATAATACCTCGTCTTTTTCATGTTGAGTAATTTTAAATAAAAGAGACTTAAATATACCCTTATCTAAAGAAACGGAGAAATTCCCCTCACCTGCTGTAAATCCAGATATTCACTGTGTATCTGGAACTACACATGGTTCACTTAAAGGGCGAGCAACTGGAATAGTTTCAGGAAACATTAATTGTAATTCTTTTGATAAACCGAAATCTAAAGTTGCTTTTATGTTAACAATTCTTTGAAAACCTTCAGTAGTTAAGTGTTCTTTTAATTGGATAATAGATACAATTTCTTTAAATAATAAATAATCTCCTTTTTTTCTACTAATTAAAGGATACTTATCAAAAAATTCTATTAGTTGTATTATATCTTGCAATTTTCTTACACTAAAATTACAAGTAGAATGGCGAATATCTACAGTTCCAATATAACCTAAACTTTGTATAATTCCTACTATAACCGAATAATAATCAACATGAAGTTTAACTTGGAAAACAGGTTGAATTTCTCAATCTGCTTTATACTTAGATTTTTTTTTCATATTACACCTAAAACTACCTTCAGCGTCGGCAAATCCTGTGATAAATCAAGGATTTATTTCAGGTTTAAACTCGTTAGTATCGATTTTATTTTTAAATGTTGAATAATTACGACGAGAATTAACTCTTGAAAAATTAAGGTTTGCAACAACCTCTCCAATTAATGGTGAATAATGATTATTTTTAACACACAATTTGCGATAACTTATTTCTAAGTTAATTAGAGCACACCTTAAATAATTATAATGATATTTATAATATCATTATAAATATCTATAGCCGTCTGCTCGTTGCTCTTTTACAGCAATAAAAAGCTTACGCCCTTATATTGTTGACTTAGATCCGCGATTGTCCATATTTCAAAGCCTAACTTTGATTTATCTTATAACTTGTTACTATACCTGAGTAATTACTTCAGCCACTCATATATTTTCATCTATGGCTTAGTATTATAAGCTTTAGGAGTTCCCCGGAGTTTGACTATATTACCCTATGAACATAAGGTATAACAGCATAACCTAATAAAGAAAAAATTAAAGTTATTACTGGCCCTAAAAAGAAAAGAATTATATTAGATTGTGTTGGTGCAACATATTCTTTTAAAAGAAGTTTTAAAGCATCAGCAAACGCTTGAAGTAGTCCATAATACGAATTTATCCTAATTTATCCAATTATGTATACACATTACATAATACAGGAAAAGATATAGGACTTTATCCCTAAATAGTTATAATATTAATTACTAACTATCCATTTAACAGGTATAAATTTTATACCCTGTACTTTTTTAAGTAGAGTCTGACTATATCTTAAGCATTAAAATCATTTAATTTAACACCCATCGCCGTTTAGTCGATGAACAGCATACCTAGTATAAATTACTAGGCACTTGGCTGCGGATAGCCTATTTCCTTTTGTGCATCTATTTTGATTTTACTATACCTCGAGTCATTACCTGAGCCATGTATTAGTTACCTAATACATTTAGTTAAAATAGCTTTAAGGGATTTCCGCAATTTGACGATGTTAAGCAAAAGGTTCACTTTTGCCCAGGCCAATTAAAGTATCTTACACCTTAATTAAACTCCCCTCCCTTTTTTTTTTTAAGAAGGATGTTTCAGAGTTTGACCTACAACATTAGGTCCTAATCTTCTTTGCATGCTTGCCATAGTCTTTCTTTCCGCAACTGTAACATAAGCAACTGCTAATAAAGCAGGAACAAGAATTAAAATAACTTCAAAAAGGGATATTAAGGTTGGTATATATAGCATAAAAAAAATTTTTTGGTTTTGATTACTACATTATAACTATAAATAATGTTTAATAAAGTAATTATTTAAATAATTATCATAATAATAATAATATACTATCTACGGATGTATATTATAAGAATAGAACTTATATAAATATTTAATAATAATATTGTTTTACCACTCTCTCGAACCAGTACTAGGCCCAAGGACCTAGTCTTTTTTTTACTTATTTTTATAAAAAAAAATTAGAGGGACCTTAAACTAAAAATACTAGCCTTTATTTCTAACCTTCCTTAAAGATTGCTTGCTTGTGCAGCGTTGTTAACTCACAGATGATAGCTACCATCTTGCAAGGTAAAAATTAGCATAACACAAAACCTTATTTAACCTCTAGGTTATTTAATAGAAACCGCCAGCCAGAACTAGGTAAGCTTTACAGCAGCAAGACCTAGTCTTGGTTATTTTTTTTTTTACTTATTTTACCCTAGCAATACAAAGTAGCATAAACTTAAAGAGGTAAATAAAAAATAGAAGTAAATTATAGCTTCGCTACCTTTCGACGACGTAGCTACCCAGGATATACGCCTTTAGGAGGAACAATAAAAAATAATTTTTATTTTTCAGCTTCTTTACCTTTTCCTTCAACTTCTTTACCTTTTCCTTCAACTTCTTTACCTTTTCCTTCAGCTTCTTTAGTATCTAACTCCGACATTTCTTTATCTATTCTCTCAGTACACATACGGATTTGTTCTTCTAATAAAGCTATTTGAGTTTTTGCAGCAGGTACATTAGAACCAGAAATTTTATATTCTTCCTTTTTATCTTCTAACTCATTCATAGTAGCTACAACTTCTTCTAATGAAGATTTATCAAGAACTTGCTTTTCAAAAATTTCTAATTGATGTTTTTGTAATGCGCTTTCCATAGATTTTTTTTCATTCTCATCCATAACCTGAGGCTCAGGATTACTATGCGGCTCTTTTTCTGAGCCTGAACTTTCCTCATCTGAACTCCAAGAATAATCCTCCAAGCTTATAGCGTTAGTATTAGAACTATCACCTTTTTTTTCGGAGAAATTAATTGTATTGTCCAAATTAGGTTTAATACCTGAATCAGACATAACCCCACCATCATAAATATTATTAGTATAAGGGAGTAAGCCTTCATCTTGATAAATATTATAGTATTCTACTATTATATCTACTACTACTCTTAGAATAAATCTAAGAGATAACAAAAAACCCCCAGTAATTAAATTTAGGTTTAATTCACTAGAATTCATATTAAATGTATCTAAAATAAACTGGGGTAAAAAACTAAATTTTAGGATTAATCCTAATATCATAGTAATTAAACTAATACTTATATTAAAAATAGTAAAATGCTTAATGATACTATTTTTTAAGATATTTAAATTTAGTTTTTTACTTCTTAACCACCCAAAAAAAAAGAGTGTAACGGTAAACTTACAAATGCATGAGGTTTAGGTGGACTACTTAATGCTCATTCTAAACTAGGATAACTTCTATTTAAAAGTGCTTGTAATGTATCAGTATAAAATTGAGGAGTCATTCATGGATATCTATTAGCAGATTCACCTTCTATTAATTGTATATATACAATGTATAAGAACAATCAAGCGGCTACAACACTAACAATAGACCCAAAACTACTTATTAAATTTCAACCTGCAAAAGCATCAGGATAATCACTTATTCTTCTAGGCATACCTTGTAAACCTAAGAAATGTTGAGGGAAGAATGTCAGATTAACCCCTATAAATAATATTCAGAATTGTACTTTAGACAATAATATATTATAATTTAAACCTAACATCTTAGGTATTCAGAAATATCATCCACTAAACATTGCAAATACTGCACCCATACTTAAAACATAGTGGAAATGAGCTACTACGTAGTAAGTATCATGGAATGCAATATCCAGAGATGCATTAGCTAAAACAACACCACTTAACCCTCCTGTAGTAAACATGAATACAAAACCTAAAGCAAATAACATAGAAGGTGTTAATTTTAAAGATCCTCCATAACAAGTAGCTAATCAAGAGAATATTTTAATACCTGTAGGAACTGCAATAATTAATGTAGCGGCAGTAAAGTATGCTCTTGTATCCACGTCAAGCCCCACAGTATACATGTGATGACTTCAAACAATGAAACCTAATATTCCAATAGACATCATAGCGTAAACCATTCCAATATAACCAAATACAGATTTATTTGAGTTAGCGGAAATAGTTGTACTAATTATACCAAAAGCTGGTACAATTAATATATAGACCTCAGGATGTCCGAAGAATCAGAAAAGATGTTGGAATAATATAGGGTCACCACCACCAGCTGTTTCAAAGAATGATGTATTAAAATTTCTATCAGTTAAAAGCATTGTTATTGCACCAGCTAAGACAGGTAGAGATAATAATAATAATACAGCTGTAATAACTACAGCTCATCCAAATAAAGCTAATTTATGCAATCTTATACCAGGAGTTCTCATATTTACAATTGTTGTAATGACACAAATTTATTAACATAATATTACTATTATGGTTGGACTATATATTGAGCGCATCGATTAATCGACACGGTCTATAACGTTTAGTCTCTGAAGGTGCTAATAGCTACAAATGTGTATATAATTTGTAACATAATAGATTCCCTGCTGATTGAGCATAACTACATAAAGTTAGGCCTTTTCCAGCAATTTGTTATAACTTTTATATCAATCTCATTAAAAGTAAATTTTTATTATAAAAATAACATCCTTTAAAAGGGTAGGCCTCCTTCCTGGCTTCGCAGGAGCCTACTAATAAATAAAAAAAAAAAGACGGTACACAACAAATAAGACTATCTTACTACAGTTTTACACATATATCCACGATAAGCTATGTTAGTATCTAGCCGTTTAACGATTGTTGTTTGAGAAACGGGTAGACCTTGACTTGAGAAGAATTTTACACATTTACCTATACTTTCAAATAGAATTTCTTCTTGGCTTTTAATGTTAATTAATAAAACAGATTTACTATTAGAGCTAATAGGTTTACTTCTATTAAATTTAATTCTATCTTGTTGTAACATTATAGCTAACTCTGGTAAAGTCATATTTGTTACTTTTGCTGTATCTATTCGTTCTCTTAAGAATAAATATTTACCTAAATAATAAGTATTATTATTAAGATGTTTAGTAAAAGTAAAATGACTAATACTAAGTTTAGATATAAAATCCTTCTGTTGTAAAGTAAAATAATAAAGTATAGATTTATCTCTATTATATAAATATAAAGGCTTAGCTGTGGATCCACTAGGATTATTTGCAACTCTTATAGTATTCAAATTAAAAGAAGGATCTAATAGAAAATATTGCTCTAAGACTATTTCTGATTTAAACTCAGGATAAAAGGGTAAACAAATTACTTCTAATTTAAACCGAGATAAACCTTTTTCTCTTATTAAAGGAATTAGTTTTCCTGAATTTATATGTGTTTTATTTAAGTAACCTCTTAACCGTAAAGCCAATACAGAAGATGAACCTACATATTTTTGATTTGTATCTAGACAAGTAAATATATAAACACCTCGTTGTTGTATTTTACTATGAGGTAAACCTATTTTATTATCAATTGAAATTCTAGTTTCTTTTTTATGTAGATCATTAAAAACTAATCTAGGAATATTAATTAAAGAGTTTAATGTATCTTCCCCTACTAACATACCAGAGTATGCTAATATTTTATTTAAAATCTTTAGAGTTAAAGGTTTATTACTATTAATTTGAGCTTTGGCTAATCCATGTGCATAAACACTATCTCCTTTTCTTCCTAAAATAATAGGCCAATCCTGTAGTTTGTCTTTACCCGCTTTTCTTTCTATTTCAGAAGAGTATGTATCACCTAAACTAATATTACATTCAATATTTTTATTCTTTATAGAATTACTACTATATTTAGCAGTAAATATTAAAGAACCTACTATGTTTCTATTGCTTAACTTCGTTACTAAGCTATATCTAGAGCTAGTAAAACCACAAGAATTAAGTTTATAGCTGCATAGTCCATTTCTGTAATTTATATCCGAATAGTGTGCGCTTTGTTTTACATACATACTGTTATTTTTATAATTCAAATTTAAAAAATATAACTTTAAATTGATAGCCCCTAATAAACTACTTATACCTGATAAGTGTAAAGCAAATATAGCTAAGTCAACACTTGGTCCACTATGACTTTGTACTCCTGATAATGGAGGGTAAAGAGTTCAACCTGTTCCTACTCCACCTTCTATACAAGCAGAAAATACTAATAATATTAAACTAGGTGGTAATAATCAAAAACTAATATTATTTAATCTAGGAAATGCCATATCTGGTCCACCTACCATTAAAGGCATTAAAAAATTACCAAATCCACCTATTAATGCTGGCATAACCATAAAGAATATCATTAATATCGCGTGAGCAGTAATAATACTATTGTATAATTGATTATCTGCAATATATTGAACACCTGGTCCACTTAATTCCATTCTAATTAATACAGAAAACGCTGTACCTAATAAACCAGAAAATAAGGCGAAGATTAAATATCAAGTACCTATATCTTTAGCATTTGTAGATAAAAACCATCTTTCTATTCAAATAGAAATAGATGATAACAAAGTAATACTTTCTTCACTATTTTTATTTTGAAGGGATTCGGATTCGCTATTTTTATTATCAAAAGATTTAATACTATATCCGAGCTTGTCACTATTAGGAATTAAAAAAAAAAACAAAACAAAAAAAAAAGTGACATCTTCTTTCAATTAATCTTATTTAATTAAATTAAGTTAGTATATATTGTAATAATTAAAAAAAAAAAAGATTATGGAGGAATCGAACCTCTTACTTAAGATTTGCAATCAAAGTGTAAACCATCTACTTCATAATCTTATATAATATTATATATAAGATTATATATAATTATATATTTAAATAATTTTATATTATGTAGCACCTTATTTTGCAGCGACAACTATAAATGTATTAAAAAAAAAATATGTTAATATTTTTTATAAAAAAAAAAAGGAATTTACATTCTATTTCTAATCTTTTTTACTAATACTAGTTCTAATATCCCCTTTTATTTCTAGAATTATATCTCTAAAAATTATTCAAGTTAATGTAAGTCCAATCCATCCTTAATATAACCACAAGATAAGACTATAAAAACCTGAGCTTGTATAAAAGCTATACCAAGCTCCAGACCCGAAAAAGCAATAATAAAAGACAATGGTACCAAACCAAAAAAGAAAAAAACTATTCCACTTGTCATAATGTTGTAAGTAAAACCCGCTAAAATATTAAGCAACATATGCCCTGATAATATGTTAGCTGCTAATCTTAAACCTAAAGAAATATTTCTAGCTAAGTAAGAAATGAATTCAATTAAAACCAATAAAGGTAATAAAGCTAAAGGACAACCAGCTGGTACTAATAAAGAAAAAAATTTAAGTCCATGTTTTTGGAAACCTAATATAGTTGCACCTAAAACAATAGTGAAACTTAAAGCAAATGTTAATACAAAATGACTTGTAGATGCAAAACTGTAAGGAATCATTCCTATTAAATTATTTACTAATACAAAAATAAATAAAGTAAAAATAAAAGGAAAATATATTTGTCCTTTTTTTGAATTAATTTGATTAGTAACTATACTTAAAATAGTATCATATAAAGATTCTTGACTAGCTGATCATTTATTACTTACTAATTTATCATAGTTAGTACTCAAAAGGTATATAATTATTATAAATACTAGTCCTATTGTTAAATATAAACCAATATTAGTAATAGAAAAGTGAAGATAACCTAATAGTGGTATATCTAAACTTAATAAATCCCTTATTTCAAATTGGTCTAGAGGACTTAATATTTGTGTAAAAAAATTTAAATTAAACATTGTTTATTATAACATTAAAAACTACTTAGGCTTGAAAATTATAAAATATTTTAATAATTTTTTATTAAAATTACCGTTGCTTATTTATTTAACTAGAATATACGCTCTTTTAATTAATATATACGTTTACCTTTTGGGTATTAAAAACAACATATCCTAACTCAATTGAAGAACTAGTACGAATACTATCAGGTAGTACAGTAGATATTATTCTTCAAATGAATGGTATTCATAACGATTACTTCAAAATTTTTGTCTTACAGTAGTACAAACTTTATGTAGATCAGGCTCTATCGCCTTCATTTTTTTTATATTTTCAGGGATTCTAGAATCCATCTCTATTCCTATAGCGTTGCACTCAGCTACTGATTCACGGTATCTATTAAAAGCTTCAGTCGCCATTTCACGAATAATAGCTTTATTATTTATAAAATCCGTACAAAGTTCTATAGTCCGTGGATTACGTGATCTCAAACCGAATTCATTAACATCGTAACTTAATAAACTAAAAGCATCTGCTTTAAGAACCACCAACTGTTGAGAACAAAAGGAAGTAAGATCCACTAAAGATATATAAGATAGTGATTCTAGTACTGCAAAATCAATACCAATACGAAGAGGTCTAGTACTATGAAAAGTTCTAATACCCGATAATCTAATATTTAGATTTAAGGGATGGTTCAATAAGTTATTATAACTTATTCTAGACGGTACCGCACCTACGTGAATTAAAAAAAGGCTGTTAGAACTCAAATCCATTAAAGTATTTTCGATTAAACTTAAAACAGGTGTTATTAAAATAAAATGTGAAAAGTACAGAACTGTACTAATTTGCCCGAATAAAATAAATGGATCCTCAACATGTTTAGCACCCAATTGCATTAATATTAAGAAATTAGCTACAAAACATCAGAAAAAGAATTTAGATATAGGTCTAAATTGTAAACCTTTAGATCTACCTAAATCAGTTAAAGCTAATACCATTATGATTAAAATAGCACTAAACATGGCAATAACTCCTAATAATTTATTAGGTATAGATCTTAATATAGCATAGAAAGGTAATAAATCTTTTGTCAATATCAATATCTTCTTAAGAAGAACTAATAATAGCTTTATAACCCCAATTTGTATAACATTTCTTTAATAAAATAAGGTTTTACTAAGATTATTAAAGTATCCATAGATTCTTTAAATATATAAATACGGGGTTTGTTATCTCTGTTATAATGTATAGAGCATTTAAGATTAAATTTATCTTGTAGAGTAAACATTAATTTATCGACATCTGAGTTAGAAAATCCATAAACACTTATATGTAAACCGCTACCTTGTTTACTTCCGTCATCCATGATTCAAAATGCTAAACCCCGAGGTGTTAACAATTCGCGTATGTTTTCGGGAACTATCTTTTTATTTAAATCATAAAATAATACTCTATATTCATTAAAACAAGGAAGTTGCATAGTTGTGAAAGATATAGCACTATATGTTTTTTTAGTTCTATTGTCCACTACTAATCTAGACTGAGGTTTATAATCATTTGCACAAAAAGGAATAAAAAAACTTAATACATATTCAAAATATTCTTTATGTTTTATAGCAGTTTGAGCATAAACTAATCTAGAATTAGCAGTTGGTGATCTTCGTACTATGTTAGATATAGATCATTCTTTCTTTATTTAAGAAGACTATAAACTAGACTTAAAATATCTTTTTAATGAGATACCTTTTTAATGAGATATCTATCTAAAAAAAGCTTTTCTTTTAAAATATGTCTACGTATATTTTCAGGACGCACTTCAAAAAACATTGCCGCTTGGGTAATAGATCTAAAATATTGACTCTCTCCGTTCAGTGTATCAAATACTTCAACAGGATGAGCAGTTTTAGCTATATGTTCAAGAGAAGTATTAAGTTTAATTAAATGCTCTTTATGTTCTTGACTAGAATTTAAATTTTTTATATGTTTTAAGTTTTTAGCTATAGCTTCTTTTGAACGATTTAGAGCTCCAGCTTTTATCTTACCTATAGTTTCCAAAGTGTGTTTTACACCTAATCTAGATCCTGCTATCTTTAAAACATTATATTCAGGGTTTAAAAGATCTATATAATATTGCTCTCTTTCTAATAAAACAGAAGGATCACAATATTCCAAAATCTCTAATGTAAAATTATTGAACCCGTAAGCTAATAAAGCTCTATATATTACCATAATATCTTTAAAAGATGTTAGATAAGAAAGATTAAAATAATTTCTAAATCTACTGCTTAAATTTACAGAACTTCCTATATATCTTTTGCCATTAATTTTATTTGTTCATAAATAAACACCAGATTTACCCTTATTTTCTTTTAAAATTATAGCTTTGGAATTTTGAGAATTAGAATAAACAACACTAAAGTTAATAAAACATAGTAAAAACCTTAAATAATATCTAAAAAATAAATATCCTAAAAATGATCATCTTTTAGCAACTATGTATAAAGCATCTCCTAGTAAAATTCCTATTAATACATCTTTAACTTCATCAGGTAATTTTATTGCGGATCTTTCAGATGGAGATAAACGAGTTATTCCTTTTGTTGAACGTGTAGCAAATAATACCTGACTTCATATAAATAATATCATAGAAGATAAATCCTTTGATGCATTGTTAAATCATAGTATTTCCACTATGGCCGGACTATCTCTTCAATTATATATATAATCGTCTCGTGCATAGTCTCTGAAGATCCCTTTTATAAGCTTGGTTTAGCTTAAAGGTTGTCCTGCTGATTGTCATATTTAAACGTATACTTAATAAGGTTTTCCAGCAATTATCGAGATTTTAGAATGACATTTATTTTACTTTATCATTCTGGAACTATAGCAGCAGGAGTTTGCATAGGATTAGCCATTATATAATTTTCGCTATCACCTAATACATTAGGCATAAAGAATACAAAAGCACTTAAAACAAATATAAAGATAAAAATAGTAATTAAATCTTTAAACAAGTAATAAGGAGCAAATGTTATTCTATCGTAATTACCTGAAACACCTAAAGGATTACTAGATCCTGCTGTATCATGTAGTGCAATTAAATGCATTAAAACTAAGGCTGCTAAAATAAAAGGTAATACAAAATGTAATGCAAAGAATCTATTTAAAGTTGCGTTATTTACGCTGAAACCTCCTCAGATGACATGTTTATTTTGTATAATATTTAAATTATACTTTACACCCTTAAAGATGTAATTAGACTATATCTTAAACCTTCCTATCCAAATTGATCCTATACCTGTTTATTGGTACAGGTAAAGGACTAGTAATGTTAAGATAAAGAAGATTCAGGGGAAATCGTGTTGAGCTTATTGTTGATATAACTCACTCATTAGTCGTTGAACGGTTTTAATTCCTTAAATATACCGAATTAAACTTCGCTACAGATAATATTATAAAAGAGGTTCTTTATAAAATGTCCCTGTAATTTACCCCATTTGCCTCTAAAATTAACCATTATTAAAGATTATTTTAAGGAGCCCTACATCAATTTAATTTAATATTTTTATTCTGTTATCTATTTATATACTACCTACCAATGCTACAATAAGACCCTATGCAGCTACGCTGCATTTTTTTTTTTTATTTATATACCTTACTTCTAACCCTTCATAGAAGGATAAGCAGATACAGTATAAATAAGGAAGGGTTAAATAAATTTATAATTTAGGGTACTTTAAATCTTTATAACGTGAACTTTCACGTAAATTATTTAATCATTTAGCATATTGTATATATTTTAGTCCTATTAACGGGTGTAAACCTGAAAACGAAAATAAATTGATAACTTTTTGAATATCAGATTTAGAACTAACACCAAATTGGTTATAATTATCTGTTACATCTATTTTTCTGTTTGTATCAAATATTAATTTAAAAGCCTCAAACAGATTATAATGTATTCTTTGCTTTAATTGAAAACAACCATCATTATTATTTTTAATAAAGAAAGAACCGAATCCTTATTAGCTTTATATCCCTCCATACCTCCCTACGCTGGCCCCAGCGCAGGAAAATAAAATATAAGCTAAAAGTATCCCTAAATTCTTCACAGTTAGTAGTATTACAATCCTATTTTATAAAGCATTGATTTATCCATATGAGATTTAACTAATTCCCTAATAATAGGCATAGAACGTTGTCTAATATATATTCTTGGTTGAGTTTGAGTATGAAAACGTAATGTACAATCTACATTGTATCTAATCATTAACACATTCATTAAACGTACTACATCAACTAATTCATAAGAGTCAGTACAAATAATTAAACCATGTTCCTTGGCTGACCCGTCTCCCATAATAAGATGAGCTAAGGCAACCGGAGTTAAAAGATTGTATATATCTGACGGAACTATTTTAACTTTGTTAATATAAAATAAAGACCTCAACTCAAAAAAACATGGTAAACCTCTAGTACGGAAAAACAAGGCTAAATCAATATTATTCTTTCTAATACTTTTTACAAGAGTAGGGTAAAGATTACAATAATGAGAAAGTATTGAAAAAACAAATAAGACGTATCTTGAATTTTTCAAAGACTGTTTAAAAGCTAAATGAGGATTTTCATGAGATTTAGCCGAAGCTAAATGACCATCAGATAAAAGTAATCCAACTACAACACTCTTTTGGTAAGGAGGTAGAACAATCATATTTTTAACTATTTTTGTATTACGACCTGTTCCAACTGTTGAACTCAAATTAGAACCTCAAACAACTAAATCTGTACTATTCGGTTTAACTGCATATGTAGAATAACGTCTAACCTTTTCTCACTGTTTTAAAATTTGCTTAAGATAATTAAAACCCTCTCTTCTAGAAATTAAATTTTTATATTCTTTTTTTACTCTTTTATAAGTAAGAGGGTTCTCTTGAACAAACTGAACTAGCCCGGGATATAGTCAAGGACATGTAAATCCTACAATTCAATTACTAAAAAAGGGTAATAATGTATAATCCACTGGATTTTTAGGTTTTTCAAATACTTCCAGTATGTTAGTTTTATTTATTCCATCATACAATTTAATATCGTTATTTAATATATACATAGCTAAGTTAAATTGATCTACTCTAGTATCAGTTAAGAAATATATTTTATTATACAAAAGTAATGGAAATAATACTTCTTGTAGGTCAGTTTTATTAATTACTAATTTACAAGTAGGACTTCTTAGATCTTTATATATATTTATTATACCTAATCTTAAAACGGATTTAATATATTCTAAGGTAGAAAGATCTTCTAGGTGTAAAGATATAACCAATTTCATAGTTATATACCCTTTAGGTGTTTTAGATATTTGAATATATCCATCTCCATCGATTAACCCTACTAAAAAAGCTAAAAAAGATGAAGGAATGTTAATATATTCTTTTTTATCTAATCTTAAAGTTTTATTACCTTTTTTTAAGGCATTTTTATGTATAACACCTATTGTAGGTAAAGAGCCTTCACTGTATGATACTTTTAAAAGTAATAAACTTAATATTGCGTAAATAGTAGTAAAAATAGATAACAGAATAAAAATATTAATAAAATTGATTGTTTTTGACTCAACTATATCTTGTCCAATTCACGGAATAGCACTTATAAGGTTAGTAATAACTGTAGCACCTCATAAAGACATTTGACCATAAGGTAAAACATACCAGCTTACTTTTGTAAAAAAAAGCTGTGATATCTTTCTTGTTCGACTATCACATTTATCTACCCTTACGAATGCGCTACGGAGTATGCTAGGCATAGACCTATATTTTATGCTGCTGCTGCTGCTGCGTAGCCAGCCAGCCAGCCTGCGAAAGATAGATAAAAAGCTCCGACTGTGCATTAAGCAGCATTTCAGCCACCCACTAGTGACCCAGTCTGTAGCGATCCTATGAAGAACCGACGATCTCTTATACTAGAAATTTAGTATACTTTGATCGTTTTCACTAGTATTGCCAAAGAAACGTATTTCTTCAATGATCTTGTCAGATCATTCTGCTTTAAGTTTTATTTTTTTTCATAAATTACATAAAACTTGTTACTAACAGGACTACAACCACAATATTATTTATTATAATCAACAATTCAACGACCTTTCAGTAATTTACTAGGGCTTTTTAATGTTCTTTGTATAGTTTTAGTAGAACAATTTAAAGCTTTTGATGTTTCAATTATACTATTAAATTCACCATAAACAATATTATTCAACTCTTTTACTATGATAGCTTTAGATCTTTTTTTCATATTTATAATTCCTTGTTCTGTATAATTTACTTGTTTTCTATTTAAAGCTGATTGTCTCAGAGCTTCTATAGTTTTAGCAGAAAAAGATTTTCCCTTATTTAAATTTCCTATTTCTTGTCTACGAGTTTCACTGTAACTAGTTTTCATTTTTAGTCTAGTTACTTCAGTGTGTTTATAACCAAAACTAGACCCTGCTTCAGTTAAAATATTATAATCAGGTAAAAGAGATTTTATGTAAAAATCTTCTATATCTAATAATTTCTTATTATTTTCTTGATTAACTATTTCAGGAAATAATTCTAATATGATAAAAGTAAAATTATGTAAACCATATTTCTTAACTGAATTTTTTACTATTTTACTACCATTAAAATATATTAAATGATTTGTAAATCTCGAATTAAATCTTCCTGTAGAAGCAGATCCTATATAATAACTTAAAGTTTGTTTATTCAATATCATATAAACACCACTAAGTCCTTTTGTCTCTTTAGCTATATTTTTACGTACTGAATCTACCTGTATATTATCATAAATGAAAACAGGTTTAAGATTTTTAGATTTTAAAAAATCATTTATTAGTGCGCAAGCTACTAGATCAGTGTTACGATAAGTAGAATAGTATCTTTTATTATTGAATGTTCTAGTTGTTTTAATTTTATTGAATGTTCTAATTGTTTTAATATTGTGATCGTTTTGGGCTATGTCTAAGTAACCCAGGAAACCAATTGCCATCATAAGAATAAGTATAACTGTCCCAATAACTCAAACTAATGTTCTTGGTGCTTTATATGACCCGTAATACATACCTCTTCCAATATGTAAATACACTAAGAAGAAAAAGGCAGAAGCTGTATTACTATGTAAATAACGAATAAGTCAACCGTTCGATACGTCACGCATTATATGTTCTATAGAATTAAAAGCTTCAGCAACGCTAGGATTATAATGCATAGCTAAAGTAATACCAGTAATAATTTGTATAACTAAACAAAGTAAAAGTAAAGAACCAAAATTTCATAAATAGCTTATGTTAGTTGGTTGTGAAGCATCTATAACGTATGAGTTAACTAATTTCAATATAGGATGACTCTTTAATATTCTCATTTTTTAAATTATAATAGAAAAAAATTATTTTTTAATTGAAATATTAGAAATAAAGTACTATTCAATAGTGTATTATATACAATTAATTAAAAGTTAGAATATAAATATTCTCTTCCTCAAATTAATCTGAGGGTGAGACTTGTACGAGATTCGAACTCATACGGCAATGTCCGTAGCACTGCATTCTACCATTAAATTAACAAGCCTTATATTATATCATTAATATAATATACAAATTAAAAATAGTATATAGACATATCAATATATCATATTTTAATTTGAGCTTTCCGACCAGTACTAGGCCCCCAAAAAAAAGGGGGGGGGGCCTAGTCTTTTTTTTTTAGTTTATTGCGACTTTATAACATATTTATAAATACGTAATTATAATACTATAAAAATAATATTTATTTATTTTAAATACGTCACTTAACAATTTTATTTTTTATAAAAAATATGTAATTGCTATATTATTAATTATTTTTATTATAAAAAGTTTGTAAAATAAAATATCTATTTACAATAAATAAAACTTGATACAAATATAATAAATCTAATTCTAAATATTCTAGAACCTCACTTTTTATTTACACGATAAACTTTAATTACAACCCTTCGGCCTAGCACAGGGGCTAGTTGACTACTTTTTTTTCTGTCTGTTTATAGAAGGGAGGACTTTTAATAAATTTGATTGATTTGAGTTCTATTTCGTCTTAAAAGTTTCATAGGGATTCAACGTGTTTTTAGAACTTTTTTTTCTCTTTTCCCTTCATTTCAGCTTGTCACATTTTTTTGTTTGCCTTTGTTTTGTTTTTGTTTTCACCTTAAATTGTCTATATTTATATAGTATTGTGTTTGTAATTAAAAAAAAGAATAATATGGAAAAAAGAAATATTTGAAATAATAGCTCATTATTTGTAGAGATTACAAATCCAGGGTGCGTACTTCGTACTTCGTACGAAGTACGAAGTACGCAGGATATAACTGGTTAGATGAATACTTGTTATTAGCAAATCTTACTATGCTATAATTACGAGTACTTATGTGTGTGCGCTACGGAGTATGCTATGAATGCTATAAGGTATTATGGATGGAATCATAACTCGATTTAAGCTATTAGAGTTAGGCTTCCTCCTGAAAGTACGAAAAAATTGAAGAACTTATTAAGATTAATAAAACTAAATTGAACTCAATTTGTAGGCTATGCGCTAAAGAGAAATTAAGCGTTAAACATACAAAACCTATTAAAATATATAATGCATAATTTGTAACTACACCTGTATTTAAAGATGAAATCTTTTTACTTAACTTAACTAACCCTAACTCAAGACCATAAGGTCCAATTAATTCTATACTTCCTTTATCTAAAACCTTAGTAGTCTGTCCTCCTAAATGTAGTACTAAGCTTGTAATATATTTATTGTAAAACAATTCCACTAAAAATCTTTGATTAAAAAAACCAAAAATTTTATAACCTAATTTAGAGAATTTAAAATTAATAATATTTTCAGCTAAAAATTCAGATAAAACAATAGCTATTATACTAAAAGATATAGTAAAAATTAAAGGTAATAATTTAAATAGTGTAGGCACAGCAAATTCAGTATCTATCATTATCTCATTAGTAGGATGGATAAAAATACTATTGTCTACAAAAAATCCAGTACCTAAACCAATAAAAACATCTTTAGTTATATAACCAAAAAATATAGAAAATATAGCTAATAATACTAAAGGTAAACTTAAAAAAATATCACCTTCATGTGCAATATAGTTTCGAGTATATATAGAAACTGAAGTATTTATAGCCTCATAACTTTTAATTTCATAGAACTTATTAGGCCCATTAGGTGAAGTTAAGAATGTTAAGTATAAAACTTTTACTGAATATAAAGTAGTAAATATTGCACCTATAACTGCTATAATATATACTGCAATACTGCTATAAGAATATTGACCAAATGCAGATTCTAATATAAAATCTTTACTGTAAAATCCAGTCATGAAAGGGAAAGCAACTAAACTTAGGCTAGCTATTAACATAACAGAATAAGTTAAAGGTAAATATCTAATTAATCCTCCATATTTTCTGAAATCTTGATTATCATTTACTGCATGAATAACTGCACCTGCACCTAAGAATAATAATCCTTTATAAAAAGCATGATTTACTAAATGAAATAACGCTAAATTATAAGAAGATAAACCAATAGCAATAACCATCATACCAAGTTGACTCATAGTAGAATAAGCTATAACTTTTTTAATGTCTTGTTGGAATAATCCAATAAGAGAACTAAAAACGGTAGTAATTGCCCCTAATCATAAACATAAAATTAAAACAGTTGAACTATATTCTAATAAAGGAGATGTACGTATTAATAAATATACACCAGCTGTAACCATTGTAGCAGCGTGTATTAAAGCAGAAACGGGAGTAGGACCCTCCATAGCCATAGGTAATCAAACATGTAATCCTACTTGAGAACTTTTTGCCATAGCCCCTATTAATAAACATATTCCAATTATTGTTACTATGTCTTGATTAATATAAGGAGATAAAGAAAAGACAGTTGCGTAATCTAGATTACCAAAAGATCATAAGATAACAAACATACCAATAGTAAATAAACAATCTCCTACTCTATTAGTTAAAAAAGCAGACATAGAACTTTGATTTGCTGCTATTCTAGTAAATCAGAAACTTACTAGAAGATAAGAACAAACTCCTACACCTTCTCATCCTACAAATAATAATAAATAATTATTAGCTGTTACTAATATAATCATCATAAAAGTAAACAAACTTAAATAACTAAAAAATCTTTGATTATGCTTAACTCAAATTTGTCATACAATTAACTTAAAATATTCTCTCTTAACTATAATTATCATAATAACTATAATTATCATAATAACTATTAGTTTTAAACTACATATATCTATTAATTTCTACCTCTATTCATACCTGATTTAATTAATTTAATAGTATTTATACCCTCTACAGTTAAATGAGCACGATAAATCATTAATTTATGAATTTTACATCAATCAATATAATCCTGTAATTTTACGCCAACTAAAGAATTTTCCTTAAAAAAAGGGATTATTGTATTAGTAATATCCGAAAAATTAACTATTTCGACGCTAACTGCGGATTTCCCATTATATTTATAAACTTTTCCAGATCCAAAATATTCAACAAATTTTTTCATTATTGTTAAATCCCTAATATGTTGACTAACTCTAAATCTTAACTGTACTCTATGTCCTGTTTTACTATCAGATGCAGGCATACGAACATCAAAGTTACCTTCAGCACAGATAAAACCTGAAATCCAGGCAGGATTTAAAACTACGTCTTTAGAATTAATGACTGGTCTTTCAATTGGAATATAACTAGGAAACTCTGATTTTAACATATCAGATAAACCTAAATTCATTGATGCTTTGATATTTACTATTTGATTTAAACCTTCGACAGTAAGATGTGCTTTCTCATTTACAAGTTTTACTGCTTGTTTAAATAAAAATAAATCGCCGGCTTTTTGAGTTAATAAAGGGTAATTTTCAAAATGGATAATAAGTATGTTTAAATCTTTAACTGAATCAATAGAATAATTAACAATATCTAGGTTTTTATCTAAATGAATAGAACCTATACCACCTAAATATTGTTGAAATAGATATAATAAATCAAGATCTTTTGTATGTAGCCCCATTTGAAATTTCAATTGTACACGCCAACCTAATTTACGAGTTTTATTTTTATCTATTATTATACTAAATGAACCTTCACCATCAGTTAAACCCGATCAAAATTCAGGTTTTACCTGACTAGAGTTTGAGGTAGAATAATGTTTTAAGTTGAATTGCTTAGACGGGATTTTGATTGAAGAATTCCTTTCGAAACCCATTAGAGTACACCTTAAATAATTATAATGATATTTATAATATCATTATAAATATCTACAGCCGTCTACTCGTTGCTCTTTTACAACTACACTGTTTAGTATAGTTGACTTAGATCCGCGGTTGTCCATTATGTTTTCACATATCTTATGGCTTGTTACCATACCTGAATAATTAGTTCAGCCACGATTTATTTTTCAACAAATGCTTGGTACCATAAGCTTTAGGAATTTCCCGGAATTTGACTGTATATCCCCATAGATGCGTTTTCCCCTAACGCCCCCTCGAGGATCATTACTCATATAACTTATAGAATAAATATGAACTAATGAACTTATTATTAATACAGGAATTAACATAGAAGTTGTTAAACTATCAAACTGAAATCCTCAAATAATATCAAATCATTCACTTTCTATTCATCTAAATAAGTTTATTAATACTGGTGTATTATTAAATCCTACTTCTAAAAATCCTATTATGGCTAAAATTGTTGTAATTATAACACTTAAAGTTGTCACTACTTGAGCCCCACTTACCCCTACTTTTCTACCAAAAAACCCGGCAACTATAGATCCTAATAAAGGTAATATTATTATACTTAAATACATTATTTATATTCTATGCTTATACTTCCTCTTCGTTTTACCTCAATATTTTCATATTGAGACTGACTATATCTTAAGCTTATTAAAAATAAACCAATTTCCGTTTAGTCGATGAACTGCACACCTTTGAAGGTGATTGGCTGCAGATGATCTACATATACAAATCGTTTTTACCATACCATGAGTCATTACCTATGCCGTTAACTATATTACTACGTTAATTTGGTAGATTTGTCTTTAAGACTTTCCCGCAATTTGAAAATTTAGCTATAAGTGGAACTATAACTAGATAAAGGTTCACTTTATCTTTTTAGATCAAAACCCTAAATTATGCCTTATTAATTATAGCTTTCAGCTCTTTAATTCTATTCATTCCTTCATCTGTAAGATGCTCTTTATTATTAATGATAAAGGCAGCTTCTTTAAAATAAATATAATTATTATATTTAGAACCTTTTATTGGGTATTTTTCAAAAAAAGGTATAATTTTCATAACTATATCATCTATTCTTGACACTACTAACTCACAAACATCACGATTTTTATATTTATTTATTTTACCGCAATTTAAGTAGAATCCTAAATTTTCTAATAATAAAACATCTCTTATATCTTGACTTACAGAAAAACGCACTGAAGCATATTTACCTATTATAAAAATACAAAAATTTGATTCTCCTGTACAAAAACCGGCTATTCATTCTGGTGTAATATTTTCTATAATACTAATAACAACAGGTCTTAGTGTTCCTATTGTTAAAGGAAAACTTTCTTTTAAAGTCTCAGATAAGCCTCAATTCAAGGATGCTTTAATATTAATAATTTTTTGTAATCCTTCAGGAGTGTTATGTTTATTATTAAAAATAATAGAACATATTTCTTTAAATAATAAAAAATCCGCATACTTATTCGTGAGAAGAGAATAAGAGTCAAGATGTGATACAATTGTATATAAATCTTTTATATTAGTAACTCTAAATTCGTAGCTAGCGCATGAATTTCGAATATTAATATTTGAAATATAACCTATATTATTAAAAAAATCTCGGACTGCTAACACTAAATCTCTATCTTTTTCATGTAATTTTAATTGAAATCTAGCTTGTACAACTCATCCTAGACGATATCTAGAGTTTTTCAATATAGTTACAACAAAAGAACCCTCTGCATCAATTAAACCCGTAATAAAAGAAGGACATAATTTATTTACCACCCTTCGGTGCGAAGCCAGCACAGATGACTGTCTAGCACTTGTAGAAAAAAATCTTTGCTTACGTAGTGAAAGAAAATTAGCATGTACATTTTTACGAAAAGCTATAAAATAAGGATATAATTTAGGGGAGGAATTTAATCTGTAAAAAGCTACTAGAATACCCAAACCTATAGCAGATTCAGCTCCCGCTATTACTATAATATATATAGCATAAGTTTGTCCGATAATATCGTCAATATTAAGTGAACTAACCAATATTAAAAATGTTATAGATAAAAGCATAATTTCAATTGAGATTAACATTAATATAATATTTTTTCTATTTAATACAAAACCCAGAATTCCTATTAAAAATAGTATTAAAGTCAAATTCATTTTTTTTTTATTTTTATTTCCAAATCATAGAACTAAATAAGCTATCTATTTAGCATTAACTAAATAAGGTAGTGCCCCTAAACCTCGCACTTCCAATGATTATCAACCATAGAATATAATCTCCATAGCCATCCTTGCTCCTATTTTTTACTTTTCGTTAGAAGTTATAAGACTAGGTCAACTTCATGTGGATCTAGTCCTTATTTAATAGCAAGTTAGGGAAAAAATAAGCAGCTAGCAGCGAAAGGCACAATAAATTGGTAATAACATTGTAAAAAATCCCATGGATTGATTTTATAAGACTTAATTATACCCGATTGGGAGATTTAAAAATATCACCTCTATTACCTGGGTTATCGATAGATGGCCCAGGGTTTATAGGAGGTTCCATAAGGCCAGGGTGTCCAACAGGTATTCCTTTTGATCCAGGTGATCCTATTTGAAAAGGACCTGGCATTACAGGTCTACGACCTGTATTCGGAAATTCTATATCAGGCTTCGTAATTCATACGGGTCTACCATCAGGATAGATTTTATCTGGTACTATTGGCTCTGGCATAGGAGGAAGAAAAGGTATAGGATTAGGATTATTAGTGTTATTCATCATATGAATAAAGTCAACATTCACTAACAAAGACAAATATGGAATATAAGTACATATAGTTGTAGTTATAATACAAATTAAATTACTTATAATACAAGTTAAAGAAGTTAAAAGATCTACTATTATTATAGTTGTACTATAAACTAAAGAAGTTAAATTATCCACTATTATTATTCTTATACTACAAATTGAAGTTCAAAATCCTTCCAAATTGAACCCTATTTCCATAGCAGTAGTATTAATTAAAATTAAATTATCCATTAATTTATAAACTGTAGAATTTAAAAGCCCTTCATCAAAATATGATATATTACAGATTAAAGATGAAGAAAGAGAGAATAAGTCCGAAGAATCTAATAATAAGTTTAAACCTACCTCATACTCGAAAAAATAACTTGACACTAAATTAGCCATAAAAAGTTATTTTAATAAAAAAAAGTTACATATTTTACCTTGTTCTAGGCCCTTTATATCCTATAAAAATATAATAAATATACTACATTATAAACTCCCAAGATGATTTTTACACCTACCTCTAGAAAGAGTGAACTATTCAACCATATTAAATGTAATATTATATGATTTGATTTGAGTATACTCACTTCTTAGTATTCTGTATTTAAACTATAGAAATAAATTATAATATAATTTTATATTATAATTAAAAATAAAAGCATCTAAAAAGTATTTAAATTAAAAGCATATAAAAATAATTAGCATAAAAGTCAGAAGTAATTATACTATTGTATAATTGATTATCCGCTATAATACTACCATTAAACCATAATCGTTGTTATTTATTATTTATTTTTCAGGTTATTGTTCAACTAGTCATGTTAGAAATTTTTCTAGTGAAACAGATTCAATAACTATAGGCATGGAACTATGTAAAATTCCACATATTTCACTACATTGACCATAAAAAACACCTTCTCTATTAATAAAAACAGATACTTGATTTAATCTACCTGCATAGGCATCACATTTTATACCTAAAGATGGGCAAGCAAATGAATGTATAACATCCCCAGACGTTATAACAAATCTTACATGTGTTAATTCAGGTAAAATAACTCTATTATCAACTTCTAACATTCTTAATGTTCCTTCCTCTAAATCTGATTCAGGAACTATATACGAATCAAATTCGACGAATTCATTGTCAGTATTTAAAAAATCAGGATATTGATAACTTCAATATCATTGGTGCTATATATATATACATTATAAATTACCAAAGTTAAGTATAGTTAAATTATGCTTAGCCGAAATTGCCATAACCCCGGTAGGACGTGAATAGACTCTCCTGTCTATAGAGGCTTCTTCTTTTACTATATAGCTAGGATTGGTATTGTTAAGAGTTATAGCATGTGTTCGAATTATTTCCACTTCTGAATTTTCAAGCCTCATAACTTTAGGTCATTGTGGTGAATATATATCCATACCCACAAACCTTTTACCAGAATCATAGTAAGCACGTTGTGCTTTTAATTTTTCCCCTATGGAAAGATTACCGCCTGCATCATTCAAATATGAGTATGTAGTTAGCTCTTCGTTACCTCACTTATTCCCTGAATTTATTAAATCCTGAATAGAACTAGGGCTATTTAAATTGGTATCTTCGTAACAACAAGGAAAATCCTCAAAATAAGAATTAATTTCACAAGGGTAATCAACAAAATCAGGATATTGATAATTTCAATATCATTGGTGCTGTATATATATATATACATTTCGACTGTACATTAAGCAGCTATTATAATTAGCCACCCACAAGTGACCCAGTCTGTTGCAATAGATGTAAAAAAACAAAAATTATCTACTGACAGTCTTGTATTATTATTATGAGGCACACCACTAAATAGGCGATACTGAAAATAATAACATGTTAACTGTTTTCACTCGTGTCGCCAAAGAAGAAATTATCTTCTTAAAAATCCCTGTCGAGATTTTAGAAATTAATAAATTGAAACTTATACTTATTAAAGTATATTAACTAAATATGGCTCTATTATTTAATTACTTCTTTCTATTAATTTCACGACTATTATTTATATCATATATTTATTAAAAGAACTTATACTTATTGGTTATTTTTTATTCCTAATTTATATTTCATACTAGGTATTACATAAGGTAGAACTATATTTCTTAACTTAGGAATAGAATCTTTTGTAATATATATAGAATAATGACCGTTTATATTTTGAATTGTATAATTTAAACCGTAAAGTTTTACTAGCATATTTGCTAATAATTTTACCCCATCTAATTTAAAACAGTTAGTTGCAATTCTAACCCCATAACCTGTTCAACAACCATCGTCCATTATTAATACAGCCAAGGCTAAAGGAGTTAAATATAACTCTAAATTAGGATTTATATACTTTAGACCTTTTTTATAAAATAATTTATGAATTCAATTAAAGCTTCTAAAAGTAAAAGTATTAAATTCATAACCATAAAACTCTTTACCATTAAGTTTTCTTGTGTATTTTCTAGGTTTAAGATTTGAACAGTAACCTCTTTGTGAGTAAAAATCATATAATCAAAATAAATAATCTTTATGAACCTCACTCTGTCTATATGAGATTCTAGTTCCTTCTATTGTTCTAGCATTTGCATAACCATCTCCTAGTAAAGAACCTATCACTACAGATAAAATATCTTGGTTGTGGGGTCCTATTCTATTAGAAGCTCTAACTTTTGTGTGAAAAGCTCTTTTGTGCGGTACGAAGTTTGCATTTAAGCTAATATGTTTATGGGATTTAGAATATAATGAATAACCAGTATCCTTGACTTGAGCTAGTCAATTAGAAGATACATAAGTATTATTTTTTTCTCCAATTAAGTGAGAGCTTGCTAGCGAAGCTACTACAAAACTGGCATCTTTTATTTTATAAAAAACATATAATATAAATAATTTAAGGCCACCTGATAAAAGACCTTCTGCTAATACTGACATTGAAGGATCACTCACTTCATCCATAAGATATAATAATTTAAACGAAGGAAAAGCAATTAATATTAATATAATTGCAGGAGTAATAGTTCAAATTAGCTCTATCATCGTTCCGTGTACCAGATACTTATGTGATATAGGTGACTTAGTATTTACATAATTTCTTATTATAGATAATAAGATCCAACCTACAGCAAACAAAATTATAACTAAATAATACATAATATTGTCGTGTAATTCAACTAAACCTTCCATTTGAGGTGTAGCACTGTCTTGAAAATATAATCCTCACGGGCTTGGAGCATCAAAGTATATAATATTACTTAATATAATATGCATAATCATTAATTATTAATAATAAATTCTATGTATAGATTTCCCTTAAGAAATATATTTTTAATCATTAGCATTAGCATAAGCATTAGCATTAGCATTAGCATTAGCATTAGCATTAGCATTAGCAGTACAGCATTAGAATAATAAATAACAGAAAAAAAACTACGAGCGAGTTATTATACTATGTAGTAATAAACCCTTAAATTTATTATATTATATTATATTATGCAATCAATAAACTAAGCTACATATAATAGCAAGAATGCCATCATTAGAGCAAATAAACCTGTAGCTTCTGAGAAGGCAAACCCTAATATAGCATATGAAAATAATTGACCCCTTAAAGAAGGATTTCTAGCCACACCTAATATTAGGGCCCCAAATACTACTCCAATTCCTACTCCAGCACCTATTAAACCTGTAGTTGCTAAACCTGTACCTATAATTTTTGCTGCTTGTATCATTTATAATTTATATATTATATATAGAACCACTTTTTGTACCTTAATATAGGTTACTCATTTAAGTCTTTTTATAATCATGTTATTTAGACCTTCACAAAATATATTAAAAAAGAATATAATCCCTTAATCTCCTCCATCTAAATCTCAAATATCAGGCATATAACATACTTGTTCTTCAAGTACATAATCGACAGGTGATTCCCCTTTAGGGTATTTACCATTACCTAGAAATAATTTAGATATTTTACTAAAAAAACCATTAGAATATGATTCAGTTTTTAATGGGTTAAAGCTATAAGGTAGATCATCTAATGATTCATTAGAAATTACCTCCTTGCGCAAGCTATCATTAGAAGGACCAGCATTGTTTGATTCCCCAGAACCAACTGACCCTGAACTAGCTCCTGAAGCTGAGCTTCCGTTCCCATTATTGTCCTCATCATCCGAATTCCTGTTATGCGATAATTTTTTTCTATTAGAATCATGTTCTGATTCCTCAGAATCGGAATCATGTTTTCTTTTTAAATTATTATTCTCACTAATAGATTTTTCGGCCTCTAGGTAATTCCACCTGTTCCTCACAGTCTTAGATCTATGACATTCATCTATAATTTCATATTGATCTTTTAATTCCTCAGAACGTGGTGGGTAAACACTACTCTGATATTTACGCTCCTCTTTCCTTTCACTATCTATAGACCTTTGCGTTGCATAATATGCACTTTTTAGTCCTTCACTGTCATTTTTGTATTCTTTCCTCCATTGCTCGGAAGTAGGTAGACCATGATCTACACTTTCACCATCACTATGTGGAGTTGATGTAGGATCAGAGTACATCGGAGGAAGAGGAAAATTTGCAGATGAATAGTTACTTGGTCTAGGATCATTATTCTCAGCAGGAGAACAATAATCTGGCGTAGGTGAACGCCCCTCAGAGTTTTTATCCTCTGAAGCTATAGAAGATGAAGAGGACTTATTATGCTCAGGTGATAAATCCCCTTTATCTGAGGATTTATTATCTGATAAAAGATAAGGAGAAGAAGAAAAATTCTTTGTTAATATATAACAATTAAAAATAGGGAATTTATAACCATTAAAAGTAGTTAATTTATTTATTGTCATTTTATTTGATTATAATACAATATCTAGAACCACTTTTTGTACCTTAATACAGGTTACTCATTTAAGTCTTTTTATAATCATGTTATTTAGACCTTCACAAAATATATTAAAAAAAAGCTAAGAATAACAATTAAATTGTTAAAGATAACTAAAAACCATCCATAAAACGGTTTTTTGATTTTATACTACATAGTAATATACGAAACGTTAAATTATTATTTTATAATCTTATTTAAAGATTCTGTAATATAACTTGCATTTATTTTAGTAATAAACAATGTTTGTCTACTATCTATTTTTAGTGCACTTTTACCTAATTCATATATAAAACCTATAGTTATAATAACTATAAAACCTAAAGTAACTATAAGTCCATATATATTATTAATATATTCACTTACTGCAAAAGGAAATGTTAATAAAATTTCTAGATCTAATAATAAATAAACCAAAGCAAAAATAAAGAATTTTACTCCAAATTGAGTTCTATTTTGACCCAAAAAGCTGTGAAAACCACACTCAAATATACTATATTTTTCTTGATATGGGTTATGTGGAGCAAAAATAAAATTTATAGCTAAAAATAATATAGCTATTACACATACAAATAAAATTAATAATGTCATACTGCTCATTTAATAATTAAATAAAACTTGTACCAATATAGTCAATGGTGTTAACAACTTAATTAGTTAATAGATCTTAACCAATTAAATTTTCAATATATCTTTATATTGTTCAGACTATGTTATTACTCACTTAAGTTTAAATAGTGCTATACTAGCTTATAATTTATATAAAAATAAGTGAGCATTGGATCTTTATATAGGATTATTGTTAGTTATACTCACCTATTAGTCGTTGAACGTTTTTATCTTATATCATTAAAATGATAAAACTAAGATAAACTTCGCTGCAAATCGTCAAATAAACACCGGGGTTTTGATATTCTTGCAATTAATCCAATCTTTTTTAAAAATTTGCTTATTAGTAACAAATTTTTTGGGCAATCTATTGCATCTCGGCTAAGTACTATAAATAAAAACAAAAATAAAATTATCTTAAGCTATTCATACCTGATTTTATTACACGAATCTTCTCTAACCCGTCTTCGGTTAGATGATCCTTAGATTTAATAAGTTCAGCTACTTTAGTTCAATCTTCAAAATCCTCTCTTTTAATACCTCTTATCTCATGATCTTTAAAAAACGGAAGTATTTTATCTCATATATCGGAAAAGTTTCTAACAATAAATACTCCAGCACCCAACTTACTCTTTCCACTGTGATAATTGAATAGGCCACAATTAAAAAAAGTAATAAATGATCTTAATAATAATTCATCCCTTAAGTGTTGAGAGACCTTAAAACTTAATGAAGCACTATCTAATTTTCCTTCACCTTTTTTAGCTAATTGAACTAAAAAACAACCTTCACCTGAAACAAATCCCGCCATCCATTCAGAATGTGGAATAGTAATATTTTCTATAAGGGGTCTAGAAACAGGAACAGTATTAGGAAAAATAGTCTTAAAGGAATCCGATAAACCTAAATTTATAGAAGCACGAATATTTACAATTTCTTGTAACCCTTTAGCTGATAAATGTTCCCCTTCAACTATTTTATAAACTATTTCCTTAAATAGTATAAAATCTACCCTTTTTTGAGTTATTAATGGGTAATTATCAAAATGTGAGATGATTTTTATAAGATCATCTAAAGATCTTACCGCTAATATAGATTTATCCTTCTTAGTATGAATATTTCCAATACCACCTAAATAATCTTTAATTTGCATTAATAATAAATTATCTTTAGAGTGTACTTGTATTTGAAATAAGGGACGGACATAGAATTTACCATTAGGGTTCTTTTGAAAACCTACGTTAAAACAACCCTCTGCATCTGAATAACCTGATATAAATCAAGGTGATAATGCTTTATTGTGGTAATTATGACCAATAGTTGAGTACCTGGATATTTGTAGAGATAAGTGAGAAGTATGTCTAGTACTATTAAGAAAGGCAAACGATCCATAAGTACCAGACAATATATTGTATGTATTAAGAGAACCATTCGGAGAACTAGTAAGATAAGAATTGGATGCAATTCTATTTGTATTTGATAGCAGTAATAAATTACGAGTATAGTACTCCTTAGCGCATAGGAAGAATAGGGGTCATATAGTACCCATACTTAATCATTCTTTATTCATGAAAATGAATAATAAAACTACTAATGTTATTATTGAAATAGTAATAGAAACAGAACTAGACATAGTAATATTTTTATAATTAAATGTTATAGATTTAATTATATTATTATTTCTATCAATAATATCCCCGTTTAATTTATAATTTTTGAATAAAGGATTTATTTTATATTCAGTGCTTGCACCGGAATAAAAGTAAATTTCTTTTATTACATTTAGATAGTAAACTGCCCCTATCACACTTGTAAGAATAGCGATTAAAGATAGGAAAATATAACCTTTATCTATTGCAGCACTTAATACCATTTGTTTAGCAAAAAAACCTAGAAGGGGAGGAATACCTGCAAAAGAAAAAATAGTAATAGTTAAACTTAAAGCTAATAAAGGATTTATATAAAAATATCCTCTTAATTGGCTAATTAACTGTATAGGAGAATTGTTCTTATCTATTAATTGTTTATATTCTTTATTGTTATTTGAATAAGAATATAAAGAAAAACCTATAGTTATTAATATAATAAATGCATTTAAGTTACTAATAGAATATTGTATTAAATAAAATACAAAAGCTTGAGTTGATTCTATTGTAGATATACTTAAAGCTAATAATATAAACCCCACATGAGAGATTGTACTGTATGCAAATAACCTTTTTATTCTAAATTGAGTTAAACCCACTACTGTACCTATAATTAATGAAAGTAAAGAACTTATTAATAAGCCAGATGTTCAATTAAGAGATTGTGCTTGTGGATATCCTAAAGGATAGAAAAAAGAATTACTTGTATAGTATATTATTTCTAATAAAAAAACAAAAATAGATATTTTGGCTATAATAGCTACAAATGTAGTTACAATAGTAGGTATAGCATCATATACGTCCACATGATGACGGTTAAATATATCGTCCAAATTAAAGAAAAAACAATTTTATGTAATCATGTACCTAGTTTTTTTTTTAGGGAACTAAAGTAGTTTATTCTAGATATCTACCTTTATTCATTCCTCTTCTTATTAGACGAATCTGATCAAAACCTTCGTTAGTTAAATGAACTTTCGTTTGTATCATTTTTGCTACTTTAGCTCAATCTTCAAAATCCTTAGATTTAACGCCAATAATAGGGTATTTGTTGAAAAAAGGTAAAATCTTTTCATAATTATCTTTGAATGATTGACATCTAAACTCAATATAATCTTTATAAGAATAAGTTTGACCACACCCGAAGAAATCTACTAAACTTTTCAATAGTAATTCATCTCTAATATGTTGAGTTACTACAAAAAGTAATGCTACACGACTTCCTGTTTTATGTAATTTAGATTCTCTAATACTAATTTTAAAGCAACCATCACCACTTGTAAAACCAGCTACCCATTGAGGGTCTAATTTGACACTAAGTGGTGGTAATAATGGTCTTGCTAAAGCAACAGTATTAGGGAAGGCTTCTAATAGTAAAGGAGTTAATCCTCTATTTAAAGAAGCTCTAATATTAACTATTTTTTGTAAACCTTCAGCTGTTAAATGTTCCCTACGTTGCATCATTATGACAACTTTTTTAAATAATAAATAATCAGAATATTTATTAGTTTTTAGAGGATATTTATCAAAATGAGGTATTACTTTTGTTATTATTTGATCTAAAGAACCTATTGTTAAATCACAACAACCATTTCTTTCTTTACCTATTCTTCCTACTCCAAAATAGGTTTTAATAAGTTTTAAAAGATCTAGGTCTCTAACATGAAGGTTAATTGTAAAATTAACCTCTAATTGTCAACCTAGTAGGTTTTTTGGTGATTTACGGATTAGAACAAGAAAGCATCCTTCTGCATCAGATAACCCTGATATAAATCAAGGATCTTGAGGTAATTTGCTATTGTCTAGGTTAGACGGAGTAGAATGAAATTGTTTTTGAATAATTTGGTTAGAAGGGATTTTAACTTGATAACTTCTTTCGAAGCCCAGTAGAGTACATCTTAAATGTGGTAAATTCATACCACATCAACTACCATTTACTCGTTGCTCTTTTACAATAATACTCGACTGCTTGATCGTATGTATTACTGACTTAGATCCGCGATTGCCCATTTCGCTTTCACTCATCTTCTGACTTGTTACTATACCTGAGTAATTAATTCAGCCACTCATATATTTTCATATACGGTTTAGTACCAGAAGCTTTAGGGGTTCCCCGGAATTTGATAGTTTACTCCCAACGTTTGTTGATAAGGATTTCCCAAGTCCTTTTTTAGGAGATCAAAAGTGAAAAGGTGCAGCACTAACTTTAAATAAAAATCCTATACTAAATACAAGTAAGGAGAAATTTATATATAATGGTTTATATCAAATATTAGAACACTGATTAACTTCGTTAGTGTGAAGCGCAGCTCCTCCTTGGCTTATATCACTAATACTAGTAATTATATATAAACTATCCAAGTTAGTTGTACCTGAATTTGTGTATAATAAGCTAGTACCTAGTAAAATAAAACATGAGCTTAAACCACCCAATAAGAAATAAATTAATCCTCCTGTAGTAGAAAATTCCGAGTTTCTATAAATACTACTTAATAAATATAAACCATAACTTTGTAATTCTATAGCTAAAAAAATAGAAATCAAATCATTAGTTGACATTAAAAAAATAGCACCAGTAATTACAAATAATAAAATTAATGGATACTCTATAATATTTAAATGTTCCCCCATTTTATTTATAATTTTAGTTCTATAATAATTAAATTTATTTGATAACATATTTGTTAATGATCCATATTCGTCAGATCAAACTTTTCTAGGATAAAAACTAGTTAATTGTATTATTAATATACTAATTATATATATAAATATATGGAAAACTTGTGTTATATTATTAATATATAATAACCCTCCATGTAAACCAATACCTTTATTTAAAATTGACAAACTTATTATTTCCAGGAAAACACAATATATCAAAGCAATTATAGCTACTCTATTATAAAGAATAGCTATATCTCTCCTTGATGTAACAGAATTAGAAACTAATATCATTAAAATGGAAGACAATAACATTAAACTTAAACTTAAACTAGGAGAGAAAATCGAATTCTCATTTTTAACGTATGAAATTAAAGTTTTAACCTATTAAACTATCCTAGCTCAAGTGAATGAAAAAATGTGACTAGCGGGAAAACAGGGCGAAAAATAAAAAAAAACCTCTAAATTTAGCGTTGCATCACTGAGGTGTCTTAGTTAGAAGTAGAGGTCCAAATCACTCAAATTAGTTTGGTAGCCTTCCTTCTACTGACAGACAAAAAATTTAGAGGAAAATTGCTCCTTTCCCGCCCCCCCCCCCTCAAGGGAGGGGGGGGGCGTATTTTGCCCTTTTAGACTCGAACTAAAATAAGTAATTTAGAAGATTACTGTTCTACCATTAAACTAAAGGCAATCATATAATTTTATTATACAGAGATTAAATATAACTGTAGAGTGGCTATGAAGTAACCTACTATAAATATAAATATAAATAAAAAAATTTAATTAACTATATACCTTTCTATTAGAACTATAATACTTATAGTTCCTTTATAATAAGCAAGCTTGTCCTAAAGATAGAAGTTTGCTAGCTTATAGCCAGGGATACGCTAAGGATAAGATAAAAAACAAAAAGATATATAGTAGGGAGGATACTCTGACTTGAACAGAGAACCTTCTGGGCCACGAACAGACGTTCTACCTTTTGAACTATATCCTCCTATGTTATGTTGGAGCGGTTCGAACACTCAATTGTAAGTATCAAAAACTTATGACTTACCCATTAGTCTACAACATATATTTATAAGGTAAACCCGACTTGAACGGATAAAATAATAGACCTAAACTATCCATGTCTGCCAATTCCATCATTACCCTTAAAATTAAATTACCTTTGCCCAAGATAAGATTCGAACTTATAACTAAAATATTTTCAGTATTTTACTCTACCAATTGAGTTACATGAGCGAGTAATGGAGAAACCGGGAATCGAACCCAGACAAACAATATGCAAAATTGCTATACTACCAATTATACTATTTCCCCAACTCCCTATATCCGAAAAAGGACTCGAACCTTTATGGCTATTAACCTACAAATCTTAAGCTTGTTATGTCTACCAATTCCATCACTCGGATTAAGGCTAAAGTAACTTGAACACTTATATTTACTGTTATGAACAATATACTTTACCATTTAAGCAATATACTTTACCAATTACATCGGTCGGGTTAAGGCTAAAGTGACTTGAACACTTATATCTACTGTTATGAGCAATATGCTTTACCAATTAAGCTATAGCCTCATTAGTGTGAACCAGAAAAGCAGCAAAGCGCTACGAAGTAAGCAAAGCTGCTACTAAGTAAGCACTGCTATATAGCGATGTATACTTAATAGTCATAACAAGCTAAAGCCTAAGCCGAGCCTATAAAATAACAAGATAAAGCCTAAGCCAAGCCAAGCCTATAAAATAACATATTAATTATGAGAGCGGATATAGGATTTGAACCTACATTTCCTGATCATGAGTCAAAACTGTTAACCAATTACAATAATCCGC
>WSSedL1CaDRAFT_10000105_pt1 | contig 52297 bp, 46 predicted proteins | sample WetSurSL1Cattail_FD_9464 | JGI IMG/M metagenome (IMG submission 9464)
TTTTACATGAAAATAGCCAATTAGAAGTAACTACTCAATCTTTTCAAAGGTTGTTTACTATGGAAAAAAGTGCTTTTCAAGAAACAAAAGTAATATTGAAAGAGAATGCTTTTTTGTCTTATTTGCCTCATCCTTGTGTTCCTCACAAAGGTTCCAATTTTAAAAGTAGTAATACCATTTATTTAGAAAAAAAAGCATCCATTATTTGGGGTGAAATTTTTACTTGTGGAAGAAAATTAAAAGAAGAAATTTTTCAATTCAAACAATTTCAATCGCTAACGAAAATATATAAAGAAGATAAATTAGTGTTTTTTGAAAATTTATATTTAAAACCATCGGAATCTAATCCGATGAATTTAGGACAGTATGAAGGTTTTACACATCAGTTGAGCTTGGTTTTTTTACATGATTCTTACGATGTTAAATCCTTAAAAAAGCAATTGGATTCTTTTTTAAACGATAAAAATTGTGTGTTTGGAATTTCCGAAACACCAACCAATGGTTTGATCGTGAAAATTTTGCATGACAAAGCCGAAAAATTACTGTTGTGGATGAGAGAAATGACTAAAATTATTAAACAAAATGGACTTTAATTTACTTTGCCTGACGGTAATTTCCATTAGTGCCTTGCATACTTTCAGTGGACCCGATCATTATTTACCGTTTATTGTTTTATCCCGTTCTAAAAAATGGAGTTTACAAAAAACTATTCTTTGGACTTCTTTATGCGGATTGGCTCATGTTTTAAGTTCCGTTATTTTAGGATTATTAGGTATTTTATTGGGTTGGACGTTGTCTAAAACTTTCGATATCGAATCCATTCGAGGAGGATTTGCTGCTTGGATGTTGTTTCTTTTTGGACTAGGTTATGTGTTGTATGCTTTGTATAATTTGAATAAAAATAAAATTCACAAACACTTTGATACGTCAGAAGAAGGAGAGATTTATGTTTTTGAACACCAACATGGACAAACAGTAGCGCCAAATCAACGTTTTAAAGTAACGCCTTGGGTGATGTTCTTTATTTTTGCATCAGGTCCAAGCGAACCAATGATTCCACTTATTATTTATCCAGCAATTGATTATTCATTAACCGAAGTTGGAATTCTAATTGTAGTCTATACTTTAGCAACCGTTTTGACAATGTTAACTATGGTTTTAATTGGTTTTTATGGTGCCAATTCCATTAATTACAAAGGTTTTGAAAAATACATTGAGCTGATAAGTAGTTCTATAATCTTAGTTTGTGGATTTGGAATGATTTGGCTTGGATGGTAAATTAAAAAGTCTTCTTTTTGTTGTAAAGGAAGGCTTTTTAATTTCCACTAAATGAAACCCAATCCAATAATACATAATTATTGGAATAAGGGAGGTGGTCTCCTAAAAAACTGAGGTTTTCAATGCTACAAAAAATCTTAAATTTTGTGTTTTTTCCATAATTAAGCCTAGTTGAGGTCATTGTGTTGTCATCAATTTTCCAAGTAGCTACGTATTTTTTCTTTGCATTTAATGCTAATTCAATGGTTAAGTTGTACCAATTTTCTCTTTTGATTTTGCTTTGAAAAGAATGATGTGGATTTCCTTGTGAGGTCATGTATATGAGAAGTTCATCATCGGTAGCGTTTAATGCCGTTCTTTCGGTTTGCTTGCCGTAACCAATTTCAAAATCAATTTCATGTTTGTCATTATGATACAAAAAAGCACCAATCCCTGTGCAATCTCCTTCTGCTATTGCAGGAATATAAATCCTCCAAGTATAAATTCCAGTAGTATAACTGGCTACTGATTTTATTTTAACTCTCTCCCATGTATTTGAATTCGTAAACATGTTTAGCAATCCGTTTTCGATAAAATAGTTGGCTAATCCAGTTTGAGTAGCATCTTCCCATTTATTCAAATTATCAAAATTCCAAGTTTTAGAAGCAGTAGTAGGCATGTTGTCTATTGTATTTAAAACTGAAGGAGATATCATGCTTGCTTTTTTGCTGATTTTATTAGAGCAGGAATATAAAATCAATAGTAGCGATAAATAAAGTGTTTTCATAATAACTCTCTGTTTTGTGAAAATTGGCCAGTTATTGTAAATACAGGTAATTATTGTAATAATCGATGATGGCTTTGCCTTTCAATAAAACATCAGCGCCAATAATCCCGTCAACGGCTTTAGCTTTGTATGCTATTAAGGCTTCATTGACATGCGATAAATCGAAAATAACCAAATCAAAATCGTTATTTTTCCAAGAGCCCAATTGTAATTTGTTTTCGCTAGCGGTTTGTGTCAGCATTCCAGTACCACCTGCTCCAGAAGCTTTGGTTTTGGAGTCTTCGGCATTCAAATTAAATACGGAAACGTGTTCAAAACCCACACAGCTATTTGAAGCTCCAGTATCCAATATAAAACGACCCACTACGCCATTGATTTTGGCTTTTACCAACAGATGTTGCGTTTTGGTAATTTTGAATTTTACTTTTTTATATTTTTCCTTTTTAAGGATTTCGTGCAGGTTTTTCATTTTCTAAATCGGATAAGCAGCCAAATTAAGGCAATTGCGAGTACAATTCCCAAAATAATATACATATAATTTAATGGAGCTTCATTTTTTTCTAAATCACCATAATAAACAAAAGCACTCCAGTAATAAGGCGATTTTTTAGCATTTGAAATATTTGGGTTTTTCAAGAATTCACGTTTGGCATTGGCATTCGCTTCTAGATAAGATTGACCATTTTTAATATTTTGATAAAAAGAATCCATGAAAACCGAAGTGGTATAATCGTTTACTTTCCAAAGGGAAAATAATAAGTTTTGTGCTCCCGCAAATTGAAAACCACGGGCAATGCTCATCGCTCCTTCGGCTTTAAAGAGTTTTCCAATTCCTGTTTCGCAAGCACTCAAAACAACCAAATCTGGATTGATATTTAAATGATACAATTCGGAATACAAGATTTCCTGATCGTAAAATTTAATGCTCGCGGGTGAATCTATATCTCCTGATGAAGCATGTGTGGACAAATGCAAAATGGAATAATTAGCTGCATTATTTTTAAAATTGTGGAAAGTGGCGTCGGCATTTTCAAAGTATTTTCCTTTGAATTTTTTTTGAATCGAATGCATTTCATCTTTTGAATAAGTCAATGCGTAAGGAGTATTTTCGAAAATGGGAAAAATTCCCAAAACCGTTTTTTCTGCTGCTTTTTTATTTGGGTCGAAAGACAAATAAAACTGAGCCGAATTTTGGTAGCCAATGTTGTAATCATTCAGTAAATAATGCATTTGAGCAAAATTAGTGGTGTTGGATTCTTCAGTGATTAAGGCTTCAAAAGGAAGGAAATTTAAAATTCCGTCAGGGATGATGATGAGGTTTTTAAATGATTTTGGTTCAGGAATTTTTAGCATTTTATAAAGATTGTTTCCCAAACGATTATAAACTTTAGTATTATTAGCTATTGCTTCTGAATGATTGAAATAGTTTAAAAACATTCCAATATTTGGAATTGCAGTATCGGTTACATTTATTTTGTTTAGACTCATTTTGTTGTTTCCAATAATAAAGAAATAAAGGTTTTTATTTCCTAAAAAATACTCAATTATAATGGCTTTGTCTTTTTCTAATTTTTCAAACAAAGCTTTCGTATTGATAGTTTCTTTTTCGGAAATGGTATTTTCGGAACGAATTTTTTTTAGCGAAAGCATCAGCCCATTTTGCTTTTCGATTGCTTCGTTTATTTTGGAAATATCTGCTAATTCTCCTTTTTGTTGCTCTTTTAGGATAAGATTACTCCAGTTTTGCAATTGTTCGATGTGGAGTTTTTCTTTTCTTGAAGCCGTTTTATTTTTGGATAAATAACTTTTCAAAACACCCGATTTGCTTTGCTCTGCTAATTGAAAAGCTGCTTCAATATGACTTTGTTTTGGCTCTTTTTGGTATAACAAATCATAAATAGCAATGCATTTTTCGGTGCGGTTTCTTACTCGGGTTTGGTTGATGATTTTAGAGTTTTCGTACACTATTAAATTGGCAAACAATTCTTCGATATGAAATGCCAAAGCATAGCTTTCTAGTGCTTTTTTGGGTTGGTTTTGTTTGCTAAAAATAGCTGCTTGTAAATCTAAAGCATCTAATAAAGTTGTTTCAGTATACAACGAATTTTGCTCAGGCAAACTATTGTTTTTGTTCGAATAATTCGGAATTAACAATTTGAAAACAGATTCAATAACAGCGGTTGATTCATTTAATTTTCGTTGTTGAAAAAGTAATGAAGCTTCCTCGTATTTGAATTGCGCTATTTTACGAGTAGAAAGATTGGGTGTGGCATAGAAATAGTTTTTGGCCTTTTCGAAATAAGAATTAGCAAGGTCAAAATGTTGCCATTGGGAATTTAGAGAAGCTAAATTTCGATAACAATTAGCCAGCGTTTCTGTTTGGGTTTTATCCGATTGTAATAATTTGATGGCATCAAGATATTTATCTTCAAGATTTTCAAAAAAATGTTCTCTAATTGGCGGAGTAGGAGGAATTGGTTTTCTATAAAACAAGACATAGCTGTTCCCCAAATTATTCAGCAATATCCCTTTTTGGGTTTTAGATAATTTCTCGCTTCGGATAGTTTTTTCCAGTAAGTCGATAGCCAAGTCAATCTTGCCCGAGTTTTGGTACACATTCGATAAATTAAGTATCGCAGCTATTTTTTTCTCTTGATTTTTTTCTTGGTTGGCAATATAATAATACTGTTTGATGGTATTTTCGGCATTGTCATAATCGCCAATGATGGTGTATAAGTTGCCTAGAGGTTTTAAACAAAATTCTACAATGTCGTAATTATTGAGATGGTATTTTTGATAGGTTTTCCAAGCTTTTTCGTAGCTACTAATTGCGTCTTGAGTACGATTGAATTGATTTTCGTAATAGGCTTTGTTGCAATTTAAAATAACAATGGCTAGTAATTCGGTTTTTGTTTTTGGCTTGGAATTTTTCCAAAAGGTATTTTCGGTAAGACTGAGGTCGTGTAAATTTTCTTCTGCAGGATTGGCTATAAAGTGATCAATGGCATCGTAGATTTTGTTTTCTTGAGTAAGTGAATTTTGTCCGAAAATAATCGGAGTGAAAAACAAAAACATATAGATGAGAAGTATTTTCATAAATGGCTGTTTCACAAAGATACGCAAAGTATATGACGATAATTCACGAAGATTTTTTTAGAGAATCCGTGTCATCTCTTTGCAAATAAAACTAAAACTTCCATATTCCATACACTTGAAAATAGTTGAAATTTTCTTTGAAATTCATCACATATCGCACGCCTAAACTCGGCCCGATGCGAGCGGCTCCGACTGTTAAATCAAATAATAAACCTGATTTAAAATTGGTAAATGTTTTACTATTTGATACACTATTCTCTTCGGTTTTAAGAAGTAGTGAACCTACTTTTTCGGATTCAAAATACTCTGTTTTTGTATAACGTTCTTCTTTTTGGGAAGCATTGATATTGGCTTGTATTCCAGCTCCAATTCCGATGTAGTTGTTGATGTTGTAACGGATGAGCAATGGGATTTCGTTATTGAAATTAGAATAACTCAGCGTTGAAGTAGTGCGTGTGGGTTGACGAACGCCATTGGCTGTCGCACTAAAACCAGTGGTAACTGTGGTTTCGGAATTGAAATCGTGCTTGCTATTGATTAATTCGGCTTGCCAATAGAAGCGATAGGATTTGTACGGCGAAATGGTAGCGCCCACAAAATAACTTCTGGATTGGTCTAAGTTTGGATAATAATTGTAACCTGCTTTAGCACCAATAGAAATTCCAGGAAGGAATCGGGTAGTGGCGTAATTTGTAATTATCGGTTCGTTTTTGTCGAAAATAATAGCCGTTCTGCTTTTGGTATTTACTTTATGAAAATCCTTGTTGAATTTCATCGAGTATTTTACAAAACCTTTGGTGCTGTCTTTTTCTTTTACATTTTTTTGTTCACTTCCTGGTAAATAAATGTTTTTGAAGGTAAAGAAGATTTGATTTTGCTTGATAATAGTGTCCAAACAACTAGTGGTTGGGATTTCGTCTTTGGGACAAATAGGACATTTGGGATACATGTCTTCAATTTGGAATGTTTTCTTATCCATCATATCCGGAATATCGGTTTCTAGACGAATCATTCTGGCTGGACCTTCGCCATTGTTTTGAAAACGGGTTTTAAAATTAACTCTTTTGTAACGAACGAATCTATAATTCATAAAACTTCCGTTAGAACCCATCTTGTTGGGGTCATGAGAAGTTACAATTTCCATTTCTAGATTTTTTACTTTGTGATTTTTATAACTTCTGTTTGGTACATAAATACCGCGCATGGTGATGGTAGCACTGGTGTCTTTTAGCATTTCGGGAGTGGTCTTGAAAGTGTAAAAAACATTGCGTGTTTCTTGTGGATTAGCATCTTCAAATTCTAAAATAGAAACATTTTTGAAGCTTTTATGCGCTTCGGTAAGTGAGGCATCTAAGTCTTCTTCAGTAGTGGTTTTTTCGTGTTTTTTGATGGGGAAATAATTAGTATTGGAAGCCAAATACGAATTAGATTGATCGAGTTCGTTAGCAGAAACGATTGCATTTTCTTTTATTTCCTTTTCGCCAGCATACGTTCGGAAATCGGTTAATTCAAAGTTGTTGTCTTTGAATTGGATTTCATTATAGAAAAGATAGATTTTGCCATTAGTAACATAGTTTTCTAAGTTTTGATAACTTAGAATTACTGCCATTTCTTGGTCGGGAATAGGATCGCAATTTTTTTGTAGTGCAAAACCATTTTGGTCGGCAACGGAAGCAATTTCATCAAATGTTTTGTTGGTTATTTCATTTATAGCTACTTTTTTGGGACGCGTAGCAGGTGGTTTTCCGTTGTCGTAATTGTTAGTTACTGATAATCGTGTGGTGTAGGTTCCTTTGTTTTTGTAAGTGTGTTTGGGTTCGGCTTCTTTGCTGTAGCTTCCATCGCCAAATTCCCATAAATAGGAAAAACTAGGTTTTGGTGCACCTGCAATAGGAATTAATGGTGGTGTTTCGGGTTTGTACGAAACTACATTTGCATTTTGATTGTAGTTTATTGCAGCTCTTCGGGTGATGGTGTCTTTGACTTTTTTTTGTGAAAATAAGAACAAAGAACAAAGCAGACAGAGAAATGATAGATAGTGTTTCATATATGTGAAATTTATTTTTTGACGGTCATATATGGTATCGCTTTTACTTATTGGTGTTTGCTTGCGCAAACTAGTTGTTAGTGGCGATTTCATAATCAAATCTGGTTTTAGCCCTGATGGAAGCGGCATCCTTTTATGACTTTCTTTAAGGCATAAAAGATACAGCGGACAGCAGGATTAGCTTCTAAAAATTATCTGAAATAATTAAAACAGGATTAAATGTAAAAAAAAGTGATGAGCAAATCACCACTTTTTTTCAGAATTTAAATTTTGGAGTTCTTTATTGGATCGCATTGATTGCGGCAATTAATTGGGCTTCGGTTCCTACAGTGGTTTCACCCATTGTGAAAGTGTACACATCATTGGCTTGAACAGTTACTTCTTTGATGGCGTATCTCCACATACCGTTATCTTCGGTTACAAAAATCACGTGACATTCAAGACCAACAGGAATTTGACCGTAGTGTTCGCTGAATAATCCTTCGGCAGTATAGGTATCTAATTTTGCTAAAGCGTTAGTTCCTTCGCCATCATAAGACAAATAAATTGCACTGTTGGTGTTATCATAACCTTCTGGAGCATCGGCTAGGATAGTTGTTTTAGGTCTTGGGTCGCTATAAAAACGGTCTACGTTTGTCCATCCAAAGTTTCCAAAACTTACATAGTAGCTGTTTTGTCCTGCTTCTACACCGCCTTTCCCACCGTTTCCATCAGCTTTACGTGCGTCTTCCCAAGCAAGGTTTCCTTCGTCATCGATGATTCCGTTCCATAAGGTCATAGTGTTATCAACTCCGTCAGTTAAGCTGGTAGGAACTTGTAAGTTGATGTTGCAAGTTGTGGCTAATTCTTTGCCATTTTGTGTGGCTTTGATAAAGAATTCACCTCCTGAAATTAATAAATTTCGGCTTCCGTCAGGCATGATTCCCATTGTTGGTTTGTTCGTAACCAACATGTTTCCTTTGCTGAATATTTCTACGAATTCAATTTTTACGTCTCCAGTTACAGGATTTCCGTCTTTAGTCAAACAATTTCCGTTTAGGGTAATTTTTACTCCGTTTTCTGAAGTTAGGGTTGTAGCTCCGTCTTCGGCAGTGATGGTAAATTCTTGAGTTATTTTGTCTAAGGCAGCTTGTCTAACGTTTGCAAATTGGGCTGCTGTTGCTGGCGTTTGCTGGTTGTCGTTGTCGTCGTTACAACTTACTAATGAAATTGCCGCTAAAAATAAAAGTCCGATGGTTTTAAAATTTGTTCTCATGATTTCTTGATTTTAATTATGGTTAAAATGATTTTACTTGTTTTATACTATTATATCAATTAAGGTTTTAAATTGTTACCCCAGTTTTTGATTTTTTTTAAATTTTTTTTCTGTGTTTCTGACTCTGTTGTTATATCAATTCTTGTTTTAATTTGTTACCCCTATTTTTAAAATATTTTTAAAACTTCGGGTTTCTATTGGTATATCAATATTTGTTTCAAATTGTTACCCCAGTTTTTTTAGCTGAGTAAACATTTTTCTTCAAAAACATTTCCGTCTTCATCAATTGCAATTAGAATTTCTTTTTTAGGAGTATGAGTTAGTGTTATATAAATCCAGACAACAGACCAAATCCCGATTGTGAGGCAAAAAAGGCTAAAGTGTAAATTATGGTTGATGCTTTTTTCTTCTTTTGTTAAAACGACATAGGGTAATTTGGCGTTGTATTCGGTGATTTTAAAACCGTCTTTCATTTTAGTTGAAAGTTTTTTAGAAAAGCTTTGAGAGGTGAGTTCGTTATTTTTCATGGTTGCTGAATTAAAATTTTAGATACGCTGTTGTTGCTATATCCACTTGATTTTATAATTGTTACCCCTCAAATCCATTTTTATTTCAGATTCTTTTTTACATTAGCATATAAAATTTTTTCTATGTCAAAAAACACGGTGCATCCAGATCAGTATTTTATAGAAGGATTGGCGAATAATGATTCGGCGATAATCCAGTCTATTTACAAGAAGTTTGTTCCCAAAGTAGTTTCTTATATTAGGAATAATTCGGGCGATGAAGATCAGGCTCAAGACGTGGTTCAGGAAATCATGATTTTGTTGTTCAATCAGGCTAAAGCCAAGCAATTGCAATTGACTTGTCCTTTTGATGCCTACTTTTTTTTGTTGTGCAAAAGAAAATGGTTGAACGAACTCAAAAAATCCTCCAATAAAGGGGTAACAATTCCCGATGATTTTACATCTACTAATGAACCCACAGAAGAAATGGTGGCGCAAACAGAAACATTTGAAGAAAAGCAACAGCTTTTTGATATCATGTTTCAGCGATTAGGCGAAAAATGTCAAGAAGTTTTAAAGTTGAGTTTTACCTTGAAATCTATGGAAGAAGTAGCCGAGAAACTCCAAGTAACCTATGGTTATGTTCGAAAGAAAAAATCACTTTGCACGGCTCAATTGACCCAGTGGATTCAGGAACACAGTAGTTTTAAATCATTAAAAAATTAAGAAGCCATGAACGAAGAGAAATACCTATTGTTTGATGAATATCTTCAAGGCGAATTGTCAGAATCAGCTCGTTTGGATTTCGAAAAACAACTTTTAGAGAATATCGAATTGGCTTCCGAGTTGGAAAATTTCAAAGAAGCGCAAGCACAATTGGCCGTTAAATTTGGCTTTGAAACCGACAGAAAGGCTTTTGTAGCCAATCTAGAAAGCATTTCGAAAGAACATTTTATGGCGGATAAATCCAAAGTAATTGCCCTAAAACCCTGGACGTACCTCGTTGCGGCAACGGTGGTGCTATTGATGGGATTGTTTTTGTTCAATTCCAATTCCAATCCTAGTTTTGAAGAATACAATCAATACGAAAACGCTTATTTTACCGAAAGAGGAGATGAGGTTGATTATTTAAAACAAGCTGAAACAGCTTTTAATACTAAGGATTTTAAAGCTGCGATTCCGCTTTTTGAAGCTATTTTGAAGACGAATAAAACCGCTGAAATTCAGTATTTTTATGGGATTTCTTTGTTAGAAAACAACCAAATCAAACAAGCCGAAGCGGTTTTTAACGAAATCAAATCAGGAAATTCTATTTATAAAAACAAAGCGATTTACGGTTTGGCTTTAGCCCAATTAAAACAAAAAGATTACAAAGGCTGTCAAGAAATCCTGTTGACCATTCCTTCGGATTATGAGGATTACGATACGGTACAGGAATTGTTGGATAGATTGGATTAAGATAAAATCGTAAATAAAATGACAACAAGAAATTTTCAAGTGGAATTTGATAATTTGATAAAGGAAATAGTAAATCCAGCTTTAAAAAAAATAGGTTTTAAGAAAAGTGTTCGGAATTATAAAAAGAGTATTAATGATATTGTACAGGTATTCAATATTCAAAAAAGTCAATGGAATTCAGTAGACGAAGTTACATTTACGTTTAATGTAGGTTTTTTTAGTTCTGAAATATTTCTCGAAACAAACACAAGACCATTACCTAACTTTCCAAAAGAATATGATTGTTTTATAAATGTTGGAATTGTAAAATGGTATAAAATAAATAAAAGTATAACATATGATAGTTTAAAGATTGAACTTCAGAATGAAATAGATGAAAATGTAGTTGATTTTTTTGCTAATTATGAATCACTAGATTCATTAAACTTTTTAATTGAAAAAAGAAAAATTACAGAAAACACAATGGGTATTTTGAATATGTTTACGTTTATGATGAAAACAGGTCGTGTTGATGAAGGAGTAAAATTATTAAGGAAGTATTATCAAGAAGCCTTAATCCCTAAGAAAAGTATTCAAATTATCAATTATCCTAATGGAGAAAGTAAATCATATGAGTCAAAACCAACTATAAATGAAGCTGCAATAAATAGTTTAAAAAGTATAGCTAATCTTTATAAAATTAATATTGAATAAAATAAGACATCAGTGCATTAGTTAGATTTATTATCTTAAGTTCGTTTATTAATGTTGTAAATATAATTTCATAAATTTACTTTAGTTGTGAGTTAAATGATTGTGGGTACACAAAGATTTATTGATTTTTGTGTGGCTTTTTTGTTTTTGCGAATCTTTGCGTAATAGTCTAATTTTGCTTTTTTAAAGAAAACTACTTGGAAACAAACCCCATTATTACCGACACACATACCCATTTATACAGCGAAGAATTTGATCAGGACAGAGATGAAATGATGCAGCGCGCTCTGGCGGCAGGCGTAACCCGTTTTTTTATTCCGGCGATTGATTCGGCTTACACGGCTGCTATGTATGATTTGGAACAAAAATATCCTGACAACGTTTTTTTGATGACTGGTGTACATCCAACGCATATCAAGGATAATTATTTGGACGAATTGCAATTTGTTGAAGAAGAATTGAAGAAGAGAAAATTCTATGCTATTGGCGAAATTGGGATTGACTTGTATTGGGACAAAACCCATTTAAAAGAACAGCAACGGGCTTTTAAAAAACAAATTCAACTGGCAAAACAATACCAATTGCCAATCGTAATTCATTGTCGGGAAGCTTTTGATGAAGTTTTTGAAGTTTTAGAAGAAGAAAAATCGGCTGATTTATTTGGGATTTTTCATTGTTTTTCTGGGACTTATGAGCAAGCTTTACAGGCTTTGTCGTATAATATGAAATTGGGAATTGGCGGAGTAGTGACTTTCAAAAATGGAAAAATCGATCAGTTTTTGAGTCAAATTGACCTAAAACACATCGTTTTAGAAACCGATGCGCCGTATCTGGCTCCCGTTCCCTTTAGAGGAAAAAGAAACGAAAGTAGTTATCTGGTGAATGTAATTGATAAATTATCACAGATTTACGGTGTTTCAACAGAGGAGATTGCGAGAATTACTACCGAAAATTCGAAAGCAATTTTCGGGATTTAAAGTAGAATTCGCTAAAATTTAATATTTTTTTTGTTCATTTGTTTTTCTAATAGTACCCAAAATGCAAAAGTTTGACGAGATTCGGCCTTATTATGATTCCGAAATAAATAAAGCAATTAAAAAAGTGATTAATCATCCAATGTTAAAATCATTGATGAATTTCTCTTTTCCTGATGTAGCCGATGAAGTTTGGAAAGAACAGTTAATGAAAACGCATTCTATTCGTGATTTTCAATGTAATTTTATTTACCAATCGGTTCAAAAAGTATTAGAAAAAAGTTCGGAAGGCTTAATGACTTCGGGCTTTGAACACTTAGAACCTAATACTTCTTATTTGTTTATCTCTAATCACAGAGATATTTTATTAGACACCACTTTGCTGAATGCCACTTTGTTTGAGCACGATTTAGTAATGACAGCTTCGGCTATTGGTGATAATTTGGTGAAACAACCTTTTTTGAATGTTTTGGCTAAATTGAATCGTAATTTCCTGGTTCAGCGTGGTTTGTCTCCAAGAGAAATGTTATTGAGTTCTAAAAAATTATCGGAATATATTAGCCATTTGTTGCAACACGAAAATCGTTCGGTTTGGATTGCGCAACGCGAAGGAAGAACAAAAGATGGTAATGATGTTACTAATCCAGGAGTTTTAAAAATGCTTGGAATGGGTTCTGATGAAGCTAATTTGATGGAATATTTCAAAAAAATCAAGATTGTTCCTGTTTCTATTTCTTATGAATATGATCCTACTGATGCTTTGAAAATGCCTCAACTATTGGCGGAAGCTAATAATGAAGTCTATGTTAAAGAGGAAAATGAGGATTTTATGACCATTTTAAGTGGCGCTTTAGGACCAAAAAAACGCATCTTTATTCATATTGGAAAAGTTTTAGATACTGAAATTGATGCTATTGTTGCTGAAAATGACAATGTAAATAAACAGATTCAAGGATTGGCACAAGCTATTGATGATTCTATTTTAAAGAGTTATAAGCTGTGGCCAACGAATTATATTGCTTACGATATTTTGAATAAGACGGATAAGTATTCGCATTTTTATACTGAAAACGAAAAAGCCGTTTTTGAACGTAGATTAGAAAAACGAATTGACTCAGCAAATCCTATTGTACTGCAAGGATTGTTAGATATGTATGCTAATCCTGTAGTTAATAAACTGAAATATGCTCATGAACTCAAGGACTAAAATTCTTTTAATTTACACTGGAGGAACCATTGGAATGAGCAAGGATTTTGAGACCGGTGCTTTAAAAGCCTTCAATTTTAGTGAATTATTGCAAAGAATTCCTGAGTTAAAGCAATTGGACTGTGAGATAGAAACTTTTTCGTTTCAGACTCCAATTGATTCCTCTAATATGAATCCAACGCAGTGGTTAGAAATTGCGACTGTAATTGAGTCTAATTATTCTGAATTTGATGGTTTTGTGGTGCTTCATGGTTCAGATACCATGTCGTATACGGCTTCGGCTTTGAGTTTTATGCTTGAAAATTTAGCAAAACCCGTGGTTTTAACGGGGTCACAATTGCCTATTGGTGACTTGCGTACTGATGCCAAGGAAAATTTGATAACGGCTATTCAAATCGCTTCGTTACAAGAAAATAATAGTCCCGTTATTCAAGAAGTTTGCCTTTATTTCGAATATAAATTATACCGAGGCAATAGAACAACAAAGATTGATTCTGAAAATTTTAATGCTTTTTGTTCGCCAAATTACCCTGAGTTAGTAGAGTCTGGTGTGTATTTGAATCTTAGAAAGGAATTGTTTTTACTTAAAAATGAAACTAAAGAACTTTTAGTTCATCGATCATTCGACAATAATGTAGTGATCATAAAAATGTTTCCTGGAATGAGCGAAACAATTTTCTCGGCAATTCTAGCTATTCCAAATCTCAAAGGAATTGTTTTAGAAACCTATGGTTCAGGAAACGCTATCACCGAAGATTGGTTTATTAATGCACTCGCTCAAGCAATAGAGAAAGGATTGCATATTATCAATGTTACGCAATGCTCTAGCGGAAGTGTGAATATGGGGCAATACGAAACGAGTTCGGCAATGAAACAAATTGGAGTAATATCTGGAAAAGATAGTACCACCGAAGCAGCTATTACCAAATTGATGTTTCTATTGAGTCAAAACATCTCGACTGAAGATTTTAAAACGGTTTTTGAAACTTCACTTCGAGGGGAAGTATCATAATAATGAGATTTTACTTTTCTAACTCATTTTTTTTATAGTTATTTGCAAACCAAAATAAAGAGAGGTGTCCGAGTGGTTGAAGGAGCTAGCCTGGAAAGCTAGTATGTGGGTAACTGCATCGTGGGTTCGAATCCCATCCTCTCTGCTGATTTAAATTCCAAAAGTTATCAAAACCTCAAAAATCTTCAGGTTTTTGAGGTTTTTTTGTTTTATGTAAAAACTCTAAATCAAAGTAAATTTTCAATCTGATTTATTTTTGATAAACGATGCCTTCTATAAAAGTACCGTAATACAGTTTGCTATCTATTGCTGTATAGTTGTGTTCCTTAAAATAAGGTGCAATATTTACCAGACTTTGGGTATTAATGATTTTAAAAAATGTGAAAAATTGATACATGAATTTTATAAAAAGCAATTTCCACCAAGAACTTTTTCCTTGTATATTAAAATCAGTAAAAAACCATAATCCATTATTCCTGAGTATGTCATGAAGTTTTTTAAATACAGACTTTGTATCATCAACTGTGAAATTATCAAACAAAAATGGGGTAAGTATTATGTCGAATGTATTTTGGGTAGCAAAGTCTTCTATGTTCATAGTAAAAAAATCTACAGTATTACTTCCTGAATTTTTCTGTTTAGAAAGTGCTATCATTTTAGCGGATGCTTCTACATAAACAATATGTAATCCTGAGGGATGTATTTTTGCAATTTCCTCTAATATCCAACCAGTTCCGCCACCTACAATTAGAATATGGCTGTTTTTCGGAATGTATTTTAGTTGGTTAATTTGAGCATTTATTTGTGATTTAAAAAATACGAGTCGACTTAAAAAGTCGTAGTGTTTAGCAATTTTATCGTAATGATTAATCATAATTTTACTTTATAAATGCCGTACCTAAAATTCCACAAAGAGCTTTTACCAAAATGAGTCCATCAATGATAATAAGATAGTAGAGAATGTTTTTTCTTTTCAACATAGTGTAAGAAACTATTAAAGTCAAAACAAATGGTATCAAATTGATAATTATAGTTATCGGTCCAAAGCCTTTATAGGTTGCAGATATTAAAAAAGCGATCATTCCTGTTATTACTAAAGGCAATACAATATAAAATATGGTGCGTCGTAAACCTAACTTTACTACAACTGTTTGCAGTTGTTTGTTAGCATCTGTTGGATAATCTTTTATATCGAAAATTATGGCGTTAACAGTGCAAAACATGAAATTTTTGATAAAAAGCCATGTCCAAAAAATAGCATCATGATTGGTAGCTCCTGTTTCAATTTTTAGCATTATAAGTGGTAAAACGTTAGCAAAACAAGCCCAAACAAATCCTATTATTATGGCTTTAAGCCAACCTGTATTGCGAAGGTTGAACTTAATGAATGATTTTGGCAAAAGCCCGTAGTATAATATTGCTGCTAAAACTATGATTCCTATGCTAATCCAATAAATTAAAGGTAATTTTAAAATGCCATCAAAATTAATATACAGAAGCCTTCCTCCTAAAAAAAGGCATAGAACAATAAGAACTAATTGGCTTTTATTGATGAAATTTTTATGCTCATAATACCATTGGCTCCGCGGATTATCAATAGCAGGTTTTGTTGTTGCTTTATTGTAAGCGTAAGTATAATAAATAGTAGGTGCTAAAAATAAAAGAAGGTAATAGTTCAAGGAGTTGAAGGGCAGTTTTTGCTGTATAGTTCCCTCTATAGAAAGTGCTACAGCCAAAAGACCAACAAAGTAGTTGCCAAAGAATATGAAGTGAAGAATTTTTTTACCCATCAGACTTTATGTATCAACAAATAAAATTACTTAATTTTAGTGGTTAAGCGATTTAGAAGCATTAAAAAAGATTTTTTTATAGCGAGCTTCGTACTATAAGACTGCTTTTATTTTCAATTTGTTCCTTTCTTTGATTCAGAATTAATTCGGCTAGTACTGATCCCATTTCTTTAAAATCGGTTGAAATGGTGGTAATTCCATCAGCTACTACTTTTTTAAGAGGGGTATCGTTATAGGAGATAATACCCAAATCTTCTCCAATAATCAGTTTCTGTTTTTTGGATTGTTCGATAACATTTACCAAATGGCGGTCGTCTGGGATAATATAAATATCACCAATTTGAATTTCATTATTTTCAAAATTAGAAATGATGTCATAGTGAAAATGATATTTTTTGCAAAAATCAATAAAACCTTCTCTCATTCCGATAGGTTGTTTGTAACTGGAGAATATCAAGATTAGTTTTTTGTATTTCTCAATTTTACTTTTTCCTGATTCCAAGGCATTAAAGGTGTCTTTAGCATGGTTTTGATGAACCGAAGGATAGTTTTTTAGTTCCGAATTGGTTTGGTCTAAAATTAGTACATCTTCTGCTGGTAATGTTTTTATTATCGAAGCGGCATTAACCAAATTAGTAGGCATGATAATGTATTTGGAATAATTTCCATTGTTATCATGAATTAGTTTTTTAAAGACTTCGGGATTAAAATAATGAAAGAAAATATCAATTTGTGCATTTCGATTGATGGTCTCCATAAACGAATTATAAAGGTCTTCTTTAAATGCATTTAATTCGTCAAACAGTAAGAAAATGCGTTGTTCAAAACTAAAATCTTCACTTTTTACATAGTATCCTTTACCTAAGATCGCATAAATAATACCTCTTTTTTTGAGTTCATCATACGCTAATAAAACGGTATCTCTCGAAATTCCAAACTCCAGAGAAACTTTATTGACTGATGGGAGTTTGTCTCCTCTTTTCAAACGTTTTTCACCTATAGAGACTTCTACAGATAAAATAATTTGTTTGTATTTTGGAAGGTTTTGTCTTTTGTTGATGGATATTATTTTCATAAGAAAATTTTAAGATGATAAATATATAAAAATAACTGGTATATAGTGGTATGGTTTGTGGTGTAGATTTGTGGAAAAACTATTCATTTCTTATATCAATTGATTTTGTTTGTGTTCTGTTTGGGTTTTGTGTTGTACTAACTTATCTATCTGGTAGATAAAATCAAAAACTGGTTGGTGGTGGTTCGTAATCTTGAATGTTGTAGTTATATTTGTTAGTTATTCTTTTGAAAATAAAATTTAAAAAAAATGATTTGCTATTTTATTCTAAATTCTATTGCAAGAAAGAAAGGTTTAGAATATAATAAGAGGCAACTTTATAAAAAAATAGCATGAACAGATATTTTGGAAAGCATTTAAGAAAAATGAGTGTTGTTGTTAAAAGTATGTTTTTAATGATGATTCTTTTTTCGGCTATAGTTAGTGCTCAGTTAAGAACCAAAGAAACTACTGTCGGTTTGGGATGGAGCAATAATTCGGTAAATACTGTTATTTTTAGAAATAGTGCATTGACTACTTTTAACAATATTCAGTATACAGCTTATTACAATGCAGAAGGGAAAATGGTTTTGGCTAAGCGAAAACTAAATGCTAAAAAATGGGACGTAGTGGTTACGCCTTACAGCGGAAATGTAAAAGATGCGCACAATGATATTAGTATTGCCATTGATGTTGAAGGTTATCTTCATGTAAGTTGGGATCATCATGATACGCGTTTGCGATATGCCAAAAGTAAAACACCATTTAGTTTAGAATTAGGCGAAGAAATTTCTATGACAGGAAATGATGAGGTAAAAGTGACTTACCCTGAGTTTCATAATTTGCCTAATGGCGAATTGTTGTTTTGTTACCGTTCGGGTGCTTCGGGAAGAGGAAATATGATCATGAAATCTTATGATGTTAAAACTCAAAAATGGACTTCATTGCAAAATAATTTAATTGATGGCGAAAATCAACGCTCTGCCTATTGGCAAATTAGCGTAGGCGAAAAAGGAATTTATATTTCTTGGGTTTGGAGAGAAAGTTGGGATGTATCCACAAATCATGATGTTTGTTACGCTTTTTCGCCTGATGGTGGAAAAACTTGGCAGAAATCTACTGGCGAAAAATACAATTTACCCATAACAAAGTCAACTGCCGAAATTGCTTGGGATGTGCCTCAAAACAGTAGTTTAATCAATCAAACAGCGATGACTGTTGATGAGCAAGGAAATCCATATATTGCAAGCTATTGGGATAATAACGGAGTACCACAATACAAAGTAGTTTATCTAGCAGAAGGAAAGTGGAATTTAATCAATACTAATTTTCATGTCAATTCATTTAGCTTAGGCGGTGGCGGAACGAAGAGAATCCCAATTTCGCGTCCAGAGATTTTAGTTAATAAATCGATGTTGTATTTGTTGTTTCGAGATGAAGAAAGAGACAATAAAATTACATTGGCATATACTAATTTGGAAAAAAAACAATGGGAACTCCAAGATATTAGTCATTTTACGGTAGGTCAATGGGAACCTAATTTTGACAAAGAACTTTGGAAGGAAAAAAAACAATTACACATTTTTTCTCAAAATGTAAGTCAAGCGGATGGAGAAGGATTAGCGAAAGTAGATCCGCAACCTGTACAAGTTTTAGAATTGAAAAAGGTACCAGTTTTACAAGCTGAATAATTAAAAAGAACACTAAAAACCACTAAAATAAATAAAATGAAAAGGAAATTAATTTTGTCACTTTTGCTTGTTGTACAAGTTATTATGGCTCAGCAACAACAAAATGAATGGGAAAATCCAAATATTGTAGACAGAAATAAAGAAGCAGGGAGAGCTACTTTTGTTTTGTATCAAAATGAAGCTGTAGCGACTAAAAATGAACCAGAAGCATCTGCTTATTATAAAAGTTTGAATGGAGATTGGAAATTTGACATTGTAAAAAAACCTGCTGATCGCCCTCAGGATTTTTACAAAGTAGACTTAGACGATAAAAGTTGGAAAACAATTCCTGTGCCATCCAACTGGGAAATGGAAGGTTTTGATATTCCAATTTATACTAATATTACCTATCCTTTTCCACGAAATCCACCTTTTGTAGATAACAATTACAATCCTGTAGGAAGTTATCGAAAAACGTTCACCGTTCCTGAAAATTGGAACGGAAAAGAAGTCTTGTTGCATTTCAATTCTATTTCGGGATATGCTCGTGTGTTTTTGAATGGAAAAGAAGTAGGAATGACCAAAGCTTCAAAAACAGCAGCCGAATTTGATGTGACTTCACTTTTGCAAAAAGGAGAAAATCTTTTGGCAGTACAAGTGTTTCGTTGGCATGACGGAAGTTATTTAGAAGACCAAGATTTCTGGAGATTGAGCGGTATTGAGCGTGATGTGTATTTGCAAGCAAGTCCTAAATTTACTATTTGGGATTATTTTGTAAATGCTGATTTGGATGAAAATTATACCAACGGACTTTTTAAAACGACAGTTAATTTAAGAGCTTTTCAGCAAAATAAAATTAAAAATGCTAATCTAAGCTTGACTTTGTTAGATGCTCAAGGCAAAAAAGTCTATACCGAAACTAAAAAAGTAACGAATACAACAAAGGAAGTAGCTTTTAGTTCTACTATCAATAATGTCAATAAATGGAGTTCAGAAAACCCATATTTGTACAGTTATATCATCAAATTAGAAAGTGCTAATCCTGCTGAGAATTCAGTGATTTATAGAAAAGTAGGTTTTAGAAAAGTAGAAATTAAAAATGCCCAACTTCTTGTAAACGGAAAAGTAATGTTAGTGCGTGGTGTAAATATTCACGATCATCATGAAACCAAAGGACATGCTCCTGACAGACCAACGATGCGCAGAGATTTAGAATTGATGAAACAAAATAACATCAATGCTATTAGAATGAGCCACTATCCTCACGATCCATATCTATATGAGTTATGCGATGAATACGGAATGTATGTAGTAGATGAAGCCAATATTGAATCGCATGGAATGGGAGTGGATGGACAAAATATTTCGGCAGAATCCAAACACCCTTCTTATGTGCCAATGTGGTTTCCGGCACACATGGATCGCGTGCAACGTATGCTAGAAAGCGATAAAAATCATACTTCTATTATCATTTGGTCTATGGGTAACGAATGTGGTAATGGACCTGTTTTTTATGATACTTACAAATGGTTGAAAAATAGAGATGCTTCGCGTCCTGTGCAATTTGAACAAGCTAGAGAAAATGAAGATACGGATATTGTGGCACCAATGTATCCAAGTATCAAGTATATGAAAGAATATGCAGCCGCAGATAAACCAAGACCTTTTATCATGTGTGAGTATTCACATGCAATGGGAAATAGTAATGGAAATTTTCAAGAATATTTTGACATCATCAATAGCAGTCCGCACATGCAAGGTGGATTTATCTGGGATTGGGTGGATCAAGGAATTAAAACCAAAGATGAAAACGGAATGGTTTTCTACGCTTATGGAGGTGATTTAGGTGGAAAAGATTTTCAAAATGATGATAACTTTTGTGCGAATGGTTTGATTAGCGCTAACAGAATGCCACATCCAGGATTGGCTGAGGTAAAAAAAGTATACCAAGATATTTTGTTTAGTTTAAAGGGTTCAAACCAATTGACTATCAAAAATATATTCCATTACACGAATCTAAATCAGTACCAATTCAAGTTTGAATTAGTTAAAAACGGTGCTGTAGTTCAGGAAAAAACATTCAATGTTGATTGCAATCCTGAAGAAAGTACAACCATTGATTTACCAATTGAAACCTTGAATGAAACAGGAGAATATTTCTTAAATGTATATGCTTATACTAAAGTTGCGACTGATTTGGTTCCTGTAAACCACGAAATCGCTAGAGAGCAATTTGCTATTGGAAAAGGAAATTTCTTTGCAGAACAACCAGCAGATAATTCGAAAAAGAAGGAATTAAAAATTAAGAAAAAAGGAAATGAATTGTCTTTTGAGACCAAAGCAATTGCTGGAACTTTTGATTTGGCTAAAGGAGAAATTAAAAGCTATAATTTTAAAAATGAAAGTGCTGAAGTTATCACTCATTTTCCAACTCCTTATTTTTGGAGAGCACCAACAGATAATGATTTTGGAAACAAAATGCCAGAGAAATTGGCAGTGTGGAAAGACGCTCATTTAAATCCAGAAGTAAAATCGGTTACGGTAGGAAAACAAACGGATTTAGGATTGTCAATTGATGTTGAATATATTTTGGCTGGTGCCAATGCGCCTTATACGGTGAATTATCTAATCCAAAATAACGGAGAAATAAAAGTAACGGCTAGCATTGATATGACCGATAAAAATTTACCTGAAATCCCGCGTTTTGGAATGCGTATGCAACTTCTAGGTGCTTTTGAAAACTTGAATTACTACGGTCGTGGACCATTAGAAAATTATTCAGACAGAAAAACAGCGTCTTTCGTGGGAACTTATGGAGACAAAGTAGCGAATCAATTTATTTGGGAATACATTCGTCCACAAGAGTGCGGATATAAAACCGATACACGATGGTTTAGCTTACAAAATAACAATGGATTAGGATTGAAAATCACAGGAGAACAAACCTTAGGTTTTAGCACTTTGAATGTTTCTACCGAATCTTTAGATCCAGGAAAAACTAAAAATCAACGTCATACTAATGATGTGAAACCACAAGATACTGTTTTTGTACATGTAGATTTGGCACAACGTGGTTTGGGTGGCGATACAAGTTGGGGTGCTTATCCGCATGATCCATATTTGCTTAAAGCTCCAAAATACAGCTATAGTTATACGTTGAGTTTGATGGCTCCAAATAAATAATTTATAAAACATGAAAAAATATTTTAAGCCCGTTTTCAATTCTTTTTTAATCTTGTTTTCGCTTTCCTCTTGGGCAAATGTTCCAAATGAATCAGCGACAATTACGATAAAAAACAACCTCGATTTCTCCCGAAAAGAAGTGGTTGCCATTTCTGGAAAATCACTTTCGTATTTGTTAAAAGGAAATCAAGAGAAGGATTTGCGAATTAAAAAAGACGGAACCCAAGAATATGTGGTTTTGCAATGGATTGATTACAATCAAGATGGAATTGCTGATGAATTGTTGTTTCAGGCTGAAGTTTCGGCTAAAGCCAAAGTCAATTATCAAGTGGTGTTTGATGGAACAATTCCGTTGCCAGAAAGTACCATTACCACCTTTTCTCGTTTTGTACCTGAGCGTACTGATGATTATGCATGGGAAAATGATAAGGTAGCTTTTAGAACTTATGGACCCGATGCTCAAAAAAGAGTGGAGGAAAACAGACCCGAAGGAACACTTACCAGCGGAATTGACCTTTGGTTAAAAAGAACCGATAAATCCATCATCAATAAATGGTATGCCGAAAATGTTAAGTCTCCGGGTTACTACCATATTGATCATGGCGAAGGTCATGATCCTTACCATGTAGGAGCGAGTCGAGGGACTGGTGGAATAGGAATTTGGGAAGATGATAAATTAGCAGTTTCTAAAAATTTTGTAAGTTATAAAACCATTGCGGTTGGGCCTTTGCGTACAGTTTTCGAATTGACTTATGCGCCTTGGAGTGCCTATCAAGTAAAAGAAACCAAAAGAATCTCTTTAGATTTAGGTTCGAATTTTTCTAAGTTCGAAATCACTTTAGATGCTGAAAAATCAATTCCTAATATTACCACAGGAATTACTTTGCATGACAACAAAGGCGAAGTAAAAATCAATAAAAAAGAAGGTTGGTTTCGTCATTCCGAAAAAATTGATGGGATTTTATTAGGCGAAGGAATTGTATTAAATCCGAAGTTGGTAAAAGATGCTTTTGCAAATGTTTCTAAAACAACGGATCAAAGTAATCTTTTGATCATTACAAATCCGAAAGAAAATAAAGTGACTTATTGTGCTGGTTTTGCTTGGCAAAAAAGCGGTCAAGTTACTAATGAAGCGGATTGGGATACTTTATTACAAAAACAAGCTAAATTGTTAGCTAATCCTCTTAGGATAACGATAAAAGGAAATAAATAAATCTTTTTTTGTAGTTTCGCTAAAAACTAACTAAAAAAAGAATGGATACAATTACAGGACTAAAAGACAAGGTAGTCGTAATAACAGGAGGTGCTGGAGTTTTAGGTGCCGGATTTACAAATGCGTTAGCAAAACAAGGAGCCAAAGTTGCCATTTTAGGAAGAGATGGGGAAAAAGCTCAAAAATTAGCTGACCAAATTATTAGCGAAGGAGGACAAGCAATTGGTGTTTCTGCTGATGTTTGTGATGAAGCTAGTTTGAGAAAAGCGCATGCAACAATTAATGATGCTTTAGGATTAGTAGATATTCTAATTAATGGAGCAGGAGGAAATCACCCAAAAGGAACTACTGCAGATGTTTCTTTTGACAGAGAAAATAAAACTATAGGATTACAAACGTTCTTTGGTCTAGATACTGAAGGTTTACGTTTTGTATTCGATTTGAATTTTATTGGAACATTGTTGCCAACTCAGGTTTTTGCTGCTGATATGATTGGAAGAGAAGGATGTAGTATCTTGAATATTTCTTCGGTAAGTGCTTTCCATCCTTTGACAAAAGTGGTGGCTTACAGCGCTGCTAAAGCCGCTATCAGTAATTTAACCGAATGGTTGTCTGTTTATTTTGCTAAAGAAGGAATTCGAGTAAACGCACTTTCGCCAGGGTTTTTCTTAACCGAACAAAACAGAACTTTATTGACTAACGAAGATGGAAGTTTGACAGAAAGAGGAAATAAAATCCTTTCGCAAACCCCAATGGGACGCTTTGGTCAACCTAATGATTTAGATAGTACCTTATTATGGCTTTGTAATCCTGCGTCTCGTTTTGTAACAGGAATTGTTGTTGCTGTAGATGGTGGATTTTTAGCCTATTCAGGAGTTTAAAATTGATTAATAAATTATAAAAATACAATGGGAATAGAACAAACTTGGAGATGGTATGGACCAAAGGATTCTGTACCTCTTTCTCATATTAAAATGGCAGGAGCTACAGGAATTGTAACGGCTTTGCACCATATTCCAAACGGAACTGTTTGGACAGTGGAAGAAATTCAAAAAAGAAAAAAAGAAATTGAAGACGCTGGTTTAACATGGTCGGTAGTGGAAAGTATTCCTGTTCACGAAAACATCAAAACCCGCAAAGGCGACTATAAAAAATACATTGAAAATTACTGTCAAAGTATAGCAAATCTTGGAGCTTGCGGAATTGATACCGTATGTTATAATTTCATGCCGGTTTTAGATTGGACAAGAACCGATTTGGCTTTTGAGGTAGAAGATGGTTCTAAAGCCTTGCGTTTTGACCGAATGGAATTTGCTGCTTTCGAATTGTTTTTGCTAAAAAGAAAAGGAGCTGAAAACGATTATACAGCTGAAGAAGTAACCAAAGCCACTGCTGTTTTTGAAGCGATGAATGAAGAGCAAAAAAAGCTTTTGGTTAAAAATATTATTGCAGGATTACCAGGTGCCGAAGAAGGTTATACCGTGGAACAATTGCAAGGAGCATTAGACGATTATGCTGAAATTGGCGATGCTGAATTAAGAAATAATCTTTACGCATTCTTGAAAGAAATTATCCCGGCAGCTGAAAAAGCAGGAATCGTAATGGCTATTCATCCAGATGATCCACCTTATGCTATTTTAGGTTTGCCAAGAGTGGTTAGTACGGAAGCTGATGCCAAACAACTAATTGAAGTGGTGGATAGCAAAAGCAATGGCTTGTGTTTTTGTACGGGTTCTTACGGTGTAAGAGAAGACAATGACTTAGTTGGAATGGTGCAACGATTAGGACACCGTATCAACTTTATCCATTTAAGAGCAACAAAGCGCGATGCAGAAGGTAATTTCTACGAAGCAGATCATTTAGATGGCGATGTGGATATGTACGGCGTGATGAAAGCTATTGTGGAAGAACAAGATAAGAGAATCGCTAATGGTCGTCCGGATTATAGATTGCCAATGCGTCCCGATCACGGTCACCAAATGCTGGATGATTTGGATAAGAAAATGAATCCAGGCTATTCTGCTATTGGTCGATTAAGAGGTCTTGCTGAATTAAGAGGTTTGGAAAGAGGAATTAGAGGAAACCAAAAATAAATAGGATAAAGAGGAGCAATTTTTTTGCTCCTTTTTTGTGTTTTTACTTGTTTTGTTAGCTCCTCTTTGTGGGAAAATGCCAGCGCTAACGATTGAATGCAAGTTTGCGCCATCGTGGCTTTATGACTTAAAAACCGCATTTTTAAGCAGCTCAATTTTTAAAGAATACAACTAAAACCAAAAATAAACCTCGTTTATATCTGCTTAAACGAGGTTATTTTTTTATGCTTATTTTTTAAGAAAGTTGTGCAACAGCTAAGGCTGTTATGCCTCGTTCTTTATTCTTTTTATTTGTTTGGTTATTCCAATTTTTATTTTAAATTTGTAACCATTGTATAAGGTTAAACAATTTGGTTATGAGTGAATATTTGACGCTTTCGGAAACTTCTGAGTATATTGGTAAAAGTAAAGAAACTTTACGTCGCTGGGACAAGGAAGGTAAACTTTCTGCTGTTCGCGAACCTGTGAGCAATTATAGAGTTTACAGAAAGTCCGACGTTGATACTTTATTTGCGGGTTTTTTAGACATTGATGTTCAAGAAACGATATCTAATTATGTTGAAGCCGAAAATAACTATACGGTTTTAGAATTATTTGCTGGTGCGGGAGGTTTGGCTATTGGAATGGAAAAAGCAGGATTAAGATGTGTTGCTTTGAATGAAATTGATAAATGGGCTTGTCAAACTTTAAGATATAACAGACCAAATTGGAATGTTCTAGAAGGAGATATTAGGTCGTTGGATTTTTCGGAATACCATGATAAAGTAGATGTTGTTACTGGAGGCTTTCCTTGCCAAGCCTTTAGTTATGCAGGAAAAAAATTAGGCTTAGCTGATGCAAGAGGAACTTTGTTTTATGAATTTGCTAGAGCTGTAAAAGAAGTAAATCCTCCAATTTGTATTGGTGAAAATGTGCGTGGTTTGTTGAGTCATGAAAACGGTAAAACTTTGCAAGGAATGATTTCTATTTTAGATGAAATTGGATATAATGTTGTTCCAGTTCAAGTTTTAAAAGCAATTAATTTTAATGTACCTCAAAAAAGAGAACGTTTGATTCTGGTTGGAATCAGAAAAGATATTGATTTAAAATATGTATATCCTAAGCCTTACAAGAAAATATACAATTTAAAAGATGCTCTGAAAAAAGGAGATTTGTTTGATTGCGATGTTCCAAAATCAGAGGGTTCAAAATATCCAAAAAGTAAAATAGATGTTTTAGATTTGGTTCCACCAAAAGGATATTGGAGAGATTTGCCTCTTGAAATTCAAAAAGAATTTATGGGCGGAAGTTTTCATCTTGGAGGAGGAAAAACTGGAATTGCAAGACGGATAGGATGGGACGAACCTTGTTTAACTTTAACTTGCAGTCCTGCACAAAAACAAACTGAAAGATGTCATCCCGAAGAAACTCGACCTTTTACGGTTAGAGAATATGCGAGAATACAAACTTTTCCTGACGATTGGAAATTTGAAGGTTCGGTAGCGCAACAGTACAAGCAAATTGGAAATGCAGTTCCAGTAAATTTGGGAAAAGAAGTTGGTTATTCTATTGTAAAGTTTTTGAATCAATACTATTCTCAAATTAAAAATGAATAAAAATAGTTATTGATATTTAATTGCAATTTCTTTAGCTAAGGTTTGTATTGTTTGTTCAACAATTTTACTCGCATCAACTTCTAAAGCTACTTCGCCAATTGCATCAATCAACTCAAAGTAAAAATTTTCTTTGCCTGTAAGTCTATGCCAAAAATCTTTGCCAACTAGAACTGGATAAGTATTTCCAATTCGTCTATAATGAGAACTCAGTTCAGATTCTTCACCATATACCACACCAACAATCATATCGTTGATTCCAACATTTAAATTATTTGTTCTAGCTAAAGCTCTTACTCCATTAAAATGATTTATGATTGTTGTGACATCATCGTGGTTAATAGTGTTTGGCCCAGCTTTTAACTGACAATATTTTTTTCGACCATCTATAGCATCAGTAAATTCAATGTCTATTCCTTGTGTTGTAGATCCTAACCCTTGAAATAGCGAACTTATTAAACTTTGAATTTTCATTCCGAAGGAAGTGTTGATTGAAGACCCCAAAATTCTTGGAAGAACTAAAGCTCTTGCGATACTTTCAGGATTGTCGTTGCCTGTCAAAAAATTAGCTAAATATTTAAATAAGAAAGGATTTATATTATATTCAGTTAATTTACTTGCACGTTTACAAGCACCGTTTATATGACTTTGAACAATTTCATTTCTAAAAAATGTTTTTGCATTTTCAAGTATTTGTTCTCTCTGATTATTGTCCATTGTTTTTTTGTCAAATATAACAATATATGTCGATTGTTGTAATTTTTTTAGAATGAGGCCCAACTCGCTTATATGTATGACAAAATCACACAAAGCCACCCATTTTTAGGTAGATAGTTGTGAAAAAAGTCACACCTTATTTGTTTCAAATATATTCATTTTTTCTTACAAATAATCAAAAGGACTTTTTATTTGTTGCCCTCTTTTGGAATTTACAGGAGTATAAATAGCACTACTATTTTTCGAGAATCAAAAAAGGAGTTCCTAACTTAAAATTATAAGCTCTGAACTCAAAATTAATAGTTCTGAACTCAAAAAAAGAAGTTCTGAACCTAAAACAAGAACTGCCAAACATATAAAATGAAGTTCAGAACTTGAAAGAAGCACTTCGGAACTTAAAAGTAGTAGTTCTGAACTCAAAATAAGAACCTCCGAACTCAAAAACACAGGATCAACAAAACAAATCTAATGAGATTAGGTTCAATTTCTTTTGTTATTTATAAAGGAACCCGTTCATATGTTAACCCATTCCTAATAATTCTTTCTTTTTAAAAATCCAAACATGATTTTCTTTTTCAAAATAATATTTATGATGAACCATACTTATTCCTATTCTTTTTTTTACTTCAATACTCGATTTGTTTCCTTGAATTTTTAAATTAAAAAAATTTACAAATAAAACATTATTGTCATAATTATTAACTTTAACGAGTTTTGTAGTGTAATTAGTTTTAAAATTAACTAAATCACTTTCTTGTAATTTAAACTTAAAAGACTTTAATTGATTCTTTTTTTGATTAATATAATTAAAGTTCTCATCATTCTCAATAAAAACAGAGTCTAACAAACCAATGGTTATTTTTTCTACTTTAAAATCCTTGAATTCTTCGGAAGGAGGAATTAAACTAGTATCAAAACTTTCAACTGAATCAATTAGGCTATTAATATTTTGGGTGATAAATACTCTCTGACTATTAATATTTAATCCATTTTTATTATTCGTTTTTACCTCATTTTTACAACTGGAAATAATAAAAAGGAGTGTTATTATTGTTATTTTATATTTACCATCCATTTTTTACTGCATTTTTAGTTGCTCCCGATCGTTCAGTTTTATCACAATCGTTAGCGCGATTTTGTAAATATTGCCCTCAATCTACTTCAAAACAAATCTAATGAAATTACGTTCAACTTTTTTTTGTTATTTATAAAGGAACACTTTTTTAATTTTTGACACTTGTTTACTAAGTACGTAGTTATAGAAGTATTGCTTTTTTTATAAATTTCTGAGCGAACTGCTGCAATTTTTTTGCTCCTTTTTTGTTTATTAAATCGTTACTGGATTGAATCAATTATATTTGTAACGTATTTAAAGAAAACAGCAAACCAATGAAGCTACTTCCCACTCTATTCAAAAGAAAAATATTTTTTAGTGTTTTGCTATTTTTGCCTTTTTTAAGTGCTTTTGCACAAGAAGAAATACAAACCAAACCCGAAATACAAGAAATAAAAATAGATTCTTTGTATCGAGAAGATCAGTTTTATTTTGGGTTTACCTACAATACTTTACAGCAAAAACCAAAAGGCTTATCGCAACAAAAATTCTCCATAGGAATTTCGGGCGGTTTTTTAAGAGATATGCCCATTAATAAAAATAGAACCAAAGCTTTTGCCACAGGTTTGGGTGTGAGCTACAACAATTACAATCAAAATTTAGGAATTACTGGAACAGCTCAAGATGCTAGTTATGCCGTTTTGGGTTCGCAATCTAATTTTGATAAAAATAAATTTACGCAGTTGTTAATTGATGTTCCTGTTGAGTTTAGATGGCGAACATCAACGTTTCAGAGTTATAAATTTTGGCGAATTTATGGCGGAATGAAATTCAGTTATTTGGCCTATAGCAAATCGGTTCTTAAAGATAACGAAGGCAAAATGGTCATTACTAATAATGCCGATTTTAATAAATTACTGTATGGCTTGTATCTTTCAGCAGGTTATAATACTTTGAATATCTATGCCTATTATGGTTTGAATCCCATTTTTAAATCGGCTGAAATTGATGGTCAAAAAGTAAAAATGAAGGCCTTAAATGTTGGGTTGATTTTCTATATTTTATAACCAAACAAATAATAAAAGTATTTGCGGAATACTACCTAAAAGTACTCCAATAATCAATTCTTTAGGCGTGTGTGCTTTCATGATTAATCGTGAAGAAGCTACAAGACCATTCATCAAAACTAAAAAAACGATTAAAGCAATGTTTTGGGTGTGATGGTGTAAACTCAATCCAAATACAAAAAAAGTCAAAGCGCTCATTCCTGTCATGTGTAAACTTGCTTTTTTGTTGGCAAACAAAAGAAGCAACGCAATAATGGTACTGAATAAAGCACCTAATAAAAAGAAATGAAGTTCGGGATAACGTTCCAGAGTAATGCTTTTTCGAACCAAAAGAATAAGTAGAAAACATTGCATGACCAAAGGAATTTTTCTTTCGGATAATTCGGGAACCATCATAGAACTGATTCTTCCAGTTCGTTTAAGCAGGAAAAAAAAGAGAATTGGAATAACGAATGTGATGAGGCCAACTTGTAGTAAAACCAAATATTTTTCTTTATTTAGAAAATAAGAATGATTTGAAAAGAGGTAAAAAAGTGTCGCGTATATTGGGATGAATACGGGATGGAATATATAAGAGAAAAGGGGAAATATCTTTTTTGGCATTGTAAAATAGCTTAGTCTCACAAATATAAGGAATCTAATAAAAAGTCTTTTCTAAATAAGAATTGAATTCTGTTTTGCTTGCTATTTTTAACGCTTTCCAAGGCTTCAATTTCAAAAGAAGTCTTACTTTTGATGGTGTATAGTTTTAAGTCTATTTCAAATCCATGAGTATAACAATTAAAAATAGTATTTCAATCCTAGATGCAAAATGGGTTGGAATCCATCCCGAAGCCACAATCGAAACGATTTCAATTGATAGCCGTTCGTTGCAAAATAGTGAGCAAACACTGTTCTTTGCATTAGTTGGTCCCAACAATGATGCGCATCATTATATCAAGGATTTAATTGCTACAGGAGTTCAAAACTTTGTTGTGACTGATATTCCCGAAGATTGCAACGACAAAGCTAATTTTTTAGTGGTCGAAAATACACTTGTAGCACTTCAAAAATTTGCGGCTTATTATCGCAGTCTTTTTCATTTTCCAATTATTGGTTTAACGGGAAGCAACGGGAAAACCATTGTAAAAGAATGGCTTAATTTTCTTTTAAGCCCCGATTTTATGGTGATTAGAAGTCCTAAAAGTTACAATTCGCAAGTAGGAGTTCCTTTGTCGGTAATTGCCATTAATGAAAAACACAATTTAGGAATTTTTGAAGCGGGAATTTCTACCGTGAACGAAATGGATAAATTAGAGCAAATTATCAAACCTACTATTGGAGTTTTGACTAATATTGGTTCTTCTCATGATGAAGGTTTTGCTAATTTGGAGGAAAAAATCCAACAAAAAATGCAGTTGTTTAAAGATGCTGCCATTTTAATTTTTCAAAAAAATGATCTTGTTGAAAAATATATAAGTGCAAAAACCACGCAATTTTCTTGGAGCTTTAAAGACGAAAATGCCGATATTTTTATTGCTAAAAAAGAAATTGTAAATCAAGAAACAACTTTGTTTTATCAGTATAAAGGCAATTTGTATGAACTAAAAATCCCTTTTGTAGATAAAGCTTCTATAGAAAATGCCATTTCTTGTTTGAGTGTAATGTTGTATTTCGATTATGAAAGTGACACAATTCAATCACGAATGGAAATGCTTTTTCCTGTCCAAATGCGTTTGGAAGTAAAAAATGGAATTAACAATTGCAGTATAATTGATGATAGTTACAGTTCGGATTTTCAATCTTTGAAGATTGCTTTAGATGTTTTGGAAAGTCAAAATCAATTTGATAAAAAAACGGTAATTCTTTCAGATATTTTTCAGAGTGGTTATTCAAACGAACAATTGTATGCTAAGGTGGCACAGTTAATTGTTTCGAATAAAATCAATCGTGTTATCGGGATTGGAGCAACCATTTCGGAGTTTAAAGATCAATTTTCGAATTGTATTACATTTAAAAATACAGCCGATTTTATTGCCAATTTTGATAAATTGGATTTCTCCAATGAAAGTATTTTGATAAAAGGAGCGCGTTCGTTTCAGTTTGAAGAAATCGTGGCTTTATTAGAAGAGAAAACCCATGAAACCGTTCTGGAAATTAACCTGAATGCCATAAGTTATAACTTGAATTTCTTTAAATCAAAGTTGAAACCAAAAGTCAAAATAATGGTCATGGTAAAAGCTTTTGGTTATGGAAATGGCGGACTCGAAATTGCCAAATTGCTAGAGCATCATAAAGTAGATTATTTAGGTGTGGCTTTTGCCGATGAAGGAATTTCTCTAAAAAACGGCGGAATCCAATTGCCTATTATGGTTTTGAATCCCGAAAGCACCAGTTTTTCGGCCATTATTCAACATGGTTTGGAACCCGAAATTTATAGTTTGAAAGGTTTACATTCTTTTTTGAAAATTGCAAAACAAAAAAATCTGCAACATTTTCCTATTCATATTAAAGTGGATACCGGAATGCACCGTTTGGGTTTTGAAGAAAATACCGTCGATGAGTTGATCGCAACTTTAAAAGGAAATTCAGCAGTTAAAGTTCAGAGTATTTTGTCGCACATGGCTACGAGTGATGATTCCAAACATTATGATTTTGCGCTTTCGCAAATTCGATTGTTTGATAAATTATCAACTAAAATAATGACTGAATTGCAAATTAATCCCATTCGTCATATTTTAAATACTTCGGGAATTAGTAATTTTTCAGAAGCACAATTTGATATGGTTCGTTTAGGAATTGGACTTTACGGAGTTTCTAATGATGAAAACGAGCAAAAACATTTGGAAAATGTAGGGACATTAAAATCAATTATTTCTCAAGTTAGAACTATTCCAGCAGGAGATAGCGTAGGTTATGGAAGACGGTTTATGGCTGAGAAAACTACAAAAGTGGCTACCATTCCTATTGGTTATGCTGATGGAATTTCGAGAGCTTGGGGTAATGGAGTAGGTTTTGTTAGTATTAAAGACCAAAAAGCATCTATTTTAGGAAGCGTTTGTATGGATATGTTGATGGTAGATGTCAGCGAAATTGATTGTGCTGAAGGAGATGATGTGATTATTTTTGGCGAAAGCCCAACAGTTTCCTACATCGCTCAAAAATTAAATACCATTCCTTATGAAATATTAACGAGTATTTCTCAGCGAGTTAAGCGCGTATTTTATCGCTAGCGTATTTTTTTTAATATTGAAATGCATTTTTTGTTAAAAAATATGTTAATTTAGATTTTCAAATCAAGTTCAATTTTTAAAACAAAGATACCTATGGGATTTTTTAGTGATTTTAAAGCCTTTTTAATGAAAGGTGAAATAGTAACTTTGGCAACAGCCGTAATTGTTGGTGGAGCTTTTGGTAAGATAGTAACCTCTTTTACTAATGATGTTTTAATGCCTCCAATAGGTATATTATTAGGAAAAGTAGATTTCAAAAATCTAAAATTGGTATTACAGGAAGGAGTGCCAGCCGTTGTTGAAAATGGAACGGAAACAGTACCAGGAATTGCCGAAGTTTCAATTAATTATGGCGCTTTTATTCAAACGGTTTTTGATTTTGTAATTATTGGCTTTTGTATTTTTATGGTGCTGAAAGCTTATGAAAAGACAAAAAAGAAAGAAGTTGCTGCAGCTCCTGCTCCACCAGCCGGACCTACTCAGGAAGAATTGTTAATTCAGATTAGAGATTTATTGAAAGAAAAAAGATAAATACCGCTTCACTATATGTTCAACTAAACCATTCGGAAACGAATGGTTTTTCTTTTTTGTTATATTTATAACTTTTTGTTACTTTTTGTGAACGTGCTTGTTTTCGTTTGAATATTAATTACTTTTGCAGTTCAAATTTAATATTCAATAATAAAGATATACTATGAAAATAGCAGTTGTAGGTGCAACCGGAATGGTTGGAGAAGTAATGTTGCAAGTATTAGCAGAAAGAAATTTTGTAACTGCTAACGACGAATTAATCCTTGTAGCTTCTGAGCGTTCTGTTGGGAAAGAAATGGAATTTCAAGGGAAAACATATAAAGTAGTAGGATTAGCTACTGCTGTGGATATGAAACCAGAAATTGCTTTATTCTCTGCTGGTGGAGATACTTCATTAGAGTGGGCACCAAAATTTGCTGCAGTAGGAACTACAGTTGTGGATAACTCTTCTGCTTGGAGAATGGATCCAACTAAAAAATTAATTGTACCAGAAATTAATGCTGACCAATTAACTAAAGAAGATAAAATCATTGCTAACCCAAACTGTTCTACAATCCAAATGGTTTTGGCTTTAGCGCCTTTGCATAAAAAATACAATGTAAAAAGAGTTATTGTTTCTACTTACCAATCTATCACTGGAACTGGTGTGAAAGCAGTAAAACAATTAGAAAACGAATACGCTGGAATTGACGGAGATATGGCTTACAAATACCAAATTCACCGCAATGCAATTCCTCAATGTGATGTTTTTGAAGAAAATGGATACACTAAAGAAGAGATGAAATTAGTTCGTGAAACTAAAAAAATCTTAAGCGATAATACAATTGCCGTTACAGCTACTGCTGTTCGTGTGCCAATTGTAGGTGGCCATTCTGAGGCAATCAACGTAGAATTCTCAAATGATTTTGATGTAAACGAAGTAAGAAGCATTCTTGAAAATACGGATGGTGTTACGGTTCAAGACAACTTAAAAGAATTTGAATACCCAATGCCTCTTTTTGCTCAAGGTAAAAATGATGTATTTGTAGGTAGAATTAGAAGAGACGAGTCTCAAGCAAACACTTTAAACATGTGGGTTGTTGCTGATAACTTAAGAAAAGGTGCTGCAACTAACACAATTCAAATTGCTGAATATTTAGTTGCGAACAAATTAGTTTAATACTAAATCATCATAAATAAAAAAGCTTCTCAATTTTTTTGAGAAGCTTTTCTGTTTATAATTTTATTTTTACAATTTTATTATCTCTGATAATTACAAGTTCGCTCTTGCGTTCTTTTTTGAAATCAATCATTTTTTCATAAGCTTTTTCAAGCCCTTTTAATATTTTATTTCTACGTTCTATTTTAGCTTCAGATGTCATAAGTAATTTTTTAATTCGTTAAATTTTTGTTCATCAAGAATTTTCAATTCATCACTGCTTGATTTGTCAGCTATTAATTTATGTTTACCTTCTGAATTATCAAAGATAAGGACTTGATCTGTAATAGGAATGTAAATTTCGAATAAGTTTTTAATGCCTTTAATATATCTTCGTTCAATAACATCTCCAGGAATGTTATGACCTCCTTCCATTACTCTTGTTTTGACTCTTTCTTTAGCTAATTCAACATTTTTAAGCCAAAAGAAAAGTAAAGTTATATTGTAATTTTTGTTTTTAGCTTCAAGGACTTTATGTTTGTAACTTCTAGTTGAGAGTGTAGTTTCAAAAGCAAAACTTTCATTTTGTTGAAGAAGTTCGTTAATTCGATGAAGCATTATTCTTCCAGCTTCAAACGAAACTTTTTCGGGCTGAAAAGGAGAAAGACCTTTAGCAATTTCATCAGCATTTACAAATTCTTTGCAATCTAAAATTTCAGGTAGAATTGTAAATGAAGCTGTGGTTTTTCCAGCTCCGTTGCATCCTGCTATTACATATAGATTTCTTTCTTCCATAGAGGTAAATATAGCTAATTTTAATCGATATTTCTTTTCTTAAAAACAGCAGCTTTTCTTTTTTATGTTTTCTTACCTTTGCAGCCAATGAAAAGAAAACAGTTCATATTAAGTTTTACTATAGCAGCAGTATTGTTCTCGATACTGTTTCAGTCTTTTCATAGTTATGAGCATTTAGAAGAACAACTTTCGCATAAATTCTGTCAGCACGACCATAGGCATAATAAAGTTGAGCTTACTCACGAGCACAAAATAATTGATCATTGTGCTATTTGCCAATTTGCATTTGGGAGTTGTTTGTACCCAAAACTTTTAAGTTATCACTTCTTTTCTGATTTCAGGTCAATTCCCTTTTTTAGTAAAGAACAAAAAGAAATTATTTCCTTCTCGGGCTGCATGTATGCCCATCGAGGTCCTCCTGTAGGTATTGTTTAATACCGTTTAAGCTATCAAATAAAATCGCAAACTTGTCATTCCGACGAAGGAGGAATCACAGTGAGCTATTTCATTTGATGAGATTCCTCCTTCGTCGGAATGATAAACTAACTGTTGAAGTTTGGTTTTGGAATTTCTTACTGTAGACTCTAAGTTTAAATGGTTTAGTTCAGTTTTTTACCATTAAGGTAAGTGGGTCTATTTTAATTTCACTTTCTCTTGTTTTCAATCAAACTTTAGAAAATAAACAATACAATCATTTTCAATGAAAAAATATATAATTGCCCTATTCTTGGGCTTATCTGCTATGTTACAAGCCCAAAATTCCGTTTCAGGAACAGTAACCGATGCTTCTAAGCAAGCTATAATTGGTGCCTCAGTTTATATTCCAGAATTGCATAAAGGAACAACGACAGATGCTAATGGAAAATACAGTTTTAAGAACCTACCTAATGGAAATTTGAAACTTAGTTTTGAATATGTAGGTTACACTACTCAGAACCAAGAAATTTCTAAATTACAAAAAGAAAACACCTTAAATGTACAATTAGAAACCTCGACTTTTCAAATGGATGAGGTAATTGTTTCTACTGCTTTTAACAAAATACAATCGCAAAATGTGATGAAAGTCGAGCATGCAACGATGCGAGATTTGGAGAAAAAAGGAACTTCAACACTTATTGAAGGTTTAGCGACTATTCCTGGAGTTTCTCAGGTTTCTACAGGAACTTCCATTGGGAAACCGGTCATTCGAGGATTGAGTGGCAATCGGGTTTTGGTGTATTCGCAAGGGGTTAGAGTCGAAAATCAACAGTTTGGTGATGAGCATGGTTTAGGATTAAACAGTGCTGGAGTAGAAAGTGTTGAGGTGATTAAAGGACCAGCGTCTTTATTGTATGGTTCGGATGCCATTGGTGGTGTTTTGTATTTCAATCCAGAAAAATTTGCAGCAGCCCATACTTTGAAAGCCGATTTTAGTCAAAAGTTATTCTCGAATACTTTAGGAAGTAATTCTAGTCTTGGCGTAAAAACATCTACTGAAAATTGGAAATTCTTAGCTCGCGGAAGTTATAATACACATTCGGATTATCAAATTTCAGGTGGTGATAGAGTAACCAATACACGATATAATGAAACCGATTTCAAAACGGGAATTGGCTACAGTAATTCAGCATTTTCTACGGTATTGCGTTATAATTTCAACAAGTTGGATTTAGGAATTCCAGAAGATGGAATTGCAGAGCAATCGAAAAGTAAGAATACAATTTTTCCTCGACAAGGAGTGGATAATCATTTGTTGAGTTTGAACTCGGTTATTTATTTGAAAAATTCAAAACTGGATGTCGATTTAGGTTATATTGCTAATGACAGAAGCGAATTTGAAGATAGCAACGACCCTAGTTTACGAATGAAGTTGAATACCTTTAACTATGATGCCAAATACTATTTGCCAAAAATAGGAAATCTTGAATCTATAGTTGGAATTCAAGGAATGCACCAAACAAATACTAATTTTGCAGAAGAATTTTTAATTCCAGATGCTACAACCAATGATTTTGGTGTTTTTGGAACGGTGAATTACGAGTGGAAAAGCAATGTGATTCAGGGAGGATTGCGTTTTGATAATCGCCAAGTTTCGACAGAAGCTCATGGGATTTCTGGAGAAGAAGGTTCTTTTGAAGCTATTGATAAATCGTTTGATAGTTTTAATGCTTCTTTGGGTTATAAAACCAATTTGGCTGATAATTTAACCATGCGTTTGAATGTAGCTTCTGGATTTAGAGCACCTAATTTGGCTGAATTAAGTTCGAATGGAGTCCACGAAGGAACCAATCGTTACGAAATAGGGAATAGCGATTTAAAAACCGAGCAAAACTTGCAAACCGATGTAAATTTCGAATATAAAAATTCTCATTTTGAGTTTTTTGTTAATGGATTTTACAATCACATCAACAATTATATTTATACCTCGCCTACGGGAGAACAGCTGGAAGACAATGATGTTTTTGCATACATTCAGAATAATGCCAAATTGTACGGAGGCGAAATAGGCTTGCATTTTCACCCACATCCATTGGATTGGTTGCATTATGAAACAAGTTTTGAAACCGTTACTGGGAAGAAACAAAATGGCGATTATTTGCCATTAATTCCAGCCAACAATTGGAATAATACGCTTAGAACCGAGTTTAAAATTAAAAATTGGCTCGAAGATGGTTTTGCTTCTTTGAATGTAAACACCACTTTAAATCAAGATAATGTGAGCGGTTTTGAAACTAGTTCTAACGGTTATACTTTAGTGAATCTAGGTTTTGGAGGTAATGTAAAATGGGGTAAAACGGCGTTTAATGTCAATTTGAACGGAAATAATTTATTCGACAAAAAATACATTGCTCACTTGTCAAGATTAAAAACAGACGGAATTCCTAATATTGGAAGAAATGTTGTTCTGGGAGTGAACTTTAATTTATAAGATCTTTTAACCGCAAACTTCTCAAAGCTTTGTTTCCCTAGTGCCTACTTTGTGCACTTTGTGGTTAAATATTTAAAATCCATTAAGGAATTGAAAGTTTTTAAATAAGCTCTTAATTTCTTAATGGTTTTTTATTTTTGAAATTTTAAAATCTACAAATCTGCGGGATTTTTATCCGTATTTTTGTGTAAACTAATAGTTAGAATATTATGCGAAAAACAATTATTATAACAACAATTATTACTACTGCAATGACTTCATTTGCCCAAAAATCGAAATCTATTTCCTATCCTGAAACCAGAAAAGACCAAACGGTTGATGAGTATTTTGGAACTAAAGTAAATGATCCGTATCGTTGGTTGGAAGACGATCGTTCGGCTGAAACTGCTGCTTGGGTAGTTGCGCAAAATAAAGTAACCAATGCTTATTTAGACCAAATTCCGTTTCGAAATCAACTCAAAGAAAGACTAGAGAAATTATGGAATTATGAAAAAATAGGAGCGCCATTTATAGAAGGTGATTTTAGCTATTATTTTAAGAATAATGGTTTGCAAAATCAATCCGTTTTGTATCGAAAAGATGCCGAAGGAAAAGAAACTATTTTTCTGGATCCGAATACTTTTTCTAAGGATGGAACGACTTCGTTGGGCGAATTTGCTTTTTCAAAAGACGGTTCTAAAGTAGCTTATTCTATTTCCGAAGGCGGTAGCGATTGGCGAAAAGTCATCATTATGGATGCTTTGAGGATGAAAGTTTTGGAAGATACATTGGTTGATGTAAAATTTAGTGGATTGTCTTGGTTAGGGAATACAGGCTTTTATTATTCGAGTTACGAAAAGCCCAAAGGCAGTGAATTATCGGCTAAAACGGACCAACATAAATTGTATTTTCATAAATTAGGAACGGCTCAAAAGGAAGATCAAGTTGTCTTTGGCGAAAGCCAAAAACGCCGCTATGTAGGTGGAAGCGTTACCGAAGACGATCGCTATTTAGTCATTACAGCCGCAACTTCTACTTATGGGAATGAATTGTACATTAAAGATTTGTCTCAACCGAACAGTCCAATAGTGACTATCGTGGCTGATTTCAATAGCGATAATACTGTTATTGATGCCGATGGAAATACATTGTTTATTGTGACTGATAGAAATGCGCCTAATAAACGAATTGTAACAGTAGATGTAAATAATCCAAAACCCGAAAATTGGAAAGATTTAATTCCTGAAACAAAGCAGGTTTTGGAACCTAGTACTTGCAGCGGATTTATTTTTGCTCATTATATGAAAGATGCTGTTTCGGTAGTGAAACAATATGATTATTCTGGAAAATTAGTGCGAGAAATTCAGCTTCCGGGATTGGGCTCGGCTGATGGTTTTAGCGGAAAGAAAAAAGATAAAACGGTGTATTATACGTTTACCAATTATATTACGCCAGGAACTATTATTGCTTTAGAACCTAAAGTAGGGGAATCAGTAGTTTATCAAAAATCGAAAGCTGAATTTAAGTCGGAGGACTACGAATCGAATCAGGTTTTTTATACTTCTAAAGATGGAACTCGAATTCCGATGCTAATTACACATAAAAAAGGATTGAAATTAGATGGGAAGAATCCAACTATTTTATACGGTTACGGAGGATTTAATATCAGTTTGACGCCGAGTTTTAGTATTTCTAATGCAGTTTGGATGGAAAACGGAGGGATTTTAGCCATTCCAAATTTACGTGGTGGTGGCGAATATGGGAAAGAATGGCATGATGCAGGAACCAAGTTGCAAAAGCAAAATGTCTTTGACGATTTCATTGCTGCAGCTGAATATCTAATTGCTGAAAAATATACTTCTTCTCCGTTTTTAGCCCTTCGCGGAGGTTCTAATGGTGGTCTGTTAGTTGGTGCAGTAATGACACAGCGTCCTGATTTGGCCAAAGTAGCTTTGCCAGCCGTTGGTGTTATGGATATGTTGCGTTATCATACTTTTACCGCAGGAGCAGGTTGGGCTTACGATTACGGAACGGCGCAAGACAGCGCAGCAATGTTTGATTATCTTAAAGGCTATTCTCCAGTACACAATGTAAAAAAAGGAGTTGAATATCCGGCTACGATGGTTACTACGGGAGATCATGACGATAGAGTAGTACCAGCGCACAGTTTTAAATTTGCTGCCGAATTACAATCCAAACAATCAGGCAAAAATCCTGTTTTAATTCGTATCGATGTTAAGGCTGGTCATGGTGCTGGAAAATCAGTTGCGGCAACCATACAGGAAAATGTCGATATTCAGGCTTTTACGTTGTTTAATATGGGAATTACGCAATTGCCTAAAGAATAATTTGGAGTAGGACGAATATTTTTAGCATAAAAAAGAATCATAATTTTTTATTAATACATTCGGTTTTTGATTTTCGGTTGGTTAACTTAGAGAAATAATTATAAATGTAAACCGATATGAAAATACAATTTAACACCGACAAAAATGTAGAAGGTCACGAAAGAGCAGAAGCTTATTTTTCAAGTGAATTAGAAACAGCCTTAGCGCGTTTTGAAGAAAAAATCACTCGAATTGAAGTGCATGTAGGAGATGAGAATAGTACGAAATTCGGATTGAATGACAAGCGTTGTTTAATTGAAGTGCGTCCTGCAAAACTACAGCCTATTGTAGTTACTGAACATGCTGATACGGTTGAAAAAGCTTTTAGAGGAGCATTGGATAAAATCAAAAAAACCTTAACGACTACTTTCGAAAAACAAAAAGTACATTAAATAAATCCCTTTGGGAGTATCTATATAAAAAGACAGTTACTAATAAACGGTAACTGTTTTTTTTTATGGTAAAAATTTCTAGTTGGATTTAATTATTGTTCGAATAAGAGAGCAGCAAGTGTTTCGTCTCTTTTGTAAATATCATTGTAAAAATGAATCGTTCCATTATTGTCAACCCAAGCGGTGAAATAACCAATATATACTGGGATTTTATTTTTTAACGTGTACCAAGTTTCCTTGCCGCTATTCATGGCTTCGTCAATTTTTTCGGGAGTCCATTCGGGTTGGTCTTTTAAAATTTCGATGGCTAGTTCTTTTGGATTTGCCACACGAATACAACCATGACTAAACGCTCTGGTTTCTCTTTCAAAAAGACTTTTAGAAGGCGTATCATGCAAATAAATATCATTAGAATTAGGGAATAAAAACTTGATTAATCCCAGAGAATTTTTTGGTCCTGGTTTCTGTCTGATGTTGTTGCCGTTCCATTCCATATTGTGTTCGTCTAAATAATTAGGATTTTTGGCTATGCCTGGAAGAATTTCGTTTTTCTTAATACTTGTAGGTACATTCCAATACGGACTAAAAACAATGTATTTCATAGGCGCACTAAAAATCACGGTTTTGTTCATTGTTTTACCCACCACAACTTTAGATCTTAAAACGACTTCTTGATTTTTAAAATAGGACAATTGAAACGAAGGAATGTTAATAGCAATCAATTCTTTCGATTTTGGAATATCACTAGAAACCCAACGACAGCGTTCCATGTTAATCATGATGGTTTTAATACGTTCGCTAATGGGAATGTTTAAATCTTGGATTAATGATTTTGTAATTGTACTACTAGAAAGCATTCCTCTTCTCAGTTTGTAGTTTGCAATTCCTTTGGATAATTCTTTGTCATAAATAGCACTTTTAGTATTGACTTTTAGGTCTTCACTCAGGTACAAGCGTTCTCTGATTTGTGCAATGGTTGTTGTGCTATCACCAATTTTATATGAGCTAAAGGCGCTGTCTGTAGTAATTGTATTCCATCCTCCGTTTTTTTCTGTTTTACGGTATTTTTGAAGTGCTTTTTTGAGCAGGAAATATTGGCTAAAAAGATTTTTTTCGTCTTTGTTTATTAAGGAAGGATTGCTTAAAAGGGAATCCAAATAACTAATGTAAGATTGTTTTTTTCTAGGAATATACCATTCAATTTCTGGCGACTTATCGGTATCCAATCCATGATATACTTTTGTGGCATAGAAAAAATACAACGATGAATTTAAGAGCTCTGCTTCAATATTTGGTTTCTGTTTTTTATCTGGATTGTTATGGATTTCTTCTAGTTTTTCTTTGTGAGGAACATTAATTTGGACGCCTTCATCCTCTAAATTGTTTATTCGGTCATATAGTAGATTAGCAAATTCGTTAATGCCATTTTTGTCAAACCAAACATAATGGTATTGGTGTTTTTGATATAATTTTTTTACGTCGGCTTGGTATTTTTTTAATAATGGATGTGTTTCGAAAAATGAATCAACAGCAGTACTGTCAAACGTAGTTTTATATTCTTCAATTACTGTTGTAGGTTGAGGAATTTGTTTTTCTTCTTTTTTGTTTTTACAGGACAACACTGCGCATATTGTGAACAGACTAATAATTGAAAAAGCGTAAAATGATTTCTTCATGCAATAACTATTTTTAGATTTAATGATATGGGGCAAAACAAAATAAGGGGTGTTTGCTTATTGAAAATTTACAACTTTTTTTTCATGTTTTAGAATTTGAAGTCGTTTTTGTTTAGTTTTTAGAATAATGAAAAATAGTTTTCTCACTGAAAAGAGAATATTTCACCATAATCGATAATTTTTTTTTAAAAATTAGACTTTCGAGTATTAAATTAATATTATTTGGTAAGTACTTCCTTATTTGGTAACGTTATAGAGCTTAAAACGTAAATTATTTTTAAATTTGCCCCCAAATTTTAATGGGTTAAAGTAATAAAATATGAAAATAGAGAAACGTTGGATCATTTCTTTTGTTGTTATAAGTATTGTTTGTATTTCAGGGCTTTTTTGGAAAGTTCCTTTAGAACCTAAAACTGTTCTTTCTCAATTTGGAACCGTAGATCAAATTGTACCAGCCGATGTAGCTTGGATGCTTACTTCTTGTTGTTTGGTGTTGATTATGACTCCGGGTTTGGCTTTCTTCTATGGAGGAATGGTGGGTAAGAAAAATGTAATTTCTACCATGTTACAAAGTTTTATCTGTATGGGAGTAGTTACTTTGATATGGGTTGTGGTTGGTTTTAGTTTGGCTTTTGGTGAGCCTCTTGGAATTCATATAGGAGATGGTTTTTATAGTTTTGTGGGTAATCCAGCTACTTTTACTTTTATGGATTATGTGGGTGTTTTGCCTCATAAAGAAATTGCAAAAACAGTTCCTTTTATGCTTTTTGCTTTGTTTCAAATGAAGTTTGCTGTTATTGCTCCTGCTATTATTACAGGATCCTTTGCGGAGCGCGTTCGATTTATTTCGTATTTACTTTTTATATGCTTGTTCAGTATTTTTATCTATTCTCCATTGTGTCATGCAGTTTGGTATCCAACAGGGATTTTAGGTTCTTTCTTTGGTGTTAAGGATTTTGCTGGTGGAACAGTAGTACACATGAGTGCCGGATTTGCAGCTTTGGCAGGTGTTATTGTTTTAGGGAAAAGAAAAAATAGTAGCCATGTACCAACAAATATTCCGTTTGTTTTATTAGGAACTGGAATGTTGTGGTTTGGGTGGATTGGTTTTAATGCTGGTTCTTCAATGGAAGCTAATGGTGTTGCAGCTATGGCTTTTGGAACAACGACTACAGCTTCGGCAGCAGCAATGCTTACTTGGATCTTTTTTGATAGAATCAATGGTAGAAAAGTTTCGGCACTAGGAGCTTGTATTGGCGCAGTTGTCGGATTAGTATCTGTTACGCCTGCTGCGGGTTATATTTCGGTTCCAGAAAGTATGTTTTTTGGATTTGTTGCGGCTTTAGTTTCTAATATGGTGGTGTATTCTAAATATTTAAAAGGTATTGATGATACCTTAGATGTTTTTGCTTGTCATGGTGTAGGTGGAATTATGGGAATGATTTTGACCGCTATTTTTGCTCATGGAGAAGATGCTAGTTTGTTGCATGGTGGTTGGGGAGTTTTTGGACATCACATGGCGGCATTGTTATTAGTATCTATTTATACTTTTTTTGGGGCCTATATTTTATTTAAAATTACGAATAGAATTATTCCGATGCGTGTTTCAGAAGAATCAGAAATCATGGGATTGGATTTGTCACAACATGATGAAACACTTTTTCCTATTGAATGTGCCGATTAAGTTATTTTATTTTCTAAAAGCCTGCTCAAGGTCTTATATATTTGCTTAATTTTGCGCAAATATTTTAAAAACAGTGGGAAGTAAAAATAAATTAAAGCGATTCAAGGAGAACGAAACATTCAATAACGTTTTTCAACCAACAAGAGAAGAAGTAGTAGGAAATTTGTTTCCGTTGAGAGGGAAATGGAATGCTGATTTCTTTAAAAATGACAATCCTTTAGTATTGGAATTAGGTTGTGGTAAAGGTGAGTATTCCGTTGGCTTAGCCGAAAGATATCCAAATAAAAATTTTGTTGGAATTGATATTAAAGGTGCTCGTTTTTGGCGTGGTGCCAAAACTGCTGTTGAAACCGGTTTGCATAATGTAGCCTTTATTCGTACTCAAATCGAATTGATTAATCATATTTTTGCCGAAAACGAAGTAGATGAAATTTGGATTACTTTTCCAGATCCTCAAATAAAATACAAGCGTACTAAACATAGAATGACTAATTCAGAGTTTTTACAATTGTATAAAAAAATTCTCAAAAAAGAAGGTGTAGTGAATCTTAAAACTGATAGCGAATTCATGCACGGTTATACTTTAGGATTGCTTCATGGTGAAGGACACGAGGTTTTATATGCCAACCATAATGTTTATGTAAATGAAGGAAGTCCAGAGGAAGTGACTGCTTTTCAAACTTTTTACGAAAAACAATATTTAGAAATTAATAAAGCAATTACCTATATTCGTTTTAAAATTAAAGATTAATTGTATTAATTTTAAAATGATTTTTCGAGTATCTCTATAAAAAGGCTTATGAATTTAATTATATCCTTGTTTTCTGGTTTTATTTCTGCTTTTATAGGGATTACTCCTCCTGGTTTGTTGAATATGACGGCTGCTAAGGTGGGTTTGAAAGAAGGAAGGCGCAATGCTTTCTGGTTTGTTTCGGGCGCAGTGCTTGTTATTTTTTTTCAAGTATATCTGGCAGTTTTATTTGCTCGAATAATTAATGCAAGACCTGATATTATTTTATTATTGCGTGAAGTAGGATTTGGGATTTTTGGCACGCTAACCATTTATTTTTTATGGATAGCCAAGCAGCCTAAAATGAAACAACCCAAAATGAAACAACACAGTAAAAAGAAACGTTTCTTTTTAGGAATGTTGTTATCGGCGCTGAATTTTTTCCCTATTCCCTACTATGTTTTTGTGAGTATTTCATTGTCTTCTTATACTGTTTTCTCTTTTGATATTACTTCGATTTTTATTTTTGTAAGTGGAGCTGTTTTAGGTTCTATTTTGGTATTCTACTTTTATATTGCTTTTTTTCAAAAAATTGAAAAAAAAGCCGACTATCTTCTTAGAAATATGAATGTTATTATTGGTAGCATTACTGGTGTTATTTCTGTTATTACTCTAATCAATATTTTGGAACATTACTTAAGCTAATTTTTTAAAATTGTATTTTATTAGTTGTTGTAAAACAGTATTTTATGTTTTAAACAATGTTAATTTTTGTTAGATATCGTAGTTTTTATGTTGTCTGTCGGATATTTTTTTAGGGTTCATAAGAAAGTTGGATAATTGCATATCTTTATTTTTTTATCAAAAAAAAATCTAATCGATTATGTTTGTAAGTGTTGTCTTTTTTATAACAGCTTTGTTGGGATTTTTGACCATTTCTGTTTTGACTACTCAGTACAAATCAAATAGAAAAGTTAATATTTATCTTTTAGTTATATTCTTTTTTATTTCTTGTCGTTTTTTTTTAAGCGGTATTAATACTTTGATTCGTTTCTCAATAAATGAGCATCTTGTGGTAATTTTTCATTCCTTTGTTTCTGCTATTTTTGCCTGTATTTATCTGTATTTTAAATGTTTAGTTTCTAATAGAAAGAATGTAGTTGTAGAGGATTTGTACTATTTTATAATTCCGGTTTTATTTGGTTTTACAAATTTGTTTATTCGTAAATTTGTCCCTTTTTTGCATTTTTATGTTTATTTCTTATTTTTAGGAGTTATCTTTTTTTATTTTTTTCTTAGTTATGTTGAATTAAAAAACAAAGTATGGTTCAGGCAGTCTAGTGTTTTATTTGTTGATAATCAAAAAATGCTTATCCGAAATTGGACATTGTTTTTCTTTTCTATTTGTGTGCTCTGGATAATACGTTTGTTAAGTACACTTTTCTTAGATATTTATGTCGCGGGTTATTCGGATGGTGGAGGTTATTTATGGGTTTCAGCAATTTTAAGTTGTATTTTGTTTTTTAGAGTTTTAATTATTCCAGAGGCAATGTATGTGAATCCTGTGTTGGGCAACAAAGTGATGGCTAAGGAATATTTCGAATTGGTTTTTGAAGATTTTTGGATTCTTTCTAATGATATTTCAGTAAATAATAATCAAGATTTAAAGTTGAAGGAAAGAGTAGAAAACAACTTGAGGACATATGTTCATGAAATTGAAAGGATGGCCTTGGAGCATTTTTGTTTTAGAAATACATCCGTTTCCATGAGAGATTTTGCTATCAGCTTAGGGATGCCTAAAAGTCATTTGATTTATTTTTTTAAATACCATTCGAATGTTAATTTTATAGAATTTAAAAGAACCGTTCGTGTTTATGATACAATTAGTTTAATAGAAGAAGGGTATTTGAAATCTAATACATTAGATTCGTTGTCTAAAAAAACAGGCTTTTCTTCTTATGGTACTTTTTCAAATAGTTTTAAAGAAATTACAGGAGTTGCTCCTCAAGAGTATAATAAAATGATTAAAGAGCTATGATGGATTCAGATAAATCTAATTTTTTCGAAAGAGTTTATGAAGTGGTTAAGCAAATTCCATACGGAAGAGTAACTTCTTATGGTGCAATTGCTAAATTTCTTGGAGCTGCGCGTTCGGCTAGAATGGTGGGTTGGGCCATGAATGCTTCTCATGCTATGGAAGATGTTCCAGCGCATCGAGTGGTGAATAGAAAAGGCTTGCTAACAGGTAAATTTCATTTTGACGGAACAAATTTGATGCAGCAATTATTAGAAAGTGAAGGCATTAAAGTAGTAGATAATCAAATAGTGGATTTTGAAAAATATTTTTGGGATCCGCAAAAGCTATTAGAAAACTAAGACTCTAAAAATCACAGCAAAGGACTTTATAGTTAGAACTAATTCAAGCATTAATAAATACAATTTAAATCCTTTAAATTAAGAACTTAATCTATTATCTTTGCAATCTGAAATCAGTTTAAATAAATGTAATGCTTGGGCTGAAAATAGCAATTGAAAAATAGTATACTTAGTAATGAAATTAGATAGAAAAGAAATTCTTAAAGCTTTAGAAACAATTACTATTGCGGGAGAAGGAAAAAATATGGTAGAAAGCGGAGCTGTTACCAACGTAATCACTTTTGGAGATGAGGTAGTAGTTGATTTGCTTTTGCATACGCCAGCCATGCACATTAAAAAACGTGCCGAAGACGATATTAGAAAAACAATTCAAGAAAAAATTGCTGCTGAAGCTAAAGTTAAGGTTAATATAAAAGTGGAAGCTCCAGAAAAACCAGAAATTAAAGGAAAAGCAATTCCTGGAATTAAAAATATTATTGCTGTAGCTTCTGGAAAAGGAGGAGTAGGTAAATCTACTGTTACGGCAAATTTAGCAGTTACTTTAGCTAAAATGGGATTTAGTGTTGGGGTTTTAGATGCTGATATTTACGGACCATCTATGCCTATCATGTTTGATGTTGAAAAAGAGAAACCTGTTTCGATTCTTGTTGACGGAAAATCAAAAATGAAACCTATTGAAAGTTATGAAGTAAAAATGCTTTCCATAGGATTTTTTACCTCGCCAGATCAGGCAGTTATTTGGAGGGGACCAATGGCTTCTAAAGCATTAAACCAAATGATTTTTGATGCAGATTGGGGAGAACTAGATTTCATGTTAATCGATTTGCCTCCAGGAACAGGAGATATTCACCTTTCTATTATGCAATCGTTACCAGTTACTGGTGCAGTTGTGGTAAGTACACCTCAAGCGGTGGCTTTGGCTGATGCCAAAAAAGGAGTGTCGATGTTCATGTCTGAAGCTATCAATGTTCCTGTACTTGGAATTATTGAGAATATGGCTTATTTTACACCTGAAGAATTGCCTAATAACAAATATTATATCTTTGGACAAGAAGGAGCAAAAAATCTTGCAGAAGATTTAAATGTACCATTTTTAGGAGAAGTTCCAATTGTTCAATCTATTCGTGAAGCAGGAGATTACGGTCGTCCAGCTGCTTTACAAACAGGATCAGTAATAGAAACTGTTTTTGAGAATATAACACGTAAAGTAGTTGAAGAAACGGTTGCTAGAAACGAAAGTTTGCCTGCTACTGAAGCCGTAAAAATCACTACGATGGCTGGTTGTTCAGCAGTAAAAAAATAATTTAATAGAAGAAAATGACAACAGAAGAATTAACAATTGAAGTTGAAAAAGCGCTAGCTGAAATCAGACCGTTTTTAGAGTCGGATGGGGGTAATATTAGCCTTATTTCTATTGAGGATGATAAGCATGTAAAAGTGCGTTTAGAAGGCGCTTGTACTAACTGTAGCGTGAACCAAATGACGCTTAAAGCAGGTGTTGAGACAACTATTAAAAAGTTTGCTCCACAAATAGAAACTGTTGTAAATATCCTGTAAGCTAAGCTTTTGCTTGTCTAAAATGATTATTTGCTAAAACTGTTATATTGTTAAATCAATCAATTCCCGAATAGTAAAAAATGGATGTATTAATAAAAATTAAAGATAGAGAAGGAGTAGTTCATGAATTGCAAGCTCCTACAGATATGGCCATGAATATCATGGAACTTTGTAAAGCTTACGAGTTGCCTGTTGAAGGTACTTGCGGCGGAATGGCCATGTGTGCTTCTTGTCAATGTTATGTTTTAAATGATGTAGTATTACCAGAAATGGGAGATGATGAAGAAGCGATGCTTTCTGAAGCTTTCTACGTGAAATCTAATAGCCGTTTGGGATGCCAAATTCCAATTACAGTTGACTTAGAAGGTCTTGAATTAGAATTGGCTCCTGAGAGTTAATTTCTGCTTAAAAATAATAGTAAAAAGGGCTGTTTTTCAATTAGAAAAACAGCCTCTTTTTAGTTTTTTAATATTGCAACTGCTTTCGGAAATAGTTGTTGTACAAATAATGCGTAAGCGTCTTTTGATGGGTGCAATCCGTCATTGGCTACTAAACTAGTTTTGTTTAAACCTTGACGTGTAATATCGGTTATATTGATAAATAGAATCGAATTCGCTTCACAATAGGATTTAGCAAAAGCATTATAACGATCAATTTCAGTTGAAATAGAAGTAGGATTGCCATAGCTTTGTCCAAAAGGGGTGTAGGCATAATCAGGAATAGAAACCACAATTAGTTTGGTTTTATCTCCTTTGGCTAGACTAATAGCTTTGGCAACTAATTGAGGAAATTCTTTTTCATAAATACTAAAATCTCTCCCTTGATATTGATTATTAACTCCTATTAATAGTGTAACCAAATCGTATTTACTACTTGGATTATTATTATCAATTGCTGAAATTAAATTAGATGTTGTCCAACCAGTTCTAGCAATTATTTCTAAGGAGAAATTATTTTGCAGATTTATATTTTTTAAAGCGCTTTTGAGTTGTTCAGGAAATCGGCAAGTTTCGCATACGCTTTCGCCAATAGTGTAACTATCGCCAAGTGCTAAGTAGTTTATCGTTTCAGCACGAGTTTGAAGTTGTAGTGATGGATCTGTTTCTGTTTTTGGTGGTTTTATCTCAGATTCCATAATTGGGTTTTCGCTGCTGCAGCTTGTAGTTATAGTAAAAACGAAAAACGTAACTATTATTTTAAATGTCGTTCTCATGAGTATGAAATTGAGTTTAATAATAGTTACGTTTTTTTTTAATCTTGGATTGAAATTTATGCCATTTCAACCTTCATCGTGATGATTTCTTCGATAGCATTCCAAAGTTCAATTCTTTTTTCGAGTGCTAAAATAGATACTTCTTCTACTTCTTTCCATTTTTGTTCGTCTTCTTCACAAAGCTCTGAAATCATTTGCATAGCCATTGGTCCGTGTTCGTCGGCATCTAATTCAATATGTCTTTCAAAATAATAAACTAATTTGCTTAAATCAATTTCTGGAAATTGTTCTTGAAAATTTTTCAAAATAGCATGAAACATACTTGGTATTAAATCTTCTCTACCAAAGGTAAAAGCAGCAGCTATTTCATGCGGTTTTCCTTCTTCAATCACTCGGAAAGTAAAATCGAGGAAAGCTTTGATGTTAGGGTGTAAGTCGCTTTTTTTAATGGCGACAAATATATTTTGTAAAGATTGAATTTCAGTTAGGAAAGACTCGATTTTGCTGGTGTCAGCACCGCAAGCTTCCATGGCTTCAATGTACATTTCATAATGACTTTGACGTTTGCCTTCAAGAGTCAAATCGGTTTCTTCGGCTAAAACAATTTCATTGATTAAGTATCTTGTTTCAGGATTTTTAGTAGCAAACCAAGGTGTAGTGGTACAAGTTAATCTGGATTGTAGAGCTTTTAATAAAGACATAAAATCCCATACGGCATACACATGACTTTCTAAAAACGTGTGTAAGTCTTCGATAGTTTTTACCTTATTGTAAAGCGAATGTTGTAATAGTACACTTTTTTGGGCTTCAATGCTGTTGTTGATATGCTGAATGTTCATTGTGTGATAATTTTGTGTAAAGATAAAAAAGCTGTAAATTAAGAACAGTATTTTGCATCGATTTTATCAATACTTTAATAAATGTTTTATTTCTTATAATAGAAATTGCTTCTAGTATTATTTACGAATTTATTCTATCAAAGGTTTTGACTCTAAACAGTTATTATTTAAAAGCTGAAATTCCAGTAATATCCATTCCGGTAATCAATAGATGGATGTCGTGTGTGCCTTCATAAGTAATTACCGATTCAAGGTTCATCATGTGTCGCATAATCGAATAGTCGCCAGTAATTCCCATGGCACCTAGAATTTGTCTTGCTTCACGGGCGATTTCAATTGCCATGTTTACATTGTTTCTTTTGGCCATCGAAATTTGAGCTGTTGTTGCTTTTCCTTCATTTCTTAAAACACCCAATCGCCAAGTTAATAATTGAGCTTTGGTAATTTCGGTAATCATTTCGGCTAGTTTTTTTTGTTGCAATTGCATTCCAGCGATGGGTTTATCAAATTGGATTCTTTCTTTGGCATAACGCAGCGCCGTATCGTAGCAATCCATTGCTGCGCCAATAGCACCCCAAGCAATTCCATAACGTGCCGAATCCAAGCAACCTAGTGGCGCGCTCAATCCAGATTTATTAGGTAAAATATTTTCTTTTGGGATTTTTACATTGTCAAAAATCAATTCTCCTGTTGATGATGCACGAAGCGACCATTTGTTATGCGTTTCGGGTGTGGAGAAACCTTTCATACCACGTTCTACAATCAATCCGTGAATTCTTTCTGTTTCGTCTTTTGCCCAAACTATCGCAATATCGGCAAAAGGCGCATTCGAAATCCACATTTTGGTACCATTCAATAAATAATGGTCGCCATTGTCTTTAAAGTTGGTGGTCATGCTTCCGGGATCGGAACCATGATTGGGTTCTGTTAATCCAAAACAACCCATAAATTCTCCAGTAGCTAATTTAGGAAGGTATTTTAATTTTTGTTCTTCGGTTCCGTATTTCCAAATTGGATACATCACCAAAGAAGACTGAACCGAAGCCGTAGAACGAACGCCAGAATCGCCTCGTTCTATTTCCTGCATAATCAAACCATAAGAAATTTGATCTAATCCAGCGCCGCCATATTCTTGTGGAATATAAGGGCCAAAAG